>JAEEGH010007896.1_pt1 | contig 25378 bp, 38 predicted proteins | sample 9134181 | NCBI WGS metagenome assembly JAEEGH01 (sample SAMN16246544, study PRJNA631951) | gut metagenome | biome: gut microbiome; feature: rumen; material: DP-attached | host: Bos | place: Iran: Karaj | collected 2018-10
CGCCACTTGACGGCGTTCTTTTAATGCTATGAATCTGCGCATGAAAATCGCGGTCGTTATCAAGTTCGTATTCCCGGCGTTCAAGTCCAGTTCTTACGCCCATAGCAAGTATTTCTTTTGACTGTAAATCAAAGTGATACAGTTCCGCGCGTTCTCCATATCTTTTATGCGCATTTTCAGCAAGATTGCGTCCTATACCGCCGTCGTCAATGCAGCAACGATAAATAGGCAAGTTCTCCATAAGTTTATTTAATACGGCGGTCTGCGCGTCAAAATCGGCGTTTCTCATTTCATGTCTTAAAACGCTCCTTTTCTTGCCGTTGATAACTCCGATGATATAAAAAACTGTAGCGTCGGAAGTGCGTCCAATATCAAGCCCCATAAATAAAGGTGAGCCGTATTTTTCCGGGCTATAATTCAATATCAGTTCGTCAGCGTCTTTGAAACAATGAATTTCTACATCACGCTTTGCGGCGAAATAGTCTTCGTCTTTTTCAATATTTGTCGGTATATCTTCCTCGCGCCGTCCGGGTGTATTTGCATAAATCAATTCAAGTGAAATATAGCTTGCCGATGAATCAATGAACACACATTCACATTCCTGCTGAAAGTCCTCCAGCGTTGAGTTCCTGTAAAGCGACAGGAGGCGGTCTGTTCCGAATCGCTCTACACGCTCCTCTGTCGGCATATCCTTAGCAAGCCGCACCGCCCCCCGAACATCTTTACACATTACCTTTGCATACCACCACGGCACGAAATAGCGGTCAAAAGTCGGGTAGCTCTCCCTGTCCGTGCATATCTCGTAGAACTTGCCGACAGTTCCAAGCGGTGTACTCCCTACCTCAATACAACCTTTACGCAATGTACAGAATGAAGCCGCCGTATAGATTTCTTTTGAAAGTCGCGGTAAATAAATAGCAAACTCGTCAAGGCATACATCGCCGTTTTTACCTCGCGGCGGTCTACATGGTAAACTGATTAAACGGCTTGTAGTTTTACTTCCTACATCTTCAAACTCTAGCATTGTCGCCGTTTGGTGTACGAGTTTTTTCTTGTACCGCTTCGGAATCGAATCGAAGAACTGCTTGGCGTATCTGATTTTTTCCTGCGCGTCCTCTTCGTTGTATGAGACAAACTGCTTTGTGTACTGAGTTCTTGCAGGGTCTAGAGCCTTTACAAGACCTTTGGTTGCCACGGCAAAAGAAAAGCCTGTCTGTCTGCTCTTCAAAAGGCAGATATAGCGGTTGCAGTTTCTGATGAAATCATCTTGCCAGAAGTCCAGCTCAACATCTTTGTTGTCGTACTTCATGAAAGCATAGATATAGTTCAGTTTCTCTTCGGGAGTCCATAAATTCATTTTGCCAGCTCCCCTTTAAGTTTTTGTAAAAGTTCGTTCACTTTTATTTGTAATTTTCCCTGTAATTTTTTTTGCAATAAAAAAAGCCGACTGAACGACAATGAGCATAACCCCCTTATGAGGTACGCAAATCATCAAGTTTCAGTCGGCTATCCCCTTTTGGTATAAACCCTGTATTTTTTTATTTATAAAGCCCTTTAGTCCTCTTCTTCCCTCGTTGCCGCTCTGATACTCGCCAGCTCCGACATATCCGCCGTTTCTTTGTTCGCTCGTATCACCTTTGTTTTTACCTGCATTTTCTCGCCGATAATTTCAGCTGTCGTTTCCACATCAAATTCATTTCCTGTTTCTTCCTGTTTATCAAAGAGTTTAGAATAAATGTTTATAAGGTCGTTTTCCTCTTTTGCGATGTCGGGTGTAACATAGTTTACAATTCCGCGTTGTCCCTCGAACTTTACGCCCATAATCATGCGCTTCTGCTTTTCTGTCAGTTCGCTTTTCGGTTTTACATCTCCGCGAACATATCTAACGCCTTCGTCTGTAACAGTTTCTTCAACATCATAAATATCAATCGGATTGAATTGCGCGCGTTCTTATTTCCGTTCGATTATTCGCATAATCTCGTTTTTTAGGTCTACTTTGGTATACTTATCTGCAACTTGTGACTGAATATTTCTAATTTCACGATACACTTTCTCATTTTCGATTAAGTGTTGAGCCTGTGCTTTCAAAGTTTTTGAATCTTTGTACCCAGCTTTTCTAGCCGCGTCCGTTGCGTTATATTTGCCACTGTTAAAAAACTGAAATACATAAAAAATGACAAAACGCCGTTGATTATCAGGCAAATTCTCTGCCCATGTAAAAACATTTCCGTCAATTATTTTGCCGTCCTCGATTTTACAGAAAAGTGGTGCATTTTCGCTTTTTGATTTTTTCATAAATACACCTCATCAAATTTATCTGTCTGTATAATCAGTACTTGTCTTTTGAGTAGGGAACTATTGACTTTATCGTTAATTGTTTCTTTCGTCTTTTTGTTCATCGTCTTTTGTTCCCTTGCATTTGTGCATAAGATAGCCTTTGAATTTATGTCCTTTGTCCGTGATTATCTCCACCGTCCCCGCTTCGCAGGTCGCCTTTGTGTCGTAGCCTGTGGCGATGTAGCGTATTTCCGCGCCGCAATTCGGGCATACCAGCATATCTTACGCCCCCAAAAATTTTTTGAGCGTCTCGCCTTTGTAAGATTTTGAGTAAGAGTAGCCCGTTACTTTTCCGCCCGCAAAAAAGAATACAACCGCACCGTTGAATAAAGGTTCGGTTGCCATTTTTAGACACTTTGCCACAATGTTATTTTCTGTAGCGACTGTAAGCGGCAGGTCGTGCTTGTTCGCTTCGCTCACAGCTACAATCTCGCCATTCTCGAAACTCAGTTTCACGCTTCCGCTAAAGCCTGAATTTTGCTTTTCGTTCAAATACTCGATGATACAATTAATACGGATTTTCACTTTCACGCTCAATTTTAATTTTCGTATCATCGGTCTGCATGATACTTTTTTTTAGTTTGTAGAGTTCTTTTTTAAGCCATTATACCCTTAAATTTGAGTATAAATCAATAAATTACTTCTTATTTACGATTTTTCTTATGATTCGCGAAAAATCCAGTCGGGATATTGCCATTGCACCAGTGCTTTTTTTAGACTGTAAACCGCATTGCTCCGCGTGACAGGGCTTTTGACATCTTCGATGATTTTCTTTCCGCCCTCGTTATAAGTAAAGTCTGCGACATAAAAGCGTTCACGCTTGTTTCCGCCAGCTTTCGGGCATATCGAGAACTTCACCTGTATTTTCAAGTCGGATATAAGCCCGGATTTTTCCAGCAACAACAATTCGCTATAACGCACCGATTCTTTTTTGGAATCGAATATTATTCCGTTCACCGCTGTCTTTTTGTTGCCGTATTTCGGTCTTTTGTTTTTAAATCCCGAAATGTACGGCATAAAGTCACTGTTTCTCATTTTCTCTTCCTCCCTCGTCCGTAAGAAAACTTATGCAGTTCCCGCAACGCTCCTTAATCAATCTTTTCATTTTTAATCGCTCCATTTCCAAGAAAGTCTTATAGCGTCATTCTGATTTATACCATGATAAATCAGAACATCTTCTAAATCCAATGTTAGAGAATTTGAGCAAGTCAAATAATCTTCGTTGGTATGTTTTCTCAGACATTCATTTATTGCTTCTTTAAGAGCTGGCGATAGCTCTTGATAGCCCATCATTTTTGTTCGCCATTTGATTGAATCTTTTATCCAAGAAGAAAACTCAATACACATCGGCTTTTTAAGAAAATCACCTTCAAAAGTTTTTAGCGTACTACTCATTTTCCAAAGTCTATTATAATTTCACCACCTTGTATGGAGTTGTTGAAAGCACTTCGACAAATCTGTTGAAGTTTCTTTCTCTAACCTCTTTTGTCATGCAAACTAAAACAGCTTTTCTTTTTGCTTCTAAATAACGAAAACCTCTTTCAAGTTCTTCCTTACTTAATGAATAAGCAAATTGTGTTACATCAAAACACTCTATCGTAATCGGTGTATTAACAATCAGCTCTTTTTCTTCTTTCGTGAACTCACGCATTAAGCCACTCCTTTTTCAGTTTCTCCCAAACAGGTTTCACATCATCGTCTTTTATCCTTCCGATAATTGAGTATGTGTTAGAGACTTCTTTCAGATAATTATTGAGCGGAATCAGAAGCTCATTCACCTTCTTGAAGTCAAAATTATCTGCGTCACTTTCGCACACATTCTGTTCAAAGACATCGAAAATCATGTCGGCGTTATACTGAAAAGGCTTGTCCTTTTTGAAGACATAAACATTCGGAAGCCCGATTACTTTCAATTCATCAATCGGGTAATCGTTGTAATGGGATTCCAAAGCCTCCTCAATACAATGGTCATAAATATATCCTGGGCTATCGTCCGCACTAAGAAGCTCGTTTCCTGTAAGTTCTTCAAAGCTCAATGTATTTTGCATTACTTTTTCCATTTCAGTCATTTTCATTTCACCTCGCTTTTTGTCATGTTTCCCAATGTTCCCGCGTTCTTTATGTCGCGGAAATATCCAGCGCAAAATGGGCTGCTGCATGATAAATAGCACTTTCGCCATTCTTCCATTGCTGCATTGTAGCCCGCCAAGAAGTCGGATTCGGTCATTTTCTTTTGTTCTCCGATTGTGAAAACGAAGCCTTTTTCTTCCGCCTTGCTGTACGCTTCATCATTCCATTGTTTGTTGGCGTATTCTTTCGCCTGTTCATATCTGCTCATTACGCTTCTCCAAAAAGAAATTCTGCGGCATAGGGAAGAGTCCTCGCCCAGTTGATGAAAGCAACGCTCCACTCGGTCAGCTTGTGGCTCTTTCTCTGATGTATCATGCTCAGAATGTTCTCGTAGCTCATCGTGACAGTCCTTTTCTGCAACCAACTTTCAGGCAACAAGCGGATTAACTCTTTCCAATAACGCTTATCTTTTGTTTCATTATATTTCTGTCTGCAAAATTCCAAATCGCTAATTAAAGATTCCCAAGTTGCTTTTAGTGGAAAAACCATATCTTGAGATTCCAAATCAAAATTTTCAAAATCGTCCATTTCAAAACAGTCAGGCGTTATCGGTGTTGACGCCAATTTGTGCATTGTGGAAGTTGAATTGGCGACCGTGCCGACTTTGTAGGTGTCAAACTCTTTCCACCAATAAATTGGTGCGGTAATATCGACAGAGACGAAAATCTGACGCATGAATTTTCTATGCTCACTCCCTGCATGAATTAAGGATTGAGCCAACTTCAAATCATTTTCTCCAATAACAAATTGATGTTCAAAGTAACAACCATGACAGCAACCGTCATAGCCACAAGGCTCATCTTGTAAACTTCCATCATCAGAACAAACACATTTATTTTTACTGTCTGATTTTCCCCAAGAATTCATTGGATTTCGCATTCCACGCAACGCGCCCTCAAAATTAAAGGTTTCCGTGTTCTCGAACTTCATCTTTATCTTCCTCCGTTTCAATCAGTTTTTCCACATACCATTTCGCTTTTTTCAGCTCCTGCACGGCTTCGTCTTTCTTCCCGACCCTGCAAAGGTATTTCAAGGCATTTCCCCGAAGAAAACCCTCGTACTGTTCTGGTGTAAGCCACGCCCGAAGAACTTTCACGCACTCATAGGGCGTATCTCCGCCATAATGCTCTGGGTGTTCAATCATGTTTTTGTTTTCCATAAGCAAACCTCCTAATCCGAATAAATCAGCGCATAGACAAAAACAATCGTCATGCCGATAAAAATTAAAACGCTCATAACCCCCTCCCGTGGTTATTGTCATGCGGAAAGTCCGCAGTGCTTGTTAAGGAATGTGTACATATACGAATTGAGCTTTTCTTGCTCTTCCTCTGTAAGCGACACCTGCAATGTAGAATCATTGCCGTCAAGCGTTATTTCAAGCTCTGAATCTGGCAGAACTTCCTTGATGTGCAACGCCATTCTTACCGTTGCAAACTCACGCCAGCAGGTAACGACCGCTCCGCCGCCAGCGTCCACTTCCTCATGCCGCTCGATTCTCCGCGCAATCGGGTCTTTCTTCATAACCTTCTTGTAGCACCTTATCCCCTCATCTATGAACCTTGATACAAGCTCCTCAGTTCCCATTTTTTAGCTCCCTATCGCGAAACCGCTAGTGTCATAGTTTATCGCCCTCTTTATTCGCTCTTTTGCGGTTTTTCTCATAGCAGTCATTCAACGCCTGTTCAATATCAATTCCCTCAACATTCGCAATAATAAGGCAACAACAAATAATGTCAGCAATTTCACCGGCAAAATAGCTTCTGTCAGACTTAACTCCGCAATCCTTTACGAATCTGTATTCCGAATAAGCCTCAGCTGCCTCAACGACTTCGGTGGCGCAATGCTTCAACATTTTGCGTGTATCAGTGCTGATATTCGCTCCGTTTTTCTGTCTTTTTTCAGCATTTTCAAGCGTTATTTTGCATAATTTCTGCAAATCAATCATTTTTTTATCTCCTCGTATATTGCTTTCTTGATGTACAATTCAATCGGTAATCTTATAGGCATAGAAATAAAATCTATTGCAAATACAAGAATAATAATCTTGCCGAGGCTCAATTTTGGTACAAAATCAAATACCAACGGCAAAAATACATTGAATCCGATGTACACGAACACTGTATTGAATATGCACATAAAAATATCTGTTACCAGTAACGCCAAGTATTTTGCAGCTTTATCTTTCATAATTTTACTCCTTACAGATTCTACACCCCGGCATAAAGCCGGGTGATTCAAGATACATTACACGCTAATCGCGTGTAATCAGGAAAGCCGGGGCAACGCCACCGCCGCTATCCCTCGCGCTGCCGTAGGTGCCATAACCGTAGCGGTTGACATCGCAGAAGTGGGTGGAGTTCGAGGCGTACGGCGTTTTAGTCCACCACCACCAAGTATCACTATCATCGTTTAATACTTTGATTCTGTTTTTTCTTGACTTGAAATATTCAAGGTCGTCAAACACTTGTTCTCTTGTCAGCAAGCTGCAATCTCTGATATTGACACCTATCGCTTTTACAAGTGCATTTTTGAAAGCACCTTTGAGATAACCGCCTAATTCGGTCTCTTCAAAGTTGCTGCCCTCTACATAATCTTCATCAATGCAATGATTGAAAAGAATGTTTTCAAAGTTGAATAACACGCCGTCTTTGCGTACATCAACCGCGATAACTGGCACATTTTCAAGATTAAGCTCTTCAAAGCTGTCAGTTGCTTTCACAGTCAGTTTTTCGACATAGAATCTGTCGCCAACTTTCACATATTCATCAGCTATAAGATTGCTGCTCGCCCACTTTACGCCCTTAAAAGTCATTGCTTTTTTAGGCTCTTTAAGCTCGATGTCACAATCCTTTTCAGATTCCTTGCTTGCAACGGCAATGTTTATCATTCCCGTTTGATTTTCAGAGCATGATGTAAGTCTGTACCCCTGCTCCTCAATCGCTTTGATAAGTTCCCATTTCATATTTTCCCCCTGTTATAAAAGACTGTCAAAAAGTGACGGCTCTAAATGCTGGTCTTGCCCCAAGATAAAGTCACAAATCCAGTTCCTTGCGTAGTCTGGGCTGATTAGGCTTCTTTCCTCGCTGCATAAGCCTTTTTTGCCAGAGCCTTTCGCATATTTTTTGTTCGGGTCGGGGTTTTTCCATGCCGATGTCATGCCCACCCGCCTTATGTCTTTTTCTGGGGTCTGCTGGTATGAACAGCCGTGCGTAGGCTCGCAGTTCGTGAACCAGTAGGCTGTAGGCTTCTTGAACCAGTCGCCGCGTTTCGTCCTGTCCATGTCGATGATTTGTGGACGCATGAACCAGAAATAGTTGGTGTAATTAGTTTCGTGCCACGGGTTTTCCATTACCATTCGTAAACCTCTGAACTCTACGCAACCATGTAGTTTCAAAGCCTTTTGATAAAAGAAATACCTTTCATCGCTATGCTTTTTCAGCAGCTCATAGATTCTGTGAATATCCATGCCGTGCTTTCGCCATGCTTCCTGTGCTATCCTCTGGTTGTATTCGGCGATATTGCAGAATTTTATGCAGGGAAAGAAAGCGATGATTAAATCGTCTTTTGTCATCTTATCAAACACCGTATTTCCCCCCCCATTGTATGCGGTTTCAATCTCGGCGAAAAGGTCAATAACATGGTCTGTTTCCCCGAAGTTGTTTTGTATGTCGTAATCATACGCCTCATATCCTAATTTCTTGAACTCGTTTTTAAATGTTCCGCTCTGCTCGAAGAAGCAATGCACCTTTCCCTCAATCTTCATACTTCCACACCATGAATCACATAAATCATCTGCTTGTCTGTTGCGTTCGGGAAAGTTTCTGCAAAACGCCCCCTTATATCAGCTTTCACAAGTGCTTTATTCAAGGTTTCTTTATAAATCTCTGCCTTCCGTCCGTAATGCTCGATGATTGACTTGTAAACCTCCATGGAAAATCCTCGGCGGTCAGTCGAAACAAGCGACAGATAAGCAGGAGCAAAGCCAAGCCGTGCTGCCTGTTGTTTCTGTGTCTCCGCGAAATCAACGCGCAACTTTTTCAGTACCTTACCTATGTCGTTCAAATAACAATTTACCGTTGTACCCATTTTCTCCCTCTCCAGTCTTAAAAAGGTATATCCTCTGTGAATCCGTCCATAGACGGCTCTTCTTGTTTTTCATCGTTGGCTTGGAATGTTCCGCCACCTTTATAACTTCCGCCACAGCTTTCCGTTTCGTCAGATTTTCCGCCCAAAAGCTGTACCGAATCAGCAACGATATAAACTCTTGAACGGTTATTTTCAGTCTGCTTGTCCTTCCAGCGTTCCTGCTTCAGATAGCCTTGTACGCCTATCTGCTTGCCTTTGGTAAGATACCGTTTCAAGTTCTCAGCGTTCTTGCCCCAAATCGTGATGTCAAAATAACTGACTTCATCAGTCCATTGGTCATTTTTTTTCACGCTTCTACCACAGGCAACAGAAATATTCGCTCTTGCAGTTCCGCCGCTCGTATATCCAAAATCACGCTCCGTCAAATCTCTTGTGATTCTGCCTATTAAGCTCACGATGTTTATATCCGTCATTATTTTTTCCTTGCCCTGTAATCGGGCGCGTCAATCGTGACAACTTCCGAATTCTGCCTTAAACGGCTCAAAACATCGTTGTTCACGAAGTTTTCAAAACACTTGTCACAGCCCTTGTTTTTGCAGCTCCGTTTCAAGTGCGTGTTTGTCAAAAGCATAAACGGCAAGCTCCTTACATGGCGTTTATCCAAAATGTAGGAAAGCCAGTTCAATTCTGCTTCGCTTCCTTTCGTCCGCCCGATTTCATCAATCACAAGCATTGGGATAGTCGCAAGCTCATCAACGATTTCAAGCTCAGTCCTTTTCGCAAGCGATGAATAGCACTGCCGAATCATGCAAGATATTTCGTACATCGAATAAATCTTTCCCCCCAGCATATCAACGGCTATGCTTCCAAGCATTGTCTTTCCGCAGCCGTTCGCTCCCAGCAAAATCACTTTTCCGCTTTTTTGTCTCACCAGTCTTTTTACCGCTTCAAGTGCCTTGCCCTGTGAATCAGAAAGAATATTGAAGTCGTCAAAAGACTTGCTCCAGTACTCTTTTTCAATGTTCTTTGCCCTTTTATCTGCTTCAAAGCGTTTTTTTTCGCATTCCGCCTCTTCCAGCTCTATTTTTCTTTGTCTTTCTTCTTCTGCTTCTTGCTCGCACATCGGACAAAAGGCTTTAGGCTCGTTTCCGTCAACAGAAATCGTTTCGCAAAAAACCTTGCCATGCCTCTCGCATACATATTCAAGTCTTACGGTCTCAACTTTAGGAAACAAAGTTCTTATCGGAAACTCATTTTTAACGCACATTCGCCCACCTCCTACAGCTCTATCTTGTCGCTTGTCTCGCTCCTCGGAATGTCGGACTTGTTTTTATAAAAGTCCTCAACCTTGAAGTTTTCGGGCAAGAATTTAAGAATAGTTTTCTTTTCGCAGAAAGCATTGAAAGTCTGCTCGCTGCTCCACCAGCTCACGCCCTGTCGTTTCAGCTCAATGACTTCGGCGTAATTCTTGACCGCCTGTATGACCTCCTCGCTGCGCAAATGAAGTTCATTCAATGGCGGCAGGGCAAGCTTGAAGTCGCGCATTGTAAAGGCTATTAAGTTACCATTGCAGCACGGCAACTTATGTTGCAACAGGACTTCAAAAATCTGCTCCGCATAGTCTTTTCTAGGCTCGCTTGTCATTTCGTAGTTAGCCTTTGCTTTTTCTTCCGCCTTTTCTGATTGCTTTTCCGCTTCCGCTACAATCTCTTTGGCGTAATTTTCCTGCTCCTCCTCAACACTCTTTATTTCTTTCCCTTCCGCGCCGTTTTCTTTGAGCGAATAAACGCCGTTTGCCTTTTCTACAAGCAACGCTTTTTCTTCTGGGTAGTTCGTGCTGTGTTTTCGGTCGGGTCTTATGCGGTTATTGATTTTCCAGTGCTTAATGCAGTAAATCCCCGAATCGAACTTAATCAAGAATGATTTTTCCAACAGGCGTTCCAAATCCTTTTCTTCGGCTTGGCAGATTCTCTGAATCCGCTTCACATTGTTAATGAACCCCTCATCATCGGCGTTCATAGACAGGTGAAAGTACAAAGCCTGTGCAGGAAACGGCAAGTCAAGAAAAATATCTGATTCCGTCACAGACTTTGAAAACATTCTTCGTTCCGACATTTTTAGTTCCCCTCTTACTCTTTGCTCATGCTCGCTTTACCGCAAGGTTTATGATGTTTGCCTTGTCATACCCCAAGCCGTTGTCGCTCAAAATCTCCTTGAATCGGTTGATTTCCGCTACAGTTCCGCAAAGCGTGATTGAGGGGATTATGACAAGCCTCATTTCTTCGGCGATTGCCTTAACGCTCTCAACTTCGTTTTCTGCTCCGTAACAAACAAACTTGTAGCTTTTTTCGCCTTGCGCCAGTTCTTTCGGTACTTCAATAATCTTCTTTACTTCGTGAGTATTGAAATCCACATCATAAGTAGGCGCATTATCTTCTACAGGCTCACTTTCTGTCTGTTTCTGCTCGTTTTTGCGCGTCTCTTCCTGTGCTTTCTTTTCTGCTTCTGCCTGCGCAAGGCGTTCTCTGTTCGCTTTAAGTTCAGCACCTTTGTTCAAAGTTGCCTGTAAGTTCAAGGTCGATAAATACAGGTCTTTAAGGATTGCCGTGTCCTGCCCGAACGCTTCTAAGCTCGCAAGGTCACCGTTTATCGTCTTTATTATGTCGTCAAGCTCCACGCTAACGCTTGTGAGCTTGGTTGTCTTGTTAAGCCATTTCTGATTGAAAATGCGGTCAAGCGAAACGAGATTGAAATTCTTGTCTGCCCAAATTCTCTCAATCTCCGCTTTCTTTTCTGCCTTCTCGCGACTTTCCTGTTCCTTGACGATTACATCAAGTTTTCCGCTTGCAACCTTCATCATTCCTGTAGTTTCGTTGATGATGTCCTTGAACTCCTGAAAAGGCAAATTCCACTCTTTTTCAAGCGCAATCCTTCGGTCATTCAGCATTTTGATTGCGTTGTTGATTTCCGCCTTATCTTTTGCAGCCTGTTTTGAATCCCCCTTGTAGTTGTCTACGGAATATTCTTCAAGTTTTGCCGCGACATACGCCTTGATGTCTCTTGCATTGGTCACAAGGTTTCCAAGTGTCTTTTCTTTGACAATCAGTGTTAAAGGATTTGTTTCCATTTCGTTATCCCCTTAAAGCTATTTCAGCCAAATCGCTTAGTTCATCTTCCCCGTGTTCGTTCGGTGAAGTCCATTGCGGAACTGGTAAATGTCCCGCTTTCTCAAACGCCCTCTCTACTTTTCCCCGCAAATGCGGATATTTTTCAAAAAAGGCGTTCCAGCCGTGAGCGTGAAAGAACTCGTGTTCTTCCCTCGTGAGCGCAAGCACATTCCATGCACAATCTGCGAATTGCGGCGCGCTCCCCCTGCTTACAATGTGGTGGCAATCTACATTTCCGCCCACTCCGCTCGCTTCGGAATAAACCGCCCTCTCTCTCCACTCGCTCACGCTCATATTGTCGTTGAAGTCGTGTTCCTGCTTGCCGCGCCATACCTCCCATTCGTAAAGAACCGTTCTGACATCGGCTTGCTGGTCATAACTCAGCTGACATTCGGTAGCAAGGTGATAGAGCAAGCCGTCTATGAACCTTGCCGCCGCCATTGTGTTGCTCTCGCTTATGTGAACAGGTCGCAACTCGTCTTTTCTGATTCTTGACGGCGTTTTGTCCGCATAAACTTCAAGCAGGTCTAAATAATGACGGTGATTAATTTCCACACACTCGCAAGCTGCTTGTAACTCCGATGTTGGAATTGTGCGTCAATCTCGCATTTCAAGAGAATTTCGCTCCTTGCTCGTTCCTCTCTCTGCTTCTTGCCGTCAAACAGTTTCCGAATCAGCATTAAATCTTTTGAATCAGCAGCCCTAAGAACAATCTGATTTTTGTATAAAATGCCGTGGAAAAATCCCGATATTTTCACTTCTTACCACCCCTAAAAAAGTCCGTCTCCTTCGGGAGTACCGTTGTTGTCGTACATTTCCGCCTGTTCTTCAAAAGCTGCGTTCATTCCTTCCTCGTCAATGTCCGATGATGTTTCTACAAGCTCGCTTTTGCTTTCGATTGCCTTTCGTTCGGACTGTCCGACATTTCCGATTTCTGGCATATAATCAAAGTCTCTCGTCACGGTGTAATCGTTACCGTCTTTGATTATGTTTGTCTTGATGATTGCGCTGTCTCCGTTTACCGCCTCTGCGATAAGCTCTGCGTTCTCAACAGCCTTCGGTGCATATTTCAGAACCTTTTTGAGAACGGTCTTTTTCGCCATGCTTTCCGGGTCTGTATTCCACGGTGATGTATAACCGTTTTTCACGCTCTGTGAGTACTTTTTGGCGTGATTCATTACGGCTTCCCATGATATGACTTCAAAAGCACTCGCGCCGTTTTTCAGCTCATCAAGTCCGTAAACATAAATCGGTTTGTCTGATTTTTCGCGCGGTCTGTGAATTAGTTTCTCTTCCAAGCCGTATGAATAATCAAAGTCATCGCCTTCGTAAACAATGCGCGCAACGATTTTCTTGTACTGCCCAGTGCGGTAGCAAAGGTCAATCAAACCCTGATACCCCAGCTGGAATTGTGTTTCAAGAACTCCTTTGTTCTTGTACGGAATCAAATAAGCCTGTCCGAGCGGCGTGTTACATTCAAGTCCAAGCTGCGCGCTTGTAAGCAACGCGCCCATGAAAGATTCAGGCGTAGAGTTTGCAAGTTTAGCGTCTTTTGAGAGCGCGGTGAGTGCAATCCTCATCATGCGCTCTGGCGTAATGTTTGCTGGCAAAGCGTTCTTGATTTGGTCGCTCATTTTTGCAACCCACTGTTTCAAAGTCGGCTTCGCGCCGTTGCTCACATTTGTAAATTTTATATTCGCGTTATTTCCGTTCACATTCATTGTCATTCTCCTAGAGCAAATTAACGCCCAGTTTGTAAAGTTTAGCGGCAACTTCCCTTGTCGCTCTTATGTCTGCCAAAGCGTCATGTGCGTTATCAAGATTAACGCCCAAGTGTTCAGCAATCGTTTCAAGCCTACGGTTCGGAAGATAGGGCAATGCCTTTTGCGTTCCTGCCGCCTTAACCTGTCCGTAAACATCGGCGACAATCCCCGAAAAGTAGTCGCCCCACTTGTAGCCGTTGCGTTCCAAAAGTGCGGCAAGGTGCTTAATATCAAATTGCACATTGTACCCTGCCACTGTCATTTTCTCGCTCTTGCTGCCGTCATTCTTGAACAGCTCCCTCGCCTCTTCTAAGAAGCAAGCGATTTTCGGAACTTGCTCGCTTTCCAGCGGAAAAGTGCGAATGTCTTTTTCAGAATATCCGTGTACTTTTCCTGCTTCTTCGTGGTATTTGATTTTGTCTGATAGAGGATTCAAGAAAAAGCAACGCTCACAGATAACTTTTCCGCCGTCCACTAAAATCAAAGCCACTTCAAAAGCCGCCGAATCGGTAGGCTCTAAGCCCGTTGTTTCAGTGTCAATCCACATGAACCGCATTTTTTCAGCCCCTTTGTTTTGTGATTTTAAGAACCTTGCAACTGCTCTCTTTGGCGTACTCGTCATAGATTCCCGCTTTTTTCAGCGCGGAAGAATCAACGACTTTTCTCGTCTGAGTGCTGTAGGTGATTTTCCACTGTCCGCAAGTCGCCGTTGTTCTTTCCGAATCCTCGCCGCCGCTTGCCTGTGAGATACGCATAAGAATCTGCTCTTTGATTGCGTTTGCCTGTGCTTCAAGGTCTTTGACCTGCTCATCAAGGTCTGCTTTTTTCTCCAGAAGCTCCTCACATTCAGAATCAAGCTCAACCTCTGCCGCCATTGGCATTGACTTCACTAAGTCAAATTCGTTGTCGTTCCCTGTCGGAGCTGGTGCGGTGTCAGTCATTACATAGTTTTCCCAAAAATCCGTCTCCGCTGCGATAAGGTCTTCGATGAAGTGTTCATTGCGCGGAATTACATAATGTCTGCCCTCGTATCTGTCGAAAATAAACACGGTAAGCACAAAGAACGAAAGCCCTGTTACTGCCATGTAGTGCTGCACTTGTGCGTAGTAAGAATCGGGAACTTCGTTCCGCGTGAACCCCTCGCCCGTCCTGCTCGTCTTAATTTCGTGTCCGCCAAGACCACTGACAACAGAACTGGCGATTTCTTTCTCACCCTCGACATAAACAAGTCCGTCAAAATTGGCGTTCATAAAGTAATACTCTTTGCTCTTGAACTGTCCCGGAACTGTCTCAATCTCAATCCCCAGCTCCTCTTTCGCCTTTTGCCGTACAGGGTCTTCAAGGATATTTCCCCACTCCGTAGCCTTATTGCCGCCAAAACTCGCAAAATCTTTTTTTGCAAGATATACGCTCAACGGCGTAGCATATTTGTTAAGCCCCATGATTGCGCCAGCGTCCGAACCGCCGATTCCTGTTTTACGCAATTCAAGCCATTTCTCGCGTGTATAGCTGCTTGTGTCGGTGAATTCTACATTGCCCATTTCAAGCACTTTTTCATACAACATTATTTTTCTCCTTCTGCTTTTGAGACATCAGCCGTCTTAATTTTTTGCATTTCATAGCGTAATTCTGCCGCTTGGTCAGTTCCAAATCCCCATGCGTATAAAATCGCTTCCCTTGCGCTCGCGCTTATAACCGTCTTGCCTTTATGTTCGCTCGCCCAAAGCGTGACAGTCTTTTCTCCGAACGGAACTTTCACCTTTTTCAGCAGCTTCATAACTCCCCCTTGCCCGATGAAGCACTACTTTTGAAAATTTGTAATGTGGTGATTGAACCAAAGTCAGCCATGTAGTCAAAAACTCTTTGTTGAGTTTTTGAAAGTTCGATTGTTTCTGCCATTAGTCGCCCCCTGCCATGCTCCGCAAGGTTTCCTGAACCTGTACAAGCCTGTCGTTCAGCCGTTCGATTGTTGTTTCAAGCCGTTTCTCTTCACGGCGCAAACTTTCCGGGCTTTCAAGGTTGTCATCAACCAGCTTTGCCTTTGCAATCTGTTTTACCTGCTCTACGGTCTTTCCTTCGTCAGCTGCTTTTTGTGCAGCCGCCTTTTCAGTTTCGCCTTTTGCAGAGTTGATAACTTTTGCCATTTCATCAGAATTTGTGTCTGAATTGCGCATTTTCAGGTATTCTTTTGACTTATTGCGCGTTATCTGCAAGTCATGCTCGATAACATCTTCAATGCGCTCGTTATTGCGGTCGCAACTTTCATAGATTTTTGAAAGGGTTTCGCCCAGTTTTCTTTGGGCGTCGATAATGGCTTTCTGAATCTCTTTAGCTTCGTCAATGAGTTTTTGAGTTTCCTCGCTGCGTGTCCGCTCATAGAATCCGTATGAGATAGCCTTTTCCAAAAAGTCGTAGAATGTCGCCCAAAAAAGACCGTTATGTCTTCCGCCTTTGTCGCCTTTTTCGGTCGTCAAGTAGTGGTGTGTAAACTCATGTACTGCGGTGTGCATCAGTTCGTTTGAAGTGTTGAAGTTACGATTATGCAGAAAGATTTCATGTGTTGCAGGTTTATAAAGTCCGTTTACCTTGTTTGACTTTTTCCCGGTCTGCGTAACGGTAAAATCCTCTTTGCAATCAAAAAGTTTTTTAAGGTTTGATTTAATTTCCTCGTTCGTCATACCTTCCAGTTCTTTTGCCAAAAAGAAAGGGCTTGATTCTGCGTACTTGAACCAAGCCTTTAATACTTGCATTTCTGCAAGAACCGACAAGCGGTTAGGAAAGTACGCTAATCCTAACAACTCGTTCAAAAAGTGCGGTTTTGATTTGCACTTCCCAAGTTGCTTTTAGATTAGCAATTAATATCTACATTGTCAATAGTTTTGGTTAATCTAAACCTCATTTTTTAGCATTTTTTTTGAAAAAAAACTCTGTATAGTATTTTCTAAAAAATGGGAAAACAAGATGAAAAAAAATAAAAGCAACAGGGATAGTTCGGAATGTTAGCGAAAAGCGAAATTTGATTCAAGATATTTTTTTCTGAAAAATAAAAAAAAGATTTTGAAAAGAAAAAGTTTTTACGCGCGCACGCGTAACTATCCTTTCCTAGTCTATACTATCCTAAACTAATCTATACTTACCTAGACTAGACTATACTATCCTATGCACCCGATAACTTTTTTTATGGTTGCCATTGTAAAACCACTAAATATTTTATGGCTTCCATATAATTTTATTTTGGTTGCAAGTAATTTTCTTGTGGTTTCCGTACTTTTTACATTTGGTTGTCAAATGGTTGTCATTTTGCACCCGATAACTTTTTTTATGGTTGCAAGTTAAAGTTTTAGCGGTTGCCGTTCGATGATAAATCGGGAAGCGAAATTATGCGTACTGTTAAGCACCCGAAAAACAAACAGAATCTTGAATTTTATTTGCAAGGTCTGATTGACAAAAAATACACACTCGAACAGGTTTCTCAAATCACAGGATATAACCGGACATATTTGAGCGTGAAGAAAAAAGCCTATAAAGAAAAAGGCTCTAAAGTTCTCATAAACGGACACAGGGGAATGAAGCCCAAAAATAAAGTTCCCGAAAAAATCAAAAAGAAAATTATTGATATTTACAAGACAAGTTTTGACGGAATCAACTTCAATTTTTTCAGAAAAGCCCTAAACGATTATTACGAAATTCATTATTCATACAAGACAATCTATAAAATACTTACAGAAGCTGGAATAGAATCACCCGAAAAAAGGAATATAAAGCGAAAGGAAAAGGAACATCGACCTAGATACAGGCGCGACAGTGGCGGCGATTTGGTACAGATAGACGCTACTCCTTATCAATGGTTTTTATGGTGCGGCGATACGGCGTATTACACGCTGCACGGAGCGATTGATGACGCTAAAGAAGAGCTTACAGGGCTTTGCATGACCGAAAATGAATGTGTATACGGATATTATGACATTCTCGAACAAACATTTGAAAATAAAGGCGTTATGTTCGATTTATACTCCGACCGCTCCGCCATTTTCTGTGTGAATCCAAAAGACAGAGAAAAGCTCACAATAGAAGAACAGTTGGCGGGAATCCACCAAAAGCGGACGCAATGGCAGAAGATTTTAGACCATTTCCGCATTAAACAGATTCTTGCATGGTCTCCGCAAGCAAAGGGGCGTGTAGAAAGAATGTGGCGCACCCTTCAAGGGCGTTTGCCGTGGTATTTCAAGCACTTCAAGATTAAGACCATTGAAACTGCAAACGACTTCTTGAAAACTCAGTATACAAAGATTTTCAATGATGAATTCGCCATTGCAGCAAAAAAAGATGATGTATGGCGAAAACCGCCTGTAAACTACAAAGAATTTATCTGCTCACGCTTTGAGAGAACCTGCGACAATTCGGGCGTTATCTCGTTTCAAGGCTACAAGTTCAGCGTAAACGCCCCGAACATCGCAAAAAGGAAAATTGAGCTGTGCATTTACAAAGACGGAATGAAAGCCTGTGTAGACGGCGTTTATTACCCCGTAACGCTCCGTGATACATTGCAAGACGGCATAGACGAAACAATGAGCGTTTCGCTAAAAAACATAATCTACGAATATATGCTTACCGACTGTAAGCAAAAGTGCGCTTAAAACTCATGCTTTATTTTAATCACTAAGAATATTTCGCATATATTGTCATTCTTTACCATTTATCAGATAACAAGTATATTTTTAGCACTTTTATATTGTTTTCTACAGAAATACTGTATTCTTTCCTTGCGCCCTCGGACTTCTCCCAGCCGTCAAGGAAATTGATGTATTCACAATTCTTTAGCTCCTCGATGTCCTTTGTCATTATCTCGTCATAAGTAGGTTCTCTTCCCAGCTCGATTTTAAGGCGTTCGTAAATCTTGACAGGATTTATTGGGTAGAACCCCATGCGCTTTAATTCTGTAGCTCTTTTGGCAAACTCAGCCTTATAGTTTTCGTTTCCTGTTATTTTTCCCGAAATATACACATTTTTGTAATTCACAGAACTTTCTCCATATAAAAAGATGTCCTAGAAGTTCAGACCAACTTCTAGGACGGCAAAAAAAGAACTCTCGGCACTTTCTACGAAAGTTACCTTGAAGTATATATCTTAAATGCGATTTAATCAAGCTATACACTCTTATATAAGATATACAAAAAAACAATCAGTTTTCTTCTTATTTGCACTGATATTTATACGGATTCAGATTTTCAAACTTTCTTCTTATTTGTATCGTGCTTTATTTCGCCTGTTGTAAAAAAATACAATTTTTACCGATACTCAAATTATGCGTACAGAAAAAGAAGAAACATTCATTGAGCGGTTTGAAAGGCTCTGCAATAGCAAGGGAATCTTAAAATCGGAAATCGCCCACTCATGCGGAATCAGTCAGAACGGAATATCCACATGGAAGGTAACGGGAACTATCCCCCGCGCCGATGTCGCCGTAAGACTTGCCGATTGTCTGGGCGTTACGGTGGAATATCTTATTACAGGCAAAATGAAGAACATAGATGATATGTTGGAATATAGAATAGCAGCCCTTCCCGAAAAGAAAAGGCGGCTTATCCGGGCTTTGGTAGATGAGCTAGATGATTTTTAAATCCGTTTTTATTGTCATAATTTTGCTAAAGCAGAAGGTTTAAAAGATAAGGAATCTTTATCCCGAATTTCAGTTTCAATATCAATAAGATTATCCGTATCAAAATCTCCGCCGCTAGAACTATCGCCGCCGTCAGAATTATTTTTGCTCGGAATTTCAATTTCTGCTCGTATTGAATCAATTTCGCTGAGTAATCTCTCAACTTCCGATTCGTATGTTTCAAACAGATACTCAATTCTCTCAATTCCGTCTGCAATTCCTCTACTCGCTTCGATGATGTCTGCAATTCGCTTTCTGCTGCCGCTAATTGTTCCGTCAAGCGCAGTGATTGTTGCTTCAAGTCTTCCAGCTGCATATGAATTTCCTGCGATAGCGTCCGCAATGTCTGATTTTGCGATTTCCCGACAAGAGGAACAGGACTGGAACATAAAAGAACCGACATAAACGAGAATGACAAAAAAGATTTTTTTTGCATAAAGAATCCCCCTCATAATTTCTGCTCTCCCTGTGATTAAAGCACCTTAACTATTCTGGTACTGACAGCGTTTCCCTTTGTCCGTGTCCTGCTTGCTCCGAACGGGTCATAGACAAGTTTTCCGTTCCTTGTGACAACGAAATGTGCGTATGTCACGCCTGTTTCCCGCAGCTCGTAGCGTGTAATCTCATACTCGTTTTCCTTCGGCTTGTAACCAACCTTATCGTGCCGCACATCGCATTCCTTGCCGACAAGATAGCTCATCATCGCTGACGGTTTTTCCATATAAATCTCATCGTCAAACCATTTTTCCTTGATTCCCTTTTCATAAAGAGGAAAAATATCAACTCTCTTTCCCGTGATGTTTTCCGCAATGTACACCAGCGAAAGAAAATAACACCCGCTCTTTCCGATTTTTGAGCAGACCAGCTGTTTATACATTCTTCACCCCCTCGCTTCCTATTTTGCGCGCGAGGTTCTCGATGATTGCCTTGAACCCCTGCACTATCGTCTGATACGAAATCTGAACGCACCCTATTGTCAGAAGTCCGCCGATTACCCACATAGGCAGCACTTCAACGGAAAAATAACTGCCGATTGAAAGCGGAATCATAAGGAGTGCGTACACATATGTTTTTTTTGTATTCAGAAAGTTCTTGATGAACTCCTCGATTCCAACGGTGGCAAAAGCCGCCACAAAGATTTTTAGCAAAAATTGTCCGTCAATTACATTCATGCTCTTCCCCCATTGTCATTTTTTTATTTATTATTACCGCTTCCGCCCGAAAGCCAGTTCTCAACGCTGTTTTTATTCAGCCCCGTTCCCGCAATATAAAGGTCTGAAAGAATGGAGATTGCGTTAGTGGGAAGTCTCCCTGTTCCCTGCGTGTCCGTCCTTACCTTGCAATCTATATCGTTTATCGTGTTTATAAGCTCGTATTTTTGACGGCTTAAATCCCTGAACTGAAAAAGGATATGAAGCACAAGGTGTTTTACGAATTCTTTTTCTTTCTCGCAGACATCATGCAAAACTTTGTAGCTCCCCATTATGTCAATCCAGTTTGTCTGCATGAACTCGCGGAAAACATCAGCCAGACGCTCATAATTTATGTCAGAAAGCTCCTGCAAGTCTGAATCCGATTTGTCTTTGAGGTGATTCCTCTCGTAAATCTCCATGCAAAATTTAAACATCTCATTGTAAAGAAGCCTCATTAAAAGGGAAAAGACGCTCATCGTAAGCCCTACGCTCTCGGCGTTCATCACTGATTCTTTCAGCCCTTTTATGTAATCGACTGTTATTCTTTTTACATATTGGTCTAACCGAACCTTCACAACCCTTTTTGCTTGTAAGTGCAAGTCGGCTATTCCCTCGCTCTGCTCTTCCTTGATTTTATATTTGAAGTCCGCATAGTCCGTAACTACCTTGACTATCTCAGCCTGTGTTTTTTTGTTTGAAAAGGAAATGCTTTTGTCTCCGAATTTTACCGTAAGCTCCTTAATCGTTTTGACGATTATGAAAATCGCGCATAAGACAAAAAATCCTGTTATTATAAGATTGAGCGGCGAACTTTTTGATATGACTTCCAGCATTGTCTTTTCCCTCTGCGACATAAGAATAAAAAAAGCCGCTACCCGACTGAATCAGATAGCGGCTTTGGCTTTGCCTAAAAACCAGTAAAACTAATGTTGTATGTGCCTATATGATACATCATACATTGTATTTTTTGCAATATATCAGCGTCAAAACACACTAACTGACAAGCTTTTCAAGGCGGTTGATTTCCGCTCTCCATTCCTGCCGCTCTGCGATTTTATCAGCATAATCCTCTGTCGTTGCGCTTCCTTCGACAATTTTTGACGCGATATAATCAGTCTCCGCAAGCTGCATTTTTAACTCACGGATTTTTTCTATCGCCTCTTCGCTCGTTTTTTCAGCGTCAGTTTTTCCCAAGAAGATTTTGCCGTCAATAAGGCGTACAAGTCCGCCAGCTGCCTCAAACTCCTCTTCCGTGATTGTCATGTCAGGTACACTGATACCGTCCATAGTCTCCATAGCCGACAAATCGGTATGATGAACGACTGCACCGCCCTTTATCGCTAAGTAAACATTTTTTGTAGCGTCTTTCATAATCACTACCCCCTGTAATATTTTCTTCATGGAATAAACCTTTGTAGAATATATCCATGTTTTTAACCAAGTGATAACTGTCAAAATGTAACAAATGACTTCTGAATGACTGGTAGGAAGCGTAAATGTCTTCTTTCGGCATTAAGCCCGAAGCATACTTTTTCTTAAAACTTTTCAGTTTCCTTTTCATGCGGATAATTCCGTCTCTTTTCGCCTTGCATACGATTTTACCGCTGGGAAGCAAACTGTATTTGCCTTTCAAGAACCAAAAGCCCTCGCCCAATGACACTATGCGAGTTTTCTTCGGATTCAGCTTTATTCCAAGCTCATCGCATATTCTTTCAATCTCTGTCAAACAGTGTTCAAGATGTTTCTTGTCCTTGTGAATCAAATATGTATCGTCCATGTATCTGCCGTAATATCTAATTCTCAACATTTCCTTGCAGTAATGGTCTAGCTTATTCGGATATGATATTGCCGAAATCTGCGAGACCTGACTTCCCAAGCCTAAAGAAATGCCGTCTCCGAAAACCGTTACAAAACTTTTATAAAGCCTAAAGATTTTTTCATCAGTTATGTTTTTCTTCTGCATTTCAAAAAGTTTTTCATGCAGGATATTGTCAAAGTATTTTGAGAAATCAATGACAAGCACATAACCGTCATTATTACCGTTCTCATGGTAAAAGCGTGATAAATGACATCTCAAGCGATTCATGGCAAAGTGAATACCCTTGTTTTTAATGCTCGCGCCGTTATCATAAATCAATGAGCGTGTCATAAGCGGCGTAAGAACATTGTCGCAAAGACATTTCTGCACAACTCTTTCGGAAATATGTACGCTTCGGATATGCCGTATCTTGCCGCGCTCGCGTATGTCAAACTCAACGAATCCTTTTGAAACGCTCTCGCCTCTCAAAAGTTTCTGTTTTGTCTCTGCAAGATTGCTCATAAGGAATAAATCATACCTCTGTACGCTCTCTTTCCAAGCGACACCGCGCCTAGATTTTCTGTAGGCAGCTTTGAGATTGTCTAAATCTAAAACAAGGTTGAAGTCGTTATATTTGCGGATATAATCATCATGTTTCCTCTTCCGCTCCGCCTCGCGGCGTTCTCTTCTTCCTTTTCTTCGCTCTTCGCTCGTCATTCAGCCCCCCTTAAAAAAACAAAAGATGTGCTTGTACGGCTTCGCCATACCCTTCTGTACGGCGTGTGTAATTTCAGCAATAAGCCGCGTAATGTTACCGGGCATGAAACGGAAGATAACTACACAACTTCCGCCATGCAAGAAGCGTCCGCCCGAACATATCAAGCACTTTTTTACCAGTCATTTAAGACTGGAAGGAAAACATCTCCTTTCCAAGTGGACGGTACGGTATAAAACCTACACTTACGACCGCCTTTGAAAATCCGGGGCAACGCCACCGCTATTGTTCGCATTGTTGTTGTTGCTATTGCCGTTGTTGTTGACATTGCAGAAGTTGGTGGTGTTCGAGGCATAAGGCGTTCCTCTATAGATGTTTTCCCATAAACTTTTTTAATTCTTTATTGCCTCATTCTTTCACCCTTATTCATAATCTTTGCGCTTATTGCGTTTGTGCTTTTGCGCCAGCCTTTCAACAACGCGATTTCTTTATCAATCGTTACCGCATACGGCTCAAACTTTAATAAAGACACTGGCAGCACATCGGCGCAATAAGTTAGTTTCTGTAAAAGCTGCTCGCAGTTCATTATTGCCCTGTCCTGCAAAATCCGCCTTTCCTCAGCCTCACGCATATTTATTGGATAAATGGAATTTGCCGCCACAATGTTATCCATAAGCTGATTTACCGTTACGATTATCGCTTTTCTAAGGTAATCTACAATCCATTCGGGATAACCCTCTATTGTCGTCAGTTCCGTATTATCCTCCAAAACCTCTTTGTAGATTTTGTTTCTGATACCGAAATCTCTGAGCAGGAATCTTGTCAAATCTTCCCTCAGCTGTCTGGCAACACTATAAAACTCCAAGCGTGATAGATTTCTCTTATTTTTAACGACCGACATATTTCTTTTTTATCCCATTTTTCCTTATAAAAATTAAGTTTATATCGGCGGCGTAAAGCCGCCTTATTAAAGATACGATTCTGTACCTTAGCAGGTACAGAAAGCCGGGGCAACGCCACCGCCATAGTTCGCAGAGTAGCCGGTGCTATAGCCGTAGTAGTTGACATCGCAGAAGATGGTGGTGTTCGAGGCATAAGGCGTAGCTTCCCACCACCAAGCGCGTGAACCGTTATATTTTTTACAACGGTAATATGAAGAATCGCGATAAATCGGGTACTGGATATTTGTATTCCATGCGACTTGGTCATCTCCGTAAGTTACAACTCCGAAAACCTCTACTTCTGTAGGCAGGAAGACTGTATCTCTTACCCATCCTGTAGAACCCTTCTTTGAAATTGCTCTACTGATAGTGTAAAGATAATCGTTTGAGCCAAGCGCAGCCCCCAAGCCAGTCGCAAATGCGCCGTCAAGAAAAGTTTTCATCGCGCTTGCGTTATAACCGCCGGTATTTGTATCAGAACTATTCATCTGTCTCTGTAATACAACATTCTTGAAAGTCCAAAGGATATGATTCTTTGTGTTCTCCGTCTCACCGCAATAGATGTAGTGGTTGAATCCAGAAATCACAATGCGCAGGTTCTGGTATGCGTCACTCCATGTGTAGGTAGTACCGCTCACGGTAAGGCTCGGCAAGTCAAGGTAATCTCCTATCATCAGCCCAGAAAAATCAGCCTTGCCCTCGCCGTTGCATTTTTCATGCAGAATTGCCATTGCCTCTGCGACTGTCGCAACGCCAAGAACTGTAAGAAGGTTTCTTCCCTCCGTTGAGCCACCGTTTGTTCCGCTGCTTCCGTTTGTTCCGCTGCTTCCGTTTGTTCCGCTGCTTCCGTTTGTTCCGCTGCTTCCAGAAAGCTCGTTGTAAACTTCCTGTGCCTTGTAATGACGCGTTTCAATGAAATTCAGCTCGTCCCTGTCAATCGTGTCGAAGTCGCCGTTGAGGTAGAAAACCCTGCCCTTGTTGACAGTTCCAGCTTTCACGAATATGAGCTTATGCACGAAAGCGGTGGGCGTGGCGTTCGTGTAGCCCGCATACCTGTTCCATGCGCCCGACTGCACCTCATAGAAGCCGTTCTCGGTCTTGTCGGTCTGGTCTTTCAGAAAAACAAGCTGCCCGATTGACACGGAAACGCCGTCAACAGTCATTTCCCCGCCCGTCCGAATGTCTATGTTTCCTGTCGAACAGGCGACTGGCGAATCGGACAAGAAATCAAAGCGCGAGAGAATGTCATTCGAGTACCTGTAGAGGTTATTCGTGTTCTCAGCAAGCGCGGCGATTAAATCAGCAACGCTCCGTAAGCTCGTGAAGTTTGAGCCGTGAATGCTCATGCTCTGACCAGTCGGCATATTCGCGGCTTTTACCTGCGCGCTCCCAGTTCCGAAGTCGATGTTTGCCGCTTTTATGACCGCTCCCTTGTGGCTTCCGTCCTCATTGTGATTCTCCATGAAAGCGTGGAGGTTGTCCGCAAGATACCCCGGGTTAAAGGTAGCCTGTTCGTTTGTAGTCCAGCCTGTGTTGCTTACCTCGCTTTTCCTTGCGTCAATGTTCTTAATCATGTCGGCGGTGATGTT
>JAEEGH010007898.1_pt1 | contig 25373 bp, 28 predicted proteins | sample 9134181 | NCBI WGS metagenome assembly JAEEGH01 (sample SAMN16246544, study PRJNA631951) | gut metagenome | biome: gut microbiome; feature: rumen; material: DP-attached | host: Bos | place: Iran: Karaj | collected 2018-10
ATCGACATGGTGTCCACGCCGTTCCTCAACACCGAATATCTGGGCTTCAACATGGAGGAAAAAGGCAGCGCACTGACAGACCGGCGACTGCGGCAGGCCATCAGCTGCGGCTTCGACCGGAGGAAGATGATGCAGTACCTGCGCAACAACATCGGCGAACCCGGCACCGGCGGTTTCATCCCCAGGGGATTGCCTGGTCACAGCAACTGCGGCTACGAGTATGACGCCGAGCGAGCACGCCGCCTGCTGGCTGAAGTGAAGAAGGAGCGCGGCGAGCTACCGAGACTGAAGCTCTCGACAACAGCCAACTATCTGGACCTGTGCAAGTACATACAGCAGCAGCTGGGCTTGCTGGGACTTGACATCCAAGTCGATGTAAACCCTCCGGCGGCTCTGAGCGAACAAGTGGCGCAGGGCAAGTGCGAGTGGTTCCGCAAGTCGTGGGTGGCGGACTATCCTGATGCGGAAAACTACCTGATGCTTTTCTACGGCCCCAACCGCACACCTGCGGGACCCAACTACACGCGCTTCAGCAACAAGCAGGCCGACAAGCTGTACAAGAGGATGCGCACGGAGACTGACCCGGAACGCCGCATGGAACTCTACCGCCAGATGGACAGTCTGGTGATGATAGAAGCTCCGGTGATGGTGCTGTACTACGACCAGATACTGCACTTCACGCACAATGGAGTTACGGGACTTAGGAGCGACGCTATGAACACGCTGGACCTGAGGAGAGTGAAGATTAGCAATTAGCGATGCGTGATGGATGATGTGTGAAAAAGTGGAACAAAAAGTTGCATAATAAAAATATTTGCGTATCTTTGTAACATGCGTTATGTGCACACTATGCGCATAACGCACTGGACTGCAACAGATAATAATAAACAAAAACTATAAACCATGAAAAGAAAACTGTTTTTCGCCATTATCGCGGTGTTGGCAATGACGGCCTGCATGCGCGACGACGACTGGAAGCTGCTTAAGAACCCGATACACGTGCAGGGTCACCTGGACCCGAACTTCGGAGCGCCGGTAGCCTACGGCAAGATGACGTTCCACGACATCCTGGGGATGCTGAGCAGCACCTACACGGGATTCATCGATCAGAGCTCGGACGTGATCACCATCGTCTTCGACACGACCTTGTGCGACACGATAAGCAACGTGACGCCGGGCTTAACCCCGAGTGGTTCGAAGGCCAATTCGGCCATCGGCAAGGACACAACGCTGGAATACAGACTGAACATATCGCTGTTCGACGGTGCGCAGTTCGACCAGATGTTGGCGGACAACAACATCACCATCGGTGACCTGTGGCTGGACTTTAACGCCCTGTTCAAGGCCGACGCTCCAGAGAACGTGCGCAGCGTTGTGGACAACGAGGAATACGTCTCGTCCAGCGTTGACAACATCAAGATATACTACACCAAGCACGACGGCACCGAAGTTGAATTCGAAGGGTTGTCGCTGGGTGGCACCACCCTGAAGCACCTCATGGAGGGCGACACTGTAGTTAGGGAAGACATCAACATGAAGAGCATCATCAACGACCTGCCGAAGCAGATACGTGTGAAGTTCGACTATCACTTCTGGCTGACCGACTATTTCATTCTCTCCTACCCCGCAGCGCAATACCCTGACCTGCTGGACAGCCTGAACAAGGTGCAGATAAGCTACGATGTGGATCTTGACGCCGAGTTCCCCCTTGACATCAAAGTGAAACGTCTGGCCTATAGCTTCCAGCTGAACCTCAACGGCGACAGCCTGGCACGAATGGACATACAGCAGACGCTGGACAGCATAGCCCGGGGTCTGACCGTCGACCTCAAAGACGCTAAACTCAGCCTCGCGTTCGACAACCACATCCCGGCCAACTTCAACATGGCAGCCTACCTTATAGACGGGAACGGCGTCCTCATCGGCGACACGCTGATTCGTGACCAACGCATAGCGTCAGCACCGCTGGGCACCGACCCCGTCAGCGGCAAAACCATCTCCGTCGGCTCAACACGCAGCGTCATTGACGTGCCCGTCAATGCACAACGACTCAACGACCTGAAGCAGACGCGCAAGATAGGCTTCAACCTGACGCTGGCCACGGGCAGCACCACATCCACAGTGGCAATGCGCAATGACGACTTCCTGTACATCAAGGCGTTCGTCATGGTGCACCCAAAGGCTACCGCCGACATACCGCTCACAAACCAAGGTCTCATCAAATAAACATTAGGAGGAACACACCATGAAAAAGCAACTTATCATAGCAGCAGCCTTTATGGCCCTCTTCTGTGGCTCCGCATTGGCCCAGTACAGCGAGACCAACAACCTCCTCTACCACACTTTCCGCACACCGCAGACTGGCGACCTCAACGCCGCTTTCTTCCCCAACAAGAACACCTTCTATCTTCGCCTGCCGTCAATAGGTTTGCAGTTCGGCTCACCCGTGTCCATCAGTGACATTGTGCGTAACCAGGGCGACACTCTGACGGTTATAGACCTCAACAAGACGCTCGACGCCCTCCGCGCCAACAACCGCATTCACTTTGACGCCGACATCAACCTCATAGGCTTTGGTTTCAAGGTCCACCACACTTTCTTCACCTTCAACACCCGCTTGGTAACCATCTTCAATCTCGGCATCCCCGTCTCCGTTGTTGACGCCTTCAGCCACGGTAACGTCGACGCCAGCGGCAACGCCATCAGTGAAATAGAAATCCTCAACGGCAACCTACTCAACACCACCATGTACGCCGAGATAGCCCTCGGCGGCGGCCACTACTTCGAGCCCATCGGCCTCACCGTCGGCGCTCGCGCCAAATACCTCTACGGTATCCTCAACATGCAGACCGACAATACCCGCGCCGTCCTCACCACTTCTGACAACTTCGAACAGATAAACCTAGACCTCTACTACCAGTTTCAGGAGTCCGCCCTCGTCAATTTCGACACCAACGGCAAAGTCACCACCACAATGGCCGAAATGATGGACATCTTCGGCGGCAACGGCGGCTTCTCCTTCGACATCGGTGCCAAATACGACATGGGGCCCTTCACCTTCTCGCTGGCCATCAACGACCTCTCCGCCGGCATCCACTGGCACAAGAACGTCAACACCGTCACCCCGAAGAATGGCCATGTGGCCCTCTCCTTCAGCGGCGAAGACGCCACCACCATGCTCCACGGCGGCAAACTCAACACCGACTCCCTCGTAGCCTACTACAACGACCTCATCAAAGGCCTGCAACCTGCTACCGGCACCGCCACCGAATACTGGTACAGCATCCCCACCAAGATCAACGTCGGCGCCTCCTTCAACTTCGCCAAGATGCTTCGCGCCGGCTTCCTCTTCCATGGTCAGTTCGACCGCGGCCTGCTCAGCAAGTCCAACAAACTTGACCTCGGTCAGGATGTCATCAACACCTTCCGCTTCAACACCACCCTCTCCTTCGGCGCCAACCTATTCAACTGGTTTGAATTCACCGCCGGCAACTCCTTCGTCTATGACGGCAACAAGCTCAACTTCTTCAACCCCGGCGTGGGCCTGATATTCACCCCCGCCACAGTTTTACAGCTATACATCATCGGCGACTACGTCAGCAGCATCTACCTCGTCGAAGCCCAGTCGTTCAGCTTCAAGATTGGCCTCAACCTCCTCTTCGGCAACGGCGGCGCCAGTCGCATACTTCAGAACTAAATGAACATTATAGCAATAGTAGGCCGACCCAACGTCGGCAAGTCAACCCTCTTCAACCGCCTCACCGAGAGCCGCGACGCAATCGTCGACTCCGTCAGCGGCGTCACCCGCGACCGCCAGTACGGCCACTCCGACTGGAACGGCAAGCATTTCTCCGTCATCGACACCGGCGGCTACGTCATGGGTGGCGACGACGAGTTCGAGGTAGAGATACGCAAACAAGTGGCCCTCGCCGTCGACGAGGCTGACGTAATCCTCTTCCTCGTAGATGCCCGCGAAGGGCTCACCCCCATGGACGAAGACGTGGCCGAAATGCTGCGCAAACAGCCCAAGCCCGTCGTCCTCGCCGCCAACAAAGTCGACAACAGCGCACAGATGGACGGCCTGGCCGAGTTCTACGCCCTCGGCCTCGGCGACCCCTACCCCATTGCCGGCATCACCGGCGGCGGCACCGGCGACCTCCTCGACGCCCTTGTCAAGGACTTCTCTGAAGGCACTGACGACCCCACCGACGGCCTGCCCCGCATTGCCGTTGTAGGCCGCCCCAATGTAGGCAAGAGCTCCTTCATCAACATGATTACCGGCGAGCACCGCTCCGTCGTCACACCAATCGCAGGCACCACCCGCGACTCCATTTACTCACGTTACAACCTCTTCGGCTTCGACTTCAACTTCGTCGACACAGCAGGTCTGCGTCGCAAGAGCAAAGTCTCCGAAGACCTCGAGTTCTACTCCGTCATGCGCTCCGTGCGTGCCATCGAGGCCTCCGACGTGTGCATCCTCATGCTCGACGCCAGCCAAGGTCTCGAACAGCAGGACCTCAACATCTTCTCCCTCATACAGCGCAACCACAAGGGCGTCGTCATTGTCGTCAACAAGTGGGACCTCGTCGAAAAGGAGACCAACACCCACCGCGACTACGAGAACCTCATCCGTGAGCGAATAGCCCCCTTCACCGACGTTCCCATCATCTTCACCTCGGTCATCAACAAGCAGCGCATCTTCAAAGTGCTGGAAACCGCACGTGCCGTCTACGAAGCCCGCTCCCGCCGCATCTCCACCGCCGAACTCAACGACACCCTCCTGCCCATCGTCAAGGAGCAGAACCCGCCGCCCTCGGTCAAAGGCAAATGGGTCAAGATTAAATACATCACCCAGCTACCCACGCCCTACCCCCAGTTCGTGTTCTTCTGCAACCTGCCGCAGTACGTGCGCGACCCCTACAAGCGCTTCGTCGAAAACCGTCTACGCGAACTATGGGACTTCCACGGCGTACCAATATCCATCTTCTTCCGCGCAAAATAACAACAAAATTAAAGAATAACATCATGAAAGTCACAGAAGAAAACTTCAACACCATCATGCAGCAGCCGCTGCCCGTAATGATTGACTTCGGCGCCACCTGGTGCGGCCCCTGCAAAGCCCTCGCCCCCCGCATCGAGGAAATAGAGAAAGAATATGAAGGACGCGCCATCGTCGGCACCGCCGATGTGGACGAATGCAGCGACCTCGCCGCACAGTTCCGCATCCGCAACGTCCCCACCGTACTCTTCTTCAAAGGAGGCCAACCCGTCGACAAATCCGTCGGACTTGTTGCCAAAGAGACTCTCGCCGACAAACTCAATGCTCTCCTCTGACACCATCTCACGCTATAAATCCCTCGACTTCTTTGCACGCCAAGTAGTCGAGGGATTTATCACTGGACGCCACCGCAGTCCCTTCCACGGCTTCTCCGTCGAATTTTCCGACTACCGCCAGTACAACACCGGCGAGAGCACCCGCAATATCGACTGGCGCCTCTACGGCCGCACCGACCGACTCTACATCAAGCAGTTCGAGGAAGAGACCAACCTCCGCTGCCAGCTCGTCATCGACCATAGCCGCTCCATGCTCTTCCCTCTTGAAGGACAAGGTGAAATAGAACACCCCAACAAGCTAACATTCAGCGTCTACGCTGCTGCCACACTCATCGAGCTGCTACACCGTCAGCGCGACGCCTTCGGCCTCACACTAATAGGCCATGAAAATTCAAGCAATCAATCAAGCATCAACCTCCACACCCCCTGCCGCTCCAACACCGCCCACCAGCAATACCTCTACACCGAGCTCGAGAAACTACTCCAACCCCCGACCACTCAAGCAATCAAGCAATCAAGCAATCAAGCACCTATCAATCTGTCAGCGTCTCTCCACCTACTCGCCGAACAGCTACACCGACGCTCACTCGTCGTCATCTTCACCGACGCCTTTGACACCCAGGAACAACTACTCGACGCCCTTCGCCACCTACGCCACAACAAGCACGAAGTCATACTCTTCCACACCTTCCACCGCGCCCACGAGCTGCAGCTCAACTACGACGCACGCCCCTACCGCTTCGTAGACCTCGAGACCGGCGACACCCTCAAGCTCAACCCCACCGAGATTGCCGCCTCCTACCGCCAGCAGATGGAGCAACAGCAGGCCGACCTACAACAACACGCCCTCCAATACCGCATCGACTACATCCCCGTCGACGTCCAGCAAGGATTCCACCAAATCCTCCTCCCCTTCCTTCTCAAACGCAGCAAACAGCAATAGTAGAGACGTACCATTATACGTCTCCACCCATCATAAAGTCGGACCGCATCCGGTCCGACTCCGCTCCGTCCTCCCTCCAACTAAAAACCGTAGAACAGTCGGAGCGGGTACGGAGAGACTACGGAGGGACACTGGCGCATTCCCATTGAATAGAACAGCACTTATTTTCATCCTCGAGCTAAATTATTATGGTCAATCCGAAATAAATATGTACTTTTGCAAAATAATTAACCAATAAAAACATCATGAATATGATTAGAAAAGTATTCCTTAGTATGATGGCTGCTGTGGTGCTGGCTGGCACCGTGCAAACGGCACAGGCGCAGAATGCCGATTTCTGGGCTGTAAATACCAACGGCGACACGCTGTACTATACAATCATCGGCAACAACGAGGTTTCGGTGTCGTCAACCGACGACCTTGACTGGCGTCGCCTGCAGCTCTCCGGCACCTTGGTTATTCCATCCACCGTTACCCACGAGGAAATCACCTACACGGTGACAACCATCGGCAGTTTCGGCGAATGCAACTACTCGGCACTGGACATTCCCAGCACTGTTACTGTTCTTGGGCAGGGATGCTTCTCCCAGTGCACCACCCTTACGGCTGTGACGCTTCCCTCCTCGGTAGTGGAAATACAGCAGGGGGCTTTCCAAGGCTGCATAGCGCTGACCTCCGTCACGATTCCCAATTCGGTCCGCAACATTGGCAACTACGTGTTCTCCGGCGATACAGCGCTTCGTTCAGTCATCCTGCCCGACAGCACGGCAATGGTCGGCGATGCAATCTTTGGCGGTTGCCACAACCTGACGCAACCCGTCTATAACAGCACTCACTTCATGTTCATGCCTATGGACTATAGCGGCGAATACACCATTCCCGACGGCATCCAGGCCATATGCGGCGGAGTGTTTGAATTCTGCATTGGCCTGACCGGCATCCACTTCCCCGCAAGTGTCGAAACCATTGGCAGGTGTGCTTTCTGGGGCTGCACCGGCCTCACCTCGGTGGTGCTGCCTTCCCACCTGTTGGCTGTCCCCGAAAACATGTTCTGGGGCTGCACCGCGCTGCGGAGCGTCGACATCACCTCGAACACCCTCATGCGCATAGGTGGCAGCGCTTTCTCCGGCGCTACCGCTCTCACCCGTGTCACCATCAAGACTGCCCTTCCGCCATCCGTCACCCCAAGCTCACTGCTTGTCGGTAATACAACCTTCGACACCCTCATCGTTCCCTGCAATGCACGGCAGGCATACCTCGACGCCGATTACTGGAATGAAATTCCTGTCATCGAAGAGGACTGCAACGGGATAGAAGATGTTGATATGGACGATATCCGTGTATGGTCGGATAATGGTCGCATCCATGTTGATGGTGCCGATGGAGCACCTGTAAACATTTTCAATATGGTTGGTCATAAAGTCCGCAATGAGGCATTGTCCACAGGCGTTTATATGATTAAGATAGGCAACCATCCGGCCCGCAAGGTGGTGGTGATTAGGTAACACTGTGCTATAGAACGGTAATCCCTAATGGGATATATCCCCTGCGGATATACCGCAGGGGATTTCTTTTGCCCTCTTTTAGAATATGATTGAGAAAAGTCCAGAATGTGAAACGCTCCATCATCAAACCCAAAGGGCGTAAAAACCTAATAGAGAAGAATAATGATTAAAACTAAAAACCAAAATCTGACAGTCTGACAGTCTGACAATAAAAAAAAGGATACCTAACATCTCTTTATGTACTATATAACTATTTAATAATTAATAATATAAATAAAAATAGGAGATTTGTCACCCCTCAAAAATAAACTGTCAGACTGTCAGACTGTCAGAAATCAACCTGTCGATTATCCCTAAAAAGCAAAGAAACAATGAAATACGATATCATAAAACAGTCGACACCCAATATGCCTAACCTCTGAAAAGGGACAGAATGGAAGGAAACTTGCGGCCAAATGGCCAATCTCGTAGACCAAAGTGGGGGTAACATGTGCTGCCGAGTAGGTATGAAATGGGTAAGAGAAGGGTATGAGATGGGTATGAGAAGGACGAGAGATGGGTAGGAAAACATTCAAGGCCGCCCAGGCGCTCGGTGAACATTCGAAGCATGTGCAGTAAAATGGCGGGTTGATAAAAAAAGATAAAAATATTGCCGTAATTCCATTTTTTTTTCATATCTTTGCACCGTCAATTTGATATGTAAAAATAGTAATAATAAATAAACCATACAATGAGTACAAGAAAATACACGCTGGTAATCAACCCTGGTGCCACATCGACGAAGGCCGCCATCTACGACGGCGAGACTGAAGTTTTCACCGAGAACCTCTCCCACCCCATCGAGGAGATACAGAAATTCCACGAAGTAGCCGACCAGTTCGAGTACCGCAAGACCGCCATCCTCGACATGGTGAAGCGTCACGGTATCGGCACCGACGAGATTGCCGTCGTCATGGGCCGCGGCGGCCTGACCCGCCCCTGCGAGAGCGGTTGCTACCGCGTGAATGAACTGATGAAGGAAGAATGCCACGCCGGTATCCAGGGCAAGCACGCCTGCAACCTCGGCGCCCTCATCAGCGACGCCATCGCCACCGAGATAGGCCTGCCCTGCGCATACATCGCCGACCCCGGCATCGTGGACGAGCGTCCCGACTTCGCCAAGATCAGCGGCCACCCCGTGTTCGACCTCGACCCCTCGCGCGAGGGTGTCATCTGGCACTGCCTGAACCAGAAGATGACCGGCAAGCTCTACGCCCGCGAGCTCGGCAAGCACTATGAGGACCTCAACCTCATCATCGCCCACATGGGCGGCGGCGTCAGCGTCGGCGTGCACAAGCACGGCCGCTGCGTCGAGGTCAACCGCGCCCTATGCGGCCTCGGTGCCTTCTCGCCCACCCGTTGCGGCAGCATCAACGCCTCCAAACTCATCGAAGTGGCCTGCAGCGGCAAGTACGACGAGGCCAAGCTGAAGAAGATGGTAACTGCCGAAGGCGGCTTCGTGGCCTATCTCGGCACCAACGACGCCTACGACGTTGAGAAGCGCGCACTGGCCGGCGACGAGAAGTGCCAGATGCTGGTGGAGGCCTTCACCTACCAAGTTTCCATGGAGATCAGCCGCCTGGCCGCCGTCGTCAACGGCAAGGTGGACGCCATCATCCTCACCGGCGGCATCGCCTACAGCAAGCCCTGGATGGCCATGATTGAAGAGCGCGTGGGCTGGATTGCACCCGTTAAGATCTACAAGGGCGAGAACGAGATGCTGGCCCTCGCCATCTGCGGCAAGGAAGTGCTCGACGGCGTGGAGGTCAAAGAGTACAAGTAAAGGTTACAGGTTACTGGTTAAAGGTTACTGGTTAAAGGTTACTGGTTAAAGGTTACTGGTTAAAGGTTACTGGTTAAAGGTTACTGGTTACTGATTAAAGGTTACATATACAGTTTACAGGTTACAAATGAAAAGAGTCTTCTTAATGCTTGCCGTGTGCCTCGTGGTCACAGCAGCAAGCGCCCAGGAGGTGAAGATCAAGCGCGGCAAGGCCACCATGACCGAGGAGCAGTACAACGCCCTCAAGGCAAAAGCCGACGCCTACGACAAGGCACAGGCCGAACTGGCGACCCTGCGCAAGCAGAACGCTCGCCCTTTCCCCAAGACCTTCAACGATTCCGCATCCTACGCCATCGGCCGCGACATCTACAACCAGTGGGCCCAGCAGAATCTCGGCATCAACGGCATCATGGCCGGTCAGGCGATGATTGACTGCGCCAAGGGGCAGAACAGCTGGACAGACCAGATGGCCCGTCCGCTGCTGCAGCGTTTCCAGCAGGACTTCGAACGCCGCCAGCGCGAAGGTGTGCAGGAGAACATCAAGGCCGGTGAGAGATATCTGGAGCAGATAAGCAACAACAAGTCGGTTTTCACCACCAAGACCGGCCTGAAGTACCGCAGGCTCAAAGAAGGCAACGGCAAAAAGCCCAAGTTGACCGACCGCGTGAAGGTGCACTACACAGGCAAGCTCATCGACGGCACCGTCTTCGACAGCAGTGTTGAACGCGGCGAGCCCATCACCTTTGCCCTCAACCAGGTGATCCCCGGCTGGACAGAAGGTCTGCAGCTGATGGACGAAGGCTCAAAGTATCTGCTCTACATCCCCTACAACCTCGGCTACGGTGAACAGCAGGCAGGCTCCATACCGCCGGGCTCCACGCTCACCTTCGAGGTCGAACTGCTTGAGATCAATCCCAAATGAATACCTACGGCGAGAAATTCCGACTGACAACCTACGGCGAGTCCCACGGGCTCGCCGTAGGTGCAGTAATAGACGGCTGCCCGGCAGGCGTGGCACTCGACATGGAAGCCATTGCCGATGCACTGGCACGCCGTCGCACTGGCTCTCCGCGCCAAGAGGAAGACCATATAGAGTGGCTATCGGGACTGAAAGACGGCATCACGCTGGGCACACCGATTACCTTCAACATCCTAAACAAGGACACGAGACCTGAAGACTACGCCCAACTGGAACACTTCTTCCGACCGGGACATGCCGACTACACCTACTACATGAAGTACGGTGTTCGCGAACACCGCGGCGGCGGACGTGCATCGGCACGCGAGACAGTGGCGCGTGTGGTGGCGGGAGCCATTGCACAGCAGCTGATGCCAGAGATGAGCGTGAAGTGCGAAGTGGCCAGTCCGGTGTGTGATGTGGAGAATGACACGGTGGGCGGCGTGGTGCGATGCAGCATCACCGGAGTGTCTGCCGGAGTGGGTGAACCGCTCTTCGGCAAGCTGGGGGCAGCATTGGCAGCGGCCATGATAAGCATCCCGTCGGCCATAGGCTTCGAGATGGGTGCCGGATTCGCAGCGGCCAAGATGAAAGGCAGCGAGTATATAGACCGATGGAACAGCGACGGAAGCACAAAGACCAACCATTGCGGCGGTGTGCAGGGGGGAATCAGCAACGGAATGCCGATAGAGTTCAGCGTGGCCTTCCACCCAGTGGTCACCATCCCTCAGCCTGTAGAGTGCCTGCATGAGGACGGCCATCTTGAGACGCTGACCATTGGCGGACGACACGACCGCCACCACATAGAACGTGCCGCTGCAGTGGTTGAAGCAATGGCGGCATTATGCTTGATAAACTACATGTTATGAAAAGAATGATACTGATGGCCTGCATAGCCTTGCTGGCTGTAGGTTGCAAACACGACACTTTCACCATCAGCGGCACTCTTGAAAACGGGGCCGGAAAGACACTGTGGCTCGAAGAGATTGCGCCGGAAGGACCGCTGTTCATCGACAGCATAAAGGTGGACAGCAAAGGTCACTTCAAGTATACGTACAAGATGCCCTATCGCAGTCTGTACAATCTGCACACGACGGAGAACAACTATATTGTCACCCTGCCCGATTACGGCGAGAAACTTGAGGTGAGTGGCGACTGGGCCAACCTGTCGATGACATACGACGTCAGCGGTTCGCCGGAGAGCGCCCTGCTGTGGCAGTTGCAACAATACACCAACGACGGCGGCAAAGTGCTCAACGAGTTGGTGGACACGTCGGAATACTATGCTATGCTGCACGAGCGCGGACTTGTGGACGATGTCGTTGTCGCCGCAAAGAAGCAGGAGACCGACTCGATATACCGTATGGTCTTCAGAGAGCAGCAAGAGTATGTGTGCCGCTTCATTGAAGAGAACAAAGGGTCGCTATCAACACTGATAGCATTGTACAAACCTTTCAACAACAGACTGCTCATTGACACTCGCAACCCACAGAGCATCGAGTGGTACGATATGGTGCTGGAGGGTTTGCAGGAACGGTATCCCGACAATCCGCATACACTGCACTTCAAGAATACAACTGAACATCTGCGCAGCGCGCTGGCCAGAGAGCAATAAAAAAAGCCCCGCATCTACGGGGCTTTTTCTTTTGTCATTTGTTCTTCCTTTGGGGCCTATCCTTTGCACATGCCTTACGTAGTTCTGCCCGCTGCTCCTTGGTGAGGATTTCGTCGATGCGGAGCTTGCCGGCGTACATCTCGCGGTCGATGGCAGCATGCAGGGCGGCTTCGCGGTCGAAGAGCGGAAAGAGAGCGGCGCTCTGGTCACCGTCGCGCTCCATGTACATGTTGATGCTGTCGAGCACAGCGCGCTGCTGCTTGCGGAGGTTGTCGACACGGGCTTTAGAGTCCTTGGTGGCTGCCTCTATTTTACGTTTCTGGATATTGGAAAGGTCGCTTACAAGCTCGGTAATGTCCTTATGCTTGGCACCGTTGGGCCGGCCGCCGTGTTGTGCGGCAAGCGGGAGGGTGAAAACAACAAGCAGAGACAATAGTAATGCTTTCTTCATATAATAAATGCTGTTTATTCTTCGTACATGTATTCAAATGGATTGACGGCGGCCTCCTCGACGGTGTTCCACGAGGAATAGTCGTTGAACTGGGCGATAGCGAAGCCCATGTCCTCGTTGCTGTATGAGGAAGGACGGAAGATGGTTATGTTGACTATGAAAAGTACCACCACTGCGGCAGCAGCAGCGATGCTGATATATCGCCACGAAACGTTGCGCCGTACGGGGCGCAGATAAGGACGTTGCGAGACCTGCGACATAACAGAGTCCACAACATCCACTTTGTTGGGATATTGCAGCTGTGCCAGTTGGTCAAGTCTTTGTTCTAATGTCATCGTTTTATCTCTTTTGACAGGTTTTTCTTTGCTCTGAAAATAAGGCTCTCTACTTTGCTCAAAGAACATTGCATCACGTCGGCAATCTGCTGGTAGCTGAAGTCCTCGAAGGTGTAGAGTACGAGGGCGGTACGCTGCTCGTCCTTGAGGCGGCCGATGGCATCGCGCAGCTGTTCCATCTGTTCGTCGTAGATAATCTGCTGTTGCGCGTTACGGTCTTCGGAGCGCTGCTCGGGAAGGTCTTCACGGGCGTCAGTCGACACTAAGCGGCGGGCCTTGTTCATCATCTTGCAGACGACGTTGACTGTGATGCGATATATGAAAGAGCTCAGTTTCGAGTCGAACCGGAAGCGGGGCAAAGCAGTGTAGAGTTCGACAAAGACCTGCTGAGTAACCTCCTCAATCTCCAAGCGGGTGCCGCAGAGTTTGTAGGTCAGATTGGCGACATTCTGCTGGTAGCGCTCAACAATGAGGGCATATTTGTTGGTGTCGCCCGAGAGGACTGCCTCGACTATCTGCTTGTCTTCCACCGGTTCAATCATTAGTTAAGTACGACATTGATGACATTTCTTGCAGTTGCTTGCATAAAATTCCTTATTTTTTTCGGAATTTTCCTATTTGTATTTAAACTCCTCAATTTCGCGGCGTTCGCGCTTGGTGGGGCGGCCGAGACCGCGGTCGCGTTTCTCGAAGGCGTACTGGCGGGCCATGTGTATGCGGTCGTATTCTTCCTGTGGGGTGCGGTCGATAAGGAATCCCTGGACGAGTGGGGCGCCCACCCTGTTGGGCGGTAGTGCGAGCACTTCGATTTCTTTGTGTAGCTGGTCGATATTGAGGCTGTAGCGTTCGCCGACCTTGACGTCATGGGAAGGTTTGAGGGGACGGCTGTCGTTGGACATAAGGACCTTGCCGCACTGGCATGCGTCAGCAGCGAGGGAGCGAGTCTTGTAGAGTCGCACGGCCCAGAGGTATTTATCGAGGCGCATGATTAGGAACGGCGAATTGTGCGAATTTAACGAAGCTACGCAGGTCAATTGGGGGCGAATTACTCGAATTATATTTTGAAGATGTAGGTGATGGTGCCGCGCTGTTCGTCGGGGGCGTTGGGATCGGCATTGAAGCGGGCACGTAGAGCTGCGGTTCTAGCCTGAGAGACGAGGTAACCGTTGGAGGTGCTTGAGCCCTTGGGCTGATATTCGGCGCGCGTCACCTTGCCGTCGCGGTCGACCCAGATCTGAATGACGACTGTACCTTGTTCATTGGAGGAGTAGTTGGGGCGAGGGAGGGTGACGTTGCTACGACCAGCGAGGGAGAAGTTCATGCCGTTGCCGCCATTGCCGGTGTAGTTGTTGCTATTGGGGTTGCCGTTAGGCTTTCCCTGGTCTCCAGTCCCTTCGGTGACACCTTGGCTGCCACTTCCACTCTGTTGGTTGCGACGGCCCGTAAAGAGGGCGTTCTTGTTTATCTCTGGCTCTTTGTTCTCGACTTTAGGTTGTTCGGGGGCTGGCTTGACGGTGTTGCCATCGTTGGTGTTGGCACCTACATTGGGTGTCGGTTCTGCATGTTGGGTAGCCACTTGGTTGGGCGTTGACGGAGCCTGTGTGGCTGCCGCCGTACTTGCCGGCTGGGCATCGTCACCCAAGCCGTAATCGCTGTCACCAAGATTCACTTCCACACCCTCTTCAGGAATAGGTGGGTCGGGCGGATCATATCCAAAAGCCAATAGTATAGCCACCACCACAGCCATGATGGCGGCGGTGACGATACCCGATATAATTTTGTTGTTCATCGTATGTGCTTACTTCTTGGGTGAGGTGGCGAGAATTACCTTGTGCTTAGTACCACCTGCGGCATTTATACTATTGACAGCATCGATAACCTGCACTACATCTTGTACGGGCACCGTCTTGTCAGCCCGCAGCACTATGCAGGCATCTTGTTCGTCAGCGGAAATGCTGGTGCGCAGGTAGGACTCGAGCTCCGAGGGCACAATGGGAATGTCGTTCTCCACATAGAAGTTGTGGTTTTCGTCGATGTATACCGTCACGCTCTCTTTGGCCATGGTTTTGCTGTTGCTCTCGGGGAGGAGGAGTTTGACGGCGTTGGGGCTGATGAGGGTGGAGGTGATCATGAAGAAGATGAGCAGCAGGAATACCAAGTCGCTCATACTCGACGACGACGTCTCTATCTTTATCTGGTTCTGACTCTTGATCATCTTTTTTAGTTTTAAGTTTTAAGCTGTAAGTTTTAAGTGGCCGCTACGGCCTGTGCAAGCACTTAAAGCTTACGGCTCACAGCTTGGAGATTGAATCAAGCGGGCTCGTGAAGGAGGTCCATGAATTCGTTAGCGCGCACTTCAAGCTCGAAGACCACTTTGCTGATGCGGTTGACAAGGAGGTTGTGCAGGAAGTAGCAGATGATGCCGACGATGAGGCCGCCGACAGTAGTGACCATAGCCTGATAGATGCCAGTGGAGAGGAGAGAGATGTCGATGTTGTTGCCAGCATAGGCCATTTCCTGGAAGGCGGTAATCATGCCGGTGACAGTGCCGAGGAAACCTATCATGGGGCCGAGGGAGGCTACGGTAGCGACGAGGGAAACGTGCTTCTCGAGGCGAGCAACTTCGAGCTGGCCTTCGTTCTCGATGGCAGCCTGGATGTCGGGCAGGGGGCGACCGAGGCGTGAGAAGCCTTTGCTGATCATACGGCCGAGGGGAGTCTGGGTCTCTTTGGCCAAACTACGGGCTGCATCGAGGTCTCCGCGGTGCACATGCTCGCGGATGTCGTCCATGAATTGGCTGTCGGCTTCGCCCTTAAGGGCAGTGCTGAGTGTGAGGTAACGCTCGACGAAGATGTAGATGGCGAGCACGAGGAGGAGTGCCAGCACAAGCATAATCCAACCACCGTTGAGGGCCATATCCCAGAGGGTAATGCGCTCGGGGGCGGCGACAACGGCATTTTCGGCGCTATCAATAACTGTGGCCGCATCGGCCTGAATAAACATGAGTTTGCTTATCATATTGTTTAATGTGTTATTTGTTTTTTACTTTAACGTTTATGAAAGGGTTTTATTGTTGGTGTCGGCCTAAAAAGTCAGACCTAATCCAAGGGTCGGATACCACCCTGTGGGGGTTGGCTGCACCGACGGGGTGATGTTGAGGCTAATGTCGTCATCGATGGAGAAGTCAAAAAGGTGACCGAAGACATAGGCGTCGAGGAGGTTGAGTCCATAGATGCCGACGGCGATAACCACCATTAGTTGAAAGTTATGGTTATAGGAATTGTAGAGCTCCAATATGTTGCTTGTAGGATAGGAAGCATAGTCGGAGTTGAGAAATTGGTCATCATTATTTACACGGTAAAGGTATTCGTCCTTGAAGAGGCGCATAGCCTTGTAGTTGTCGTAGATGAAGTAGCCGACGCCGGCAAAGGCGCCATAAATGATAGGGACCTTCCACGCCTGATGATTGTAAATCTGGCCGCCACCCGGTATCAGAGACCAGCGCAACGCGACGTCAGGGGAGTGCTCCCCCACTACCGACGTCTGCGCCTTTGCACCGAATGTCAGCACCAGCAGCGTCAGTAACAGCAGGCGTTTCATTTCTCAAGCAGCGCAATAATGCGCTCGAAGTCGCTGTCGGAATTGAAACAAATAGTGAGTGTGCCCTTGCCGCGTTGCGAACGCTTGATCTCCACGGTGGACTGGAGACGGTCTTTCAAGCGGCTTTGGACGGCGCTGTGGAGAGATGGCAGCTCGCCGCGACGCTTGGGCTGGACCTTGGGTGCGGACTTGGCCTGCTTGGCCATCTCCTCGGTCTGATGGACTGAGATATGGCGCTCCTCGATGGCCTTAAGTATCTCCATGTGGCGATCCATATCGTCGACACCTGCCAGCACACGAGCGTGGGCCATGCTGATGCGGCCTGTGGCGAGAGCTTCCTGCGTCTCTGCTGGGAGACCAAGCAGTCTAAGGTAGTCGCTGATGGTGGAGCGGTCTTTGCCGACGCGTTCGCTGAGCTGGTCTTGTGTAAGGCGACATTCATCGATGAGCTGACGGTAGGCCTGAGCTACCTCTATGGCATTGAGGTCAGAACGCTGTATGTTCTCCACCAGCGCCATCTCCATCATCTGTATGTCGGTGGCGGTGCGCACATAGGCAGGTATCTCTTTGAGTCCTGCAAGTTTACTGGCACGCAAGCGGCGTTCACCAGCCACAAGCTGGTAGCGGCCGTCGGGCATCTGACGCAGCGTGACAGGAGTGATAACCCCCTGCTGCTTGATGCTCTGTGCCAATTCTTCAAGCTCACTGTCTATAAATTCCTTGCGCGGCTGGAATGGGTTGGGGTCAACAAGGCCCACTTCAATCATGCTAACAGCAGCATTGCCTTTCTTCGCTACGGGTTCAAGGTCAGCAATATCGGGCAATATCGAGCCCAGACCGCGTCCCAAACCTCCACTCTTCTTGATTGCCATATCTTTTTCTTTTAGATACTTTTACTAGTAGACTTTTCGCCTTTATTCCTACGGAGTATCTCCATTGCCAGGTTTAGATAGTTGACAGCCCCGGACGATGCGGCGTCGTGCATAATGATGCTCTGTCCATAGCTGGGGGCTTCGGCGAGCTTGGTATTGCGGAAGATGAGTGTGTCGAACACCAGCTGCTTGAAGTGGCTACGCACGTCTTCCACCACCTGACGAGCCAAGCGGAGACGATTGTCGTACATGGTAATAAGCAAACCTTCGATAGCCAGTTGAGGGTTGAGGCGAGTCTGCACGATGCGGACTGTATTGAGTAGCTTGCCGAGTCCCTCGAGGGCAAAATACTCGCTCTGGATTGGGATTATAACCGAGTCGGAAGCCGTGAGTGCATTGATGGTTATCAAACCCAACGACGGCGAGCAGTCTATGATTATATAATCGTAGTCATTTTTTACACTGGCCAGAGCGCGACTGAGGAACTGCTCGCGACCTTTCTCGTTAATGAGTTCCACCTCGGCACCAACAAGGTCGATGCGGGTGGGCAGAATGTAAAGGTTCGGCGTGGTAGTCTCAGCAACGATATCCTTAGCATCAACTTGACCGAGGATACACTCATAGACGCTCTTCTCCAAACTGTCAGGATCTATGCCAAGTCCCGAGGTGGCGTTGGCCTGCGGGTCGCAGTCCACCAGCAGCACCTTCTTCTCCAGCACAGCCAGTGCGGCAGAGAGGTTGACTGCCGTTGTAGTCTTCCCTACCCCACCCTTTTGGTTGGCTATGGATATAATCTTTCCCATATTTTTATTAGTTTTAAGTTTTAAGTTTTAAGCTGCGAGTACAAATCACAACTTGCGTAGCCACTTAAAACTTACAGCTTACAGCTTAAAATTTAGTGAGTAACAACCACAACTTACGTAGTCACTTAAAACTTACAGCTTACAGCTTAAAATTTGAAATCAATCTCTTCCAACTTGCTGTCGGTATCGTCAGCACGATAATTGTCCTCTACGACGACCGGTGGCGGCACAATGCCGGTCTCGATGAACGAGAAAGCGTTCTCGAGTCCCTGGCGGAATTTGTCGAAATCCTCCTTGTAGAGGAACATCTTGTTCTTCTCGAAATAGAAGTCACCTGTATTGTTGTTGAACAACTTACGGCTCTCGGTGATGGTGATGAACTTGTCACCTCCACGGGTCTCTTTCACATCGAAGAAATATCTACGTTTGCCGGCAGGAATGGCCTGGCTGTAGAGTTCTTCTTTTCTGGTCTCTTGATTTTCCATTTCTATGATTTGTTTGTCTGTTTTTTCAAATTGCAAAAATACCCATTATTTCTTTCACGGCAGGTGTCGTATCCTTAAAGTTATCAACAACACTTATTTAATTGCGTTTGTGAGTCATTATGTCGAGTATCATGTCGTCGGTCTGGTTCATACCCTCCTTGCCCAGTCGGCCGAGGTTACGGATGCTGCAGTCGAGGTCGCTCTCGCTGAGACCGTCGGTGCAGTCAACCACACGTCCGTGCACTGCCAACTCGGCGCAGACGAAGGCGCTGTACAGGCCCACGCTCATCTTCAGTGCGCAGCTGGGTTTGGCACCGTCGCACACCATGCCGGCGATAGTGTTTATCATGTTCTTGAGAGCATATCCAATCTGCTCAAAGTTGCCACCTTCGAGGTACGTCAGGCCAGCGCTCACACCCATGGTGGCGTTCACTATGCCGCATAGAGCGCTCAGACGGCCTATGCCTCGCTTGATGTATATGCTCATCAGGTGGCTCATGGTCAACGCGCGCAGTATCTCCTCGTCGCTGTTGCCTTTCAACTTGCCGTAGTAGTAGGTGGGCAGTGTGCAGCAGATACCCTGGTTACCCGAGCCCGAGTTGCTGTAGACGGGCTTGGTACAGCCGTCCATACGGGCGTCGCTGGCCGCCACGGTACGCGCCACCACGGTGTGCACCATGTCGCCTCGTGCCTGTTCCATCAGTATCTCACCGGTATGCAAGCCCATACCCACCAGGCCGCACTCCGAAGCGGCATTGTTGTATTCCACCGTCTCACGCAGCCAGTCGAGCTCCTCCAGCGGCGCTGTGGTGGCATAGTCATAGACCATGCGAGCCGATAGCTCCAGCCGCTGGCGGTTGTCCTCCTTGGGGTCGTCGTCATTGTCTTGCTCCTGGAACAGGCCCTGCTTGTGGTCGAGCAGCAGCTGGTCATCTTTTTTCAGGAATATGAAGTTAGTGTGGCGCTTGGCAATGACAGCAGTCGCATTGTGAGTGCTACCCACTACACACTCCCCACTGCACACTGAACATTCTATATACAGCTTGTCGGAAGTCTCCTTGACGCTGATGTCAATCCTGTCGGCATTGTTCGCCAGCCATTGCTTTGCATCCTCCACCTGAGCCTCCGGCATTGTCAGCACCTCCAGACCGCGCTTCGAGTCGCCGTGCACAACAGCCATAGCCACCGCTATCGGCAGGCCTATCATGCCGGTGCCGGGGATACCGACACCCATGGCGTTCTTGAACACATTCTTACTCAGGCGCAGCGTGATGTGCTCTGGCTCACAGCCGAGTGTCTCCACCGCCTTGGCCACACACAGCGCCACAGCGCCCGGCTCGGTACAGCCGGTGGCGGGCACCACCTCATGCTGCATTATATCCTTTATCTGCTCGCGGAGTTGCTTATCCATAGGTAGATACAATCTATTGTTGTTTCTATTATAAAATGCAAAGATACAACAATTATTTTATACGGCAAATTATATTTTTAACTGTAAACTGTAAGTTTTTAGTTTTAAGTAGGCTGGCACACTTAAAGCTTAAAACTCACAGCTTAAAACTCACAAACGGCCCCCGCCACACTTAAAGCTTAAAACTCACAGCTTAAAACTCACAAAAAGACTTACAGCTTAAAACTTACAGCTTAAAACTCACAAACGGCCCCCGCCACACTTAAAGCTTAAAACTTACAGCTTAAAACTTTCCTTTAAGTTTCTCCATAAACTTGGCGTTGTCTATGATGAAGCGCTCGTGGGTGCCCTCGCCTATCAGGCCGCAGTCGTCATAGGCTTTCACCTTGAACACCAGCCTGCGGCGGTCCACCTCCACCAGCTCGCTCTCGCACCACACGCGCATACCTATCGGCGTGGCCGACACATGGCTCACGTTCACCAACGTGCCCACGGTGCCCTGCCCCTCGTCGAGGTGCGGCAGCACACTCTCGTAGCACGTCTGCTCTATCAGAGCCACCATCATCGGCGTGGCAAACACATCCACCAATCCGCTACCCACACGGGCGGCACTCATCTCCGCCGTCACCGTCTGTTCCCGACGGCCTTTTATTCCTTTATCTATCATCACAAAAAAGTTTGCATCCTTAACGCAGGATGCAAACCTTTATTGTGCGAGACTGCAATTAGATGGTGTACTCCTGGCGGTGCCGTTCCTCGCCACATTCCTTGAAGACGAAGATGTAAGTGCCATGATCGAGACCGGTGATGACGAAGAGATTGTGCTTGTCGCAGAGGCAGTCCACCTCACCGCCTTCGCCGCACTCGTTGATGGTCACCACTGAGCCGTCCAACTCGATGCTCACCGTCACATCATGCAAGTCGCACGGAACCATCCAGCCAAGGTGGTGTACCCTCAGCTTGCCTTGGTCCCAATATACCTGCCACGCCTCCTCATCCTCTAGGAGTTTCGACTGTAAACAGCCTGTGGTGTGCACGTCGGTGACACCAAAAGGCTCGATGTCTTTGTTGTCTTTGTTGTCTTTCCCGCAGCCTGTTAGCAGCATTGCGCCCATCATCAGGGCGGTGAGGGATTTGATGATATTGTGTGTCATAGTGTATGTGTTTTTGATGATTGAAAATTACTGTGAAAAGATGTCAGACTGCTTCAGCAGGCGAACGCTGTGGGTATGATTGTGTAAGAGTCATAGAGTCATAGAGTCGTAAAGTCGCAGAGCGAGGCGGTGGGTATGGTTTTTATCGGTCAGAACCGGTACTTCCAGCCGAGGGTGAGCGTGGACGGTTGGAAGTTTAGGTCGTCCACCTCGGTGGCGAGTCCTGTGATGTGGGCTTTGCCTATATGCCCGACGCTGATGATGTACTGGAGATAGAGTCCGGCATCAAGCCTACGTTTAGTATACAGGAAGTTGACTGTCAGAGGCACGATGTAATTGGCTGAGGAGAACGAGTTAACGTAGTCGGTACCACCTCGCGAAGTTGAGAGGAATATTTCGCTGAGGCCGACGCCGAAGCCCGCTGTGGGTTCGAGGGTGAAGTTTCTGCCGAGGTTGAAACGGTAGCCGAGGTCGATATGATAAAGGTTGTCCTGTTTTTTTACAAGCTGGTTCTTGACGGAGATGATGTTGTCTGCGGTACCGTCGAGGTGCATCGCGAGGGTGAAGCGGCAGTATTCCACGCCGATGCCGATGCCGACTTGGGCCGCCACGCTGTAGACGCTACGGTAGTCGAGCGTGGGGTGATAGGTCTGCATGTGGTTGGTGAAGCCTTTGCTGCCGTCGAGGAAGTTTACACCGAGGTTGAATTCGCCCCAGGGATTAACCTTCCTTTTTCCGGCCTCGTTTTCCTGAGATGAAACTGTGCCGACTGCCAGCAAGCAAGCCAGCAGCAGAGCCGTCTGTTTGATGTTGATGTGTTTTACCATGATGTTAAAGTTTTTTTATTGAACATTACTGATTTATGCGTTTAGCATGAATGGTATTCAATTTCTCATCATGGTATCGGTTTTGTTACACAATTTGTTTTACGCCCATATAAACGTTCCGATACGTTTTTTATTGCCCGCAGGGCTAAGAAACTGTTTTGAATTTATCCAATGATATTCTTATGCCATATAATCGGTGCTTTTTTCACGGTCTTTCGGTTACAATGGAACCCCATTGCGCCCTCAATACCGTAAAAAAATCCCTCGATTCTATGCCCAATAATTCTCATTAATAAAATCAAAACAGTTTCTAAATATTTCCATGCAATTGCTTTGCGCATGATACTGTTTATTGAATTTGGGAATTCAAGGGGTCATATTGGCTTTGGCTGGCTGACGGCGCGGATTTAGAATAGCCAGAGGCGCAAGCTTTGACATTCTTGCAGGAACGTATCTCGGCTCACCACTATGTGTTTATGCTTGCTATAGAGTTGTTGCAGGGTGGTGTTGACGAAGTTTGCTTTCATGAGGGACAAGCGATAGGGGGCGGCATGGTAGATGGCGATGGACTCGTCCTGCGACTCGACGCTGCAGATGTCGGCGATTGGCAACGTTTTCTCGGCACGCTCCATCATCGCCTTGTAGTAGGCAATTTGCTCCTCGTAGCCACGCCCGCGGCTTTTGAGAAACTGAAGTTTGATGTACTCGTTCAGGCTTTCGCTGAGGGCGTAGTCGCGGTACTCGAAGTAGATGCCGTCGCCCCACCATTGGTGCGCCACCTCGTGAGGAATCCACGAAAAGTCGGGTATCATTGTGTAAACATCATAGAAATAATGCCCGAAGATAATCATATCGCGCAGCGACTGACACATGATGAACTGCGGGTCGCCAATTTCCACGATGTTCATCGGCTTTGACGACAAGGAATCGCCGAAGAAGGAGCAGTAGAAATTGTAGGAATCCACAAACTCGCGGTAGTAGGCATCTGGATATTGTGTGGTGTCACTTGCAAGGCGGTAGAAATGGAAGGGACGAATGGGCGAATCAATCACCTTGCAAGCGTATTTATCCTTCGGCAAGAGGACGAGGTGGATGTCGAATGAGGGAAGCCATTCTGTGCCGCCAAGGATATAGTAGTCGTCCGCCTCGATGTGTACCTGTGCCGTCAGCAGCTCGCCATTAATGTGCGGATACCAGTCGCCCTCGCGGCGCAGCACGATGGCCCCGTCGGCGGTGCGGTAGTCGGCAAGCGGCAGGGAATAGGCGGTATCGACCTTGATAGGTTGTCCCGAATAGGTGGTGGTGTCGTAGGGGATGAGATAAAACCCGGACACCCGCAGCGTGTCGCCCTCGATGTGGAGGTTGAGGCTGTATTGTCTGTAGTCGACAAGCGAGGGGTGGAAATAGAAATCGGGCATATCCATGTATGGAAGATAATCCTCAATGGGTTCCAAATCCATACTTCGTCGACGTTCGTTCAGATGCTCGACATCGTCGATAAGAGCCATTCCTGTCAGACCGTCAAGGGGAACCCCCTGGGTTCCGTACAGTTGAGGTTTGTCCTGATGGGTAAGGTCACGGTCGGTCATATAGGCAATCCACGAGGGGATGAAGTCGCCGCTGTCGGCGGCAGCCTGCGCCTGTTCCAGAAACCAATGCAGGTACTCGGGCGGCGAGTGCTGCGCTATCAGGGCAGCGTAGTCGCAGCATTTGTAGCCCGACCGCGACAGCGTCGGGAATCCGCGTTCGGCAATCAGTTGTTTCAGCGCAATTAGGTTCACCGAATCAACCTCATGTATAACGCGCAACACCGAGTCCTCGTCCAAGCCCTTGTTCAGCAGATGACGTACCTCCTGGTCGGCTTGGAACAGCGGTTCGATGCGCGTGTAGAACACGGTATCGTAGATGCTCACCTGTCTGTCGCGTTTGATTAGATGGCCGAGCCATTCAGGGTCATAGTCGTTGTTGTCGGCGGCGGCTTTGGCCTGTTTCAGATACCAATGGAGAAACTCTGATGGCTGGTACAAAGCTATCGCTGAGGCATATTTGACGCAATAGTAGCCTACCCTGCTGTATGTCGGGAAACCGCGCTCGGAAATCAGCTGCTTCAACTCACTAAGATTGGCTGAATTAACCATACGCATGGCATCCCGCACCGAATCTTGGTTGTTGCTGCCGTGCTGCATTTGCCATGCTGCATTATTGGCTCTGTTCATCGCCAGCAGGCGGTTCTGATAGAGGGTGTCCTGATAGCCGCGGGGCGCAACGATGGCAACAATGTCGTTCCAGTAATCGAGCGTGTCGGCTTGTTGACTTCTTGCCCAGTCGTCCAAGTAACGCATATCGCAGCATTTGTTTTGCGCCAGACGGAACATCAAGGCCCTTTCCGCCTCGCGGTCGGGTACAAAGTCGTGCGACAAGGCGTAGTAATAGTAGAGGGCTTCAAAATCACTTATCCCATACAGCGAGTCCATCGTATGGAAAACCTTATGTGCCCCAATATAGTCCTGCCCTTTAAGCAAACTGTAGGCCGTTGCCGACAACTCCTTATATGTAGGGGTCTGTGCCGAGGCGGTGACCGCGAAAAACAGGAGCACCGAGCATATAATCAATGTTTTCTTCATGTTGATATTCCTTATCGTGTCTATTTTACTGACGGCAGACATGCTGCGCGACGGCGCTCGTTGAGAGTCTTCGTTTTGGCAGTACGTACATGCTTGTTGGTCGCGGCGAGGATTCCGTACCAGTCTTTGCCATAGAGGCGATAGTAGGTGTGGTCGTAGAGCGAAGCGTAATCTTCGGCGTGGAGGTTGCCGCGCTCCACTTCGCGCCAAAGAAGGGCGAAGAACGCTTCATAGTCGCGTTTGGTCAGTTCGTCGGTCATCTTCTCCAACATGGGATAGGCGTGATTCCATGCGTCGAGTTCGTAGCGGTTATAGTTTTTGCCACTCCGAAGCAGAGCCTCGAAGTCGGTGCGGCTGGCGAGGGCGGCAGCGAGCTCGGCATCGTCCTCGTGGTTGAGGTAGCGCAGGTACTCGTCGCGCAGGTTGGCGTAGTCGGCCAGCAGGGGCGCGGTGAGCGTGTCGGGCAGCGAGTCGAGCCAAGCGTCCGGCTCGTAGCCGCAGAGCACCATGCGCTCCAGCACCTCATAGGTACTGATGAAAAGATATTGGTCGCTTTTTCCCCCATTCATTATGAGGGTTGACACAAAACGTTTTAAATCTCGAATGAAAGGATAGGTATTATGAAATACATGAC
>JAEEGH010007900.1_pt1 | contig 25369 bp, 14 predicted proteins | sample 9134181 | NCBI WGS metagenome assembly JAEEGH01 (sample SAMN16246544, study PRJNA631951) | gut metagenome | biome: gut microbiome; feature: rumen; material: DP-attached | host: Bos | place: Iran: Karaj | collected 2018-10
ATAAACGGATTGCCTGCTGCATTGGACAAGCTATAAATACATGCCCAGAATAAAGCTAGCAGTCCAATTGTAAACACTGGATTCTTCCTGTGTTTTTCAAAAAATCTGTATACAACTGGAAGCATCATGACAAGACCTGTACCAAGCACGATGCCATATATTCCAATATTCTTGATGAAGTCGCCCTCGTTAATAGAGATTCCAACACCAAAGAATGGGAATAATCTCATAAAGTAAGTGGCCAGCATATTGCTATCAGGAAGAGCAAACACCACCCATGTAAGCGGAATCAGAATAAGTACATTTATTCTGCCAAAAAAGTCTCCAATAAACTTAGGAAGCCCCGCCAGAACAAAACGCTCACATAAAATTATAACGAAAATAATCAATCCCCACAAAATAAAATTAAGGGTTACACCATGCCAAAAACCTGTGATAAGCCACACAGTAAGAAGATTTAAGATAGTCCTAAAGCTCCCTTTTCTGCTGCCGCCCATTGGAAAATAAATGTAATCTCTAAACCATGAACCAAGTGTAGCATGCCATCTTCTGTAGAATTCTGACACGTTCCTGGAACCATAAGGCTGATCAAAGTTAACGATAAATGGGAAGCCCAGCATCACACCAACACCGGCTGCCATAAGGGAATATCCCCAGAAGTCAAAATACAGCTCCATGGAATATGTGTAGGCTCCAAGCCATGCAAGGGCTGTAGATATACTCTCATAGCCGATAGTTCCTATATCCTTCCACAGCATTGCAAGGTGATCAGCAAGTAAAACCTTGAAGGCAAGTCCCAATGTAAAGAATCGAAGGCCATCTTCTATTGCAGCAAGCTTACTTGGCTTCTCAATTGCTACTTTTTCTTCTGTTTCTTCCTTATCAAGATCGATTATATCCTTTGCTTCTTCTGATTCTTGTGTCTCATTTTCCAGTTTTGCAGCCTCTGCCTGCTCATCCTCTTTTGCCCAGAGTTTCATGAATGGATTCTTGGCATAGTCCTCGAATCTCATGATAGGTCCAGATACAATCTGTGGGAACATAACGAAATAAGCGGCAATATCCATAAATCCCGCTTTGTCATCCACCTTGCCTCTGTAATTATCTACCTGGAAAGATATCATCTTGAAGGTAAAGAAGCTCACACCGATAGGCATGAATGCGCTGTCCACAAACTGCCCAAGAAGCTTAAACTCAATCAGCATAAGAGCATCAAGAACAATAGCAAAGCCCAAAAGGACCTTGCTACCGCCGCCCTTTAAAGCTCTGCTAAATAAGAAGTTTATTATTACAGCCCCCAGAAGAACTGGGAACATCTTAAGATCACCAACTCCATAGAACAATAAACTTCCAATCAGAAGTGTAAGTGTCCTGAATTCATAAGGAGTCAGGTAAAATGCCACTATAAAGACAGGTAAAAACCTGAATATAAAAGTCAAATCTGAAAAATTAATCATTATAAACTTTCTGTCCTATATATCTAAAAGCCAGAAGGAAAAAGAAATATCAATTTCCTGAATTATTGATTTCTGCCAGCTTGGTTGTAGCTGCTGCTGCACTCTGTGTATCAGGGAAGTTATTGATAACAGCATCATATGTGGTCTTAGCATTCTCAAGATCACCGCTCTCATAATATGAGTTACCCAGATAATAGAGTGTATTTACGTTAGTATTATCATACTGATAAGCCTTGGAATAATTAGCTATAGCTGTCTCATAATCCTCAGCCTTGTATGCATCATTAGCTGCGTTGTAATAAGATGTCGCAAGCTCAGTTCCAACAAGTGACATAAGTGTGTCATATAAATTAGTAAACTCAGGTGAAACATCGTCACTTATAGCATTAAGATCAAGATTAGCAAGTGCCTGTGCCATAGCATCTATGTCAGATGAATCTGTCATGTAGATATTGGTAGCACTCATAAGGCTGTTCATAGCAGCTGATGTGCTGTCAACACCCTCGTAATCAGTTACCTTGGACTGAAGATCACCGATCTGATTCTCAAGATTCTTAACCTGCTGCTCATACTCGTTGATCTTGGCTGACTTGGCATCAGATTCCTCACTGATCTGAGCAATCTTACTCTGGTTACTACTATTAATACTCTGAATACGCTGTGGCAAAATAAGGAAACAAGCTGCAGCAAGTCCCAAAACTGCACCAAGAACGATTCCCCAGATAGAACCTGTCCTTGTGATAGCAGATTTTTTAACTGGCTGAATGATCATCTCATTGCCACTGTTATACCTGATAACATCATCACTGTCAGAAGAAGCAATGTCTGATACAAGCTTGCCACTCTCACCTGGAAGGAGCATGCTATCTGCTTCCTTGAGATAACGCTTAGCCATAACATTACCAGTATCAAGCTTTAATACCTTCTGACACTCAATCTTGGCTCTGTCATAATTGCCACCCTTAAGATATAAAAGAGCAAGCAAAAGATGCGCTTTAATAAATCCCGGATTTAAAGAAAGCACCTTCTTGAGCTGAATAACTGCCAGATCAAGTCCGTCCTGATGACAGTAATTAAGCGCTATATTAAATTTCTTGATAGTCTGATTGATGGTATCAAGCTGAGATGGGCTATTTCTCACATAGTCCATATATTTATCTGCAAGGTTCTCATCTGCCTTGAGGTTCTTGCTGATAACCCATTCAGAAAGAGCCGCAACAACCTCACCTGTCTCGTAATAAACAAGACCGAGAAGATTTCTTGCATCAATATTATTCTTATCAAGTTTAAGAGACTGTCTGAGAGCATTCACCGCTCCTGTCAGATCTCTTACAGTTGCCTTCTCCAATCCCTCGTTATAAAACTTGTTGGAAAGGCTGACTATTCTCTTATATGTTCTGACGTTTGTCCCACATCCTGGGCAAACATCGCTCTTATCAAGTTCCGCCCCACAACGATTGCACTTCATTGTTATTTAGTCCTCTTCTGATTATCGAAATCTCCCTTAGCTTCTTTTAAAAGCTTAACCAAAACATCTGACATATCGTCGAGATCCTGGTTATATATGATGTCTTCCGCATCCTCGATTTCAAGACTTGGTCTGAACTTCTTTAATTCTTCTTCAAAGTTGATCATATATATTCATCCCCTCAGATGTAATATTCCAAATAATTATAACTGTTTTTGGTATATTTTTATAGCATTCCCTTGATCTGACCTGCCAGATAAAGAGAACCTGCTGCAAATACCATATCTCCAGACTTCCTGTTGGTAATGATGTCTGTTATAGCATCTCTTACATTACTATAGTACTTGACCGGAACGCCGAAGATTCCAAGTTCTTCCTTGGCATCCTCAAATGCGCCCTTAAGATCAGATACGGATAAAGACCTGCTGGTCTCAAGTACAGCAACATAAATCTGCTCAAACTGATTAGTCTTGAGAATCTCCTGCACTATCTCTTTGTACTGCTTGTCACTAACTATTCCAAAGAGCATCAGTTTCCTGCCTGAGCACTCGATATCACGTATGCTCTCAAGAAAAGCAGTAATTCCATCAATGTTGTGAGCTCCATCCATATAAATACCTGGACGAATCTCTTCCATTCTACCTTCCCACTTAGCTGCCAGAAGGCCTTCTCTTATATCAAGTTCAGAAATCTCAGCGCCCAAACCTCGCAGTATTTCTACTGTCTCAACAGCCACAGCCGCATTTTCCGCCTGATAAAGAGCTTCTGTTGAAAGCTTTAAGTCAACATATTTATCATATAAGCTATTAAGCGAAAAAGCAACGTATTTGTTCCCTGCTTCGTCCCTTTCACGCCTTGTATCCTGTATATTTCTGCTCTCTACTGCAACCGCTCTGGTATCTAGTTCAAGAGCTTTTTTCTTAATAACATCTGTGGCTTCACTTCTCTTGTCAAAAAAGACTACTGGAACGCCACTTTTGATTATTCCCGCCTTCTCACCTGCGATCTCTTCGATAGTCTCTCCAAGATACTGCATGTGGTCATAGCCAATCTCTGTAATAACTGAAACTAATGGCCTCGCTACTGAATTAGTCGCATCAAGTCTTCCACCAAGTCCCGTCTCCAGCACCAGATAGTCCACCGGATAAACGTCATATAACAGCATCGCCATGAAAAAGAGATACTCAAAATATGTAGGAAAATACGGCCCGCCACTTTCTGCCAGACCCTCGTTGAACTCATTTATTCTCCTGAGCATCTCAACAAATATCTCTACAAACAATCCATCTGCTATAGGTTTGCCATCCACCTGAAATCTCTCAGTGATCTTAACAAGATGAGGTGAAGTGAACATTCCAACAGTAAATCCTGCCTTCATCAGTATTGATGATACATAGCTGCAGACAGAGCCCTTACCATTAGTGCCTGCCACATGAATTATCTGCATGTTCTCATCAGGATTTCCCAAAAAATCAAGAAAAGCCTTCGTATTTTCAATTGTATGCTTATCTGTAAAGCTTGGAATTTCATTAAGAAAAGTCTCGCATTCACTTATATCAACGCGTTCTCCATCATCGTCCGCATCAATGAACCTCTTGATTCTCTCCTCAAGCATCCCTGCCTTATCTATCGCTTCACTCATATAACACCGTAATCAATTATTTTTTTGGCTTTTGCATCAATTTTATCCATTTTGGCCTTATTTGATGCATCTTTTATAGCCATCATGTCAAAATTAGATGCAAAACAGACTGTCCTGTCTTCGCCAATATCCACAACTGCCTGCACTTACGCGCAGCCATAACCTACGCGCATGCCAGCAAACAAGCCTCGGCGAAGTGATTGTGCAGATAAACCGATTTGATGTGTCTGTTCATAACGCAAGTATATGCGCGTACAAACCGATTTGATGCTTAGCATCATCGGAGGTTTGGACACGCATATACGAGCATTAGAACAGAACATCATCAGAGGTTTATCTGTGCATCACGAGCCGCTTTTTACTTCTGGAGCTGTGCAAGTCTCTCTGTGATCTGGTCGTAAGTCTGCTGATACTTCTGCTGCTTCTCTTTCTCCTCAGCAATCTTCTCAGCTGGAGCCTTTGAAAGGAACTTCTCATTGCTCAGCATATTCTGAGATCTCTTAAGCTCACCTTCGAGCTTCTTCTGCTCCTTGGTGAGACGCTCGATCTCAGCTGACAGATCAACGAGATCTGAGAAAGGAATATAAACTGTTGTATCTGCAAGAACTACTGATACTGCATCATCAGCGATTCCCTCTTTATCCTTCTGGCAAACTGACTCAGAAGCATATGCAAGAGACTCGAAGAAAAGCTTACCAGTTCTGAAGATATCAAGAACCTCGTCCTTGTCACTTACTACGAATACCTTAGCTTTTCTAGATGGAGCAACGTTCATCTGTGTACGAACGTTACGGATTCCGCGAACTGCCTCTTTGATAGTTTCGATAGACTTCTCATCTGCAGCGAAGTTCCACTCATCCTTGTAAACTGGCCACTCAGAGATCATGATTGACTCTTCCTCATCCTGCATTGTGCAGAAGATCTCTTCTGTGATGAATGGCATGTATGGGTGAAGGAGCTTAAGTGCATTGAGGAGTACTGTCTGGAGTGTCCAAAGAGCTGCCTCATGGCTTGCTGCGTCGTCTGAATTGTAAAGACGAGGCTTAACCATCTCAATGTACCAGTCACAGAACTCATCCCAGATGAAGTCATAAACCTTCTGAACTGCGATTCCCAGCTCATAGTGCTCCATGTTATCTGTAACTTCTTTTACAGTATTATTAAGCTTGCTAAGGATCCACTTATCAACTGGCTCAAGGCCTGCTGGCATTGGCTGGTGAATAGCTGACTTAGCATCCTCAGCCATGTTCATCATAATGAATCTTGAGGCATTCCAAACCTTGTTAGCAAAGTTACGGCTGTTCTCAACTCTTTCATTATAGAAACGCATATCGTTACCAGGAGCGTTTCCTGTGATAAGTGTAAGTCTGAGAGCATCTGCACCGTAGTTCTCGATGATATCAAGAGGATCTATACCATTTCCAAGTGACTTACTCATCTTACGTCCCTGAGAATCTCTTACAAGGCCATGGAAAAGAACTGTGTGGAATGGATATGTTCCCATGTTCTCATAGCTTGAGAAGATCATTCTGATTACCCAGAAGAAGATGATGTCATAACCAGTTACAAGTACATCTGTAGGGAAGAAATACTTAAGTTCCTTGGTGTCATGTGGCCATCCAAGTGTCTCAAAAGGCCAGAGTGCTGATGAGAACCATGTATCAAGTGTATCTGGATCCTGTGTAAAGTGTGTCTCGCCGCACTTAGGGCAAACTGTAGGAGCAGTCTTGGAAACAACTACCTCTCCGCACTTATCGCAGTAATAAGCTGGGATTCTGTGGCCCCACCAGAGCTGTCTGGAAATACACCAGTCACGGATGTTATCTGTCCAGTTGAAGTATGTCTTCTCCATACGAGGTGGAATAAGCTTGATCTCGCCTTCCTTAACAGCCTTAACTGCTGGCTTAATGAGCTCATCCATCTTAACGAACCACTGAGCCTTGATCATTGGCTCAACTGTTGTGTGGCAACGGTCATGTGTACCAACGTTGTGAGAATAGTCCTCGATCTCAACGAGAAGACCCATCTCATCAAGCTCTTTAACGATAGCTTCTCTTGCAGCATAACGATCCATGCCCTCGAACTTGCCACCGTTAGCGTTGATAGTAGCATCATCATTAAGGATGTTGATCTCCTCAAGGTTATGACGCTTACCAACCTCAAAGTCGTTAGGGTCGTGGCCAGGAGTGATCTTAACTACACCTGTACCAAATTCCATATCTACATAAGAATCTTCTACGATAGGAAGCTCTCTGTTAACGATTGGTAAAAGAACTTTCTTACCCTTGAAGCTCTTGTATCTGTCATCATCAGGGTTAACAGCAACAGCTGTATCACCAAGCATAGTCTCTGGACGAGTTGTAGCAAACTCGATGAAATCTGTATCAGAAACTGTTCCATCCTCGTTGATCACAGGATACTTGATGTGCCATAAGTGGCCAGCCTGCTCCTCGTACTCAACCTCAGCATCAGAGATAGATGTCTTACAGATTGGGCACCAGTTTACGATACGGCTTCCCTTATAGATATATCCTTTTTCATGCATCTTGCAGAAGACCTCTGTAACAGCCTCGTTACAGCCATCATCCATTGTGAAACGCTCTCTATCCCAGTCACAGGAAGATCCCATCTTCTTGAGCTGCTGGATGATAGTTCCGCCGTACTCTTTCTTCCACTCCCATGCTCTCTCAAGGAATTTCTCACGTCCAAGGTCTCTCTTATCGATTCCCTCAGCCTTGAGTGCATCGATGATCTTAACCTCAGTAGCGATTGAAGCATGGTCTGTTCCAGGCTGCCAAAGTGCATTGTAGCCCTGCATTCTCTTGAAACGGATGAGAATATCCTGCATTGTGTTATCAAGAGCATGTCCCATGTGGAGCTTACCTGTAATGTTTGGCGGTGGGATAACAATAGTAAATGGTTTCTTGGTCTCGTCTACTTCAGCATGGAAGTATTTCTTTTCTTCCCAATTAGAGTAAAGACGACTCTCGATACTCTTGGGATCGTAGGTCTTAGCAAGTTCTTTCTTCATGTTCTTCTCCTTTTCTGAATCTGTGCCAAAGGCAAAAGAAAAGCCCTTGGCAGCCATTAAGCTACCAAGGGCGTAATATACGCGGTACCACCTTGATTTATCACTCAGCAAGTGCATTACAGATAATCTGCTCAACACTCTCATCCTCTAACGCAGATGACGCGGGGACACTTATGGGAACCACTAAATCAGTCCCGTTCTGGGTGTCCGGTTCAAAAGCTACCTTCCACATCTCCATCGCCGATACCTCTCAGCATGCATCGTAGCTTCCTGATAACCACAAGCTACAACGCAGGTATCTTCTCTTTAGACTCTGAAAAGATATGTACTCCTCTTTCTCACAACCTTTAATGTTTTAATTACAAATTACTATATTAGTTATAAAAAATTATGTCAAGATATAAACAGAAGTCTCAGTTCTTTTTCTCAGCCATGCTTAACTTCATCAAGGGATTTCTGGGAAATCACGGCATTATGGATAAGGGCCACCTCTCCTTTGCAATGCTCCTTGACCTGATAAAGAGCATTATCCGCAGCATACATGTAATCCCAGAGCTTGGTAGTCTCCTGCGGAACAGAGTTCCTGATACCCTGTGAAACACTGATAGTTACTCCCTTTTTGGCATCTCCGAAATCCAGTGGCATCTCTTTTACCTTATCTCGAAGCCTGGTGGCATGATCAAGAACCTTATCGTCATTCATATTTTCATATATAATAATGAATTCGTCGCCCCCATACCTGAAAGCATGAATGTCCTTATTATGCTCGCACATGTCTGTAATAGCCTTTGAAATATGCTTAAGACACTGATCTCCCATCTGATGGCCATATTTGTCATTGAAGTGTTTAAAGTTATCAACATCCAGAAGCTCAACCGCAAGATAGTGGCCTCTTTTAAAGGCTTTCTCAAAAGCGGTCTCAGCATATCTGTTCAGACCATATCTGTTGCCAAGGCCAGTAAGCTGATCCGTCTCAGCCTGTCTCATGAGCTTATCATTTTCTTTTTCTACAGTAGCGAGCTTGGTCCTCATTGCAGCAAAAAACCTGTAGTTGACCATTTTCTCTTTTTCAAAATCAAGAGTATATCTGTAGAAATCCTCAAGTGCTTTGAGCTTAGCGCCCGGATTCTCTACTCTCTCATAAATCTCACAGCGAAGCTTAGCATGATTAAGCCTCAAATTGGCTATGTTCAGATCCTCAAGAACATCCTCTGTGATATGCGCTACATTGATAGCATCTTTTTCTTTTCCTATATGGAGATAGAATCTGGCAGTGTTATACACATCCTCCATATCATCAAGTGAAAACTTTTTGTCGCAGATAAGATCATTTAGCATTTTGAAATAGTACTCGAATCGCTTCTTATCCCCAAGGTAATAATAAGCGCGCATCTTGGTGTCGAGAATCGGAAGGCCAAGCAGATATTCCTCATTGAATTCCTGATAATTAGCAAGCTTATCCATGGATTCCAGACATTTGCGAACAGAATCCGGCTTACCAAGATTTATGTAGCAATCAGCCTCAAAACAGTAGCAATAAAGAATGTTTCTGTAATACAGACTCTCTTTACGGTTACGTCTGATATGCTTGTAGGCAGATCTAATATAAAAAAGAGCTGTCTTAACATCTCCGAATCTGTAGTAGACATGTCCAATATTAAAGAGCATAAATCCTGGAACACCACTTTCTGGCAGATTCTCACAATAACTGATTCCATTTAAAAAGAAATCAATTGCAAGCTCATAGTTACCATGATTCAGAGAGTCTATTCCAAGAAGGTTATAGCACCTTGCAAGATGCTCAATATCACCCTCCAGCTGTAAATATTCAATTGCCTTAAGGAGATTAGTGCTGAATTTGCGATAATCTGTACTCAGAAGATAATACGCATCAGCCAGATAATAATATGCATAGCCAACAAGATTGTTGTCATCAAGACGCTTGGCAGCACGAACAAGTCGATTACATATTCCTATATAGCTGCTGGACATAGAAGATCTAGCGAGCATCATCTCACTATTAAGAGTCTGTATCTCTCTATCGTAATCATTAATGTTCATATAGTGCCCCCAATTACTCCACCCTGCAAAAGTTATCCACAAAGGATTTTCATATAAACGTAATTTTTTGAAGGTAAATACAATTGTACATCAATAAACTAATATATTTCAAGAAAATTAATATATTGATGAATAGGCTATTCCTATGTGAAACATGCATGAACACTGCATTTCAAGGTTTTTTATGACATATATGTCACGTTCTATTATGGTTTACATATATGCATTGACTTGATTGGTCATGTGATTATTTTTGCTCGTTTATTAGTTTATTTTACCACTATTTGCAAAACCGCTATTTTACTGGGGTTTGCTTTCATATTTTTTAACTAATCCCCAATTTCCACAGAGTTATCCACATGACACGGCCGTCAGTTTCCAAAAACTTTTTCATCATTTTTTCTAAAAAACGCATTATTGTTCGTACAATTGATACAACTTAGTATTTTACATGGTTAACATAAATTATTTATTATTTGATTTATGTTAACCAAATTAGAACATTTTTAGCGATTTTTGTAATTTTTAATCCCTTAGTCACCTGATTTTTCCGACCAGAACTGGGTTATCTCGTTTTTGACTGTTTTGGTCGTTACGTTTTTGTAACCCTTCCACTCCCTTGGAAAAAGAGATCTGTAACTAGCCAGCGTGAAACGATTATCCAGCAAAGTAACAACACCTTTATCCTCTTCTGTCCTGATAACTCGTCCAGCCGCCTGCAAAACCTTGTTCATTCCAGGGAATCTATAGGCGTAGTCAAAGCCGTCAAAACCTGCTTTTTCAAAGTATTCCCTAAGAATTTCCCTTTCATTACAAACAAGCGGAATTCCTGTTCCAACAACAATAACGCCAATAAGGCTGTCGTATTTAAGATCAATACCTTCACTGAAGATTCCACCCATGACACAAAAACCCAGAACATTCTTGTCCTCGATTATTTCCAGATCCATGTGGATAACTTCTGAAAGGTCAATATTATTTCCTGTGGAAAACCTGTCAAGAAAGGCTTCTCTGGCCTCCTCGCTCATATAATCCCTCTGAACCAAAAGTTCAGTGTTTTCTTCATCAAGGAATTCCTCTTCATATACGTATAGAACTTCCTCAAGAAACTGATGTGACGGGAAAAATATAAGGTAATTTCCGCTTCTGGATTTAACCACGCTATCTATGTAGGTAGCTATGTTGTAATACTGCTGAGGGCTTCGCTCTGAGTATTTACTGGTTACGTCAACGCCAAGGTACACGCCGAGTCTTGCCGGATCAAAGATTGACTTGGCATAAATCTCGTAGTCTTCTTCCGTTCCGCCAAGAAGCTTTTTGTAATACTGAATAGGCAAAAGAGTAGCTGAAAACAGTATTGTTGATCGTCCTCTTTCCATGCATGCAGCAAGATTCCTTGATGGATCAGCACAGGCAAGACGGAGCAAAAAGCTTCCGTCTTCTGAAAACTCGCTATACATGACGTAGTGGTCATCCACCAGGTCGTAAATAGTAAGAAACCTTGACACATCAAAATAAAACTCCAGAATCTCATCTCTGCAAGGGCCCTCAGAATGGTCCTCAAGATACTCAGAAATGATTCCTGCAAGCCTGTTAAGAGGGTTTATCACACTATCTATACTTGTCAGCACCGTGCATCCATCACAATTTCTTTTAAGCTCCAGCATCGCTTTATTGCACTTATCAAGGTGTCCTGCGATACTTGGATGGAACTCCTTAATGGAACTCTTAAGCTCCAAAAAGCTCTCTTTTCGAAGGACTGCACTATACATATCTCTTCCTCTGTCCAAGAGGTTATGGGTCTCATCTACCAGGAAAACATAGTCCTTCTTTTTGCCCTCTGCAAAGAACCTTCTAAGGTACACGAATGGGTCAAAGACATAGTTATAATCGCAGATAACGCCGTCCGCCCAAAGGCTCATATCCAGTGACATTTCAAAAGGACATACCTGATGCTTCTGCGCATATTCTACGATCTTATCCCTGTCAAAAGAGTCCTCGCTTGTCAGAAGATCATAAATAGCGTCATTTATCCTGTCATAGTGTCCCTTGGCATATGGGCAGGCCTCAGGATTGCAGCTTCTTTCTTTTTCATCTATAAAACAGATCTTGTCTCTGGCAGTTATGGTAACAGTCTTAAACCTGAGATTCTGAGCACTTCTAAGTGTTGCAAAGGCTTCCTCTGCTACTGTTCTTGTGATAGTCTTGGCTGTCAGGTAAAAGAGCTTACTGATCTTGCCCTCTCCAATCGCCTTAACTGTAGGGAATACTGTTGTTATGGTCTTGCCTGTGCCTGTTGGTGCCTCGAGGAACAGTTTTTTACCATGAACAATAGTCCTGTAGACTGCTGCCGCCAGGTCTTTTTGTCCGTCTCTGTATGGGAATGGAAATTGAACTGATTTAATAGAGGTGGTTCTGGTGGAAGACCAGGCAAATTCAAAGTCCGACCACTTGAGATACATCTGGATAAGGTCATCGAACCACTTTACTATCTCCTCATAGGTAAAAGAAAAATCGAAATACTTCATGTCCTCAGTATCTATGTTGCAGTAGCTCATTCGAACATTGATATTGGGGCAATGTCTCTCCTTGCAATACATAGCCGCATAGCACTTGGCCTGGGCGAGATGAACATCCACAGGTGCCTCCATTTTCCTAAGGTCTCTGTAGGTACCCTTGATCTCATCTATAAGTGGCGCTGGTTTGGGCTTATCAATAAAGCTCTCCTGGGCGTCGTAAGCGTCTTTATCATCTATATTTTTGTCCAGAATGCCATCAGCTCTGCCTTCTATTAGAAGGTCATAATTGTCTGTATGGTGGATGTAGGCAAGTGGCACCTCTGCATGATAATCAGGCCCCATGCTCTTCTGGATCATGCGGTGAATCCTACCGCCCTCCTGCATCGCATCAGCCGGTGCCTGCTGTATTCTGTTATCTATATTGCCGCTACGAAGTATGAACTCTACAAGGCCGCGGACTGAAATCGTAATCGTCATATGTGCCTCCACTGTGATATTGTACCACGTAAGGCATAAGTACGCATAAAAAAGCCCCCGCAGAAATCTGCGGAGGCCGTAAGTTCTAATAACTTATCCACTTAATGTTTATTATGCTACTGCAAGTCCGTTCAGGAACTTCTCAAACTGCTCATTAACGCCCTGATACTCTACTGTAAGAGTCTTGGTAAGATCAAGGCCAAATACGCCTAAGATAGACTTAGCATCTACTACATATCTGTTGTAATATATATCAACGTCAAAGTCACACTTAGTAGCTTCATTTACAAAATCCTTAACCTGTGTTGGCTGTAACATAATATTCTTCTTAATTACATTTCCTAACATATAAAAACCTCCTTGGGACATTACTAAATCCCGGAAACAACTACCTCTGGCTGTGAAATAAAAAACGTAAAACTGTCACAAGTCATCTCTGTAATATACAGAACGAAAACGTTTTTGTAAATAGGGTTTTGTGACGAAACTGTGACGAAAATCCGAACTTTTTGTAATTGGTTACATACGTCTTTATTCATGCGGTTTTTCGACTTTTAAATGTAAAAAAAGCTGATAAAATTCTTGCATTATAGATAGCCTGGTTTTAATATGTAATAAGTAAATTTTTAAGAATTGGAGTACTAACGATGGAGAACCTTAAAATCCCCAAGAACTATGAGTCCGCTCTGGATCTTCATGATACTCAGGTCGGCATCAAAACAGTAAAAGACTTTTTCCAGGGAATGCTGTCCACAAGACTTAATCTTCAGCGTGTAACAGCACCTTTATTCGTAACACCAGAATCAGGTCTTAATGATAATCTTAATGGTGTTGAGCGTCCAGTTGCGTTCGATATTCTCAATGAGAATCAGCGTCCTGCTGAGGTTGTTCACTCTCTTGCCAAGTGGAAGAGATTTGCTCTTAAGAAATATGGCTTTAATGTTGGTGAAGGTCTTTATACTGATATGAATGCTATCAGAAGAGACGAGGTTCCTGACAATATTCATTCAATATTTGTAGATCAGTGGGATTGGGAGAAGGTCATCCGCAAGGAAGATCGTAACATGGACTTCCTCAAGGCTACTGTTCGCGATGTTTACAAGGTTCTTCGCAAGACAGAGAAATTCATGTCTATCCAGTACGATTATATAGAAGAGCTCCTTCCTGATGATATTTTCTTCATCACAACTCAGGAGCTTGAAGATATGTTCCCAGATAACACACCTAAGGAGCGTGAATACTACATTGCCAAGGCAAAGGGTGCAGTTTGCATCATGCAGATCGGTGATGAGCTCGCTTCAGGTGACAAACACGACGGCAGAGCTCCAGACTATGATGACTGGCAGCTTAATGCAGATATTATTGTTTACTATCCTATTCTTGATATTGCTCTTGAGTTATCCAGTATGGGCATAAGAGTTGATGAGGAATCACTCAAGACTCAGCTCGAGAAAGCTGGTTGCACAGAGAGAGCTCAGCTTCCATTCCAGAAGGCTATTCTCGACAAGGAGCTTCCATACACAATCGGTGGTGGAATCGGCCAGTCCAGAATTTGCATGTTCTTCCTGAGAAAAGCTCACATCGGCGAGGTTCAGTGCTCTATCTGGCCTGAAGAAATGGTAGCCGAAGCTTCCAAGAACGGAATTAATTTACTGTAATTATGAAAAATGTTATTCATCAGATTGTAGAAGATGTAGTAGAAACAAGAGCCATTTTAGTTGGGCTTAATACCAATAAGACCGATGACGAGTTTGAGAGATCAATGCACGAGCTCAAAGAGCTGACAAAGGCTCTGGGCATAAAGGTTGCAGGAACTTTCACACAGAATCTTCCAACTCCCGACAGGAGTACCTATGTTGGTAGTGGTAAGGTCGATGAGATCAGGAACTCAATAGATGTATTCGATGCAGATATCATCATTTTCAACGATGACATCTCTCCTATGCAGATCAGAAACCTTGAGAAGATTCTTGATACCGAAGTTATCGATAGAACCGGACTTATTCTGCAGATCTTTGCAAAGCGTGCCAAGACAAGAGAATCAAGACTTCAGGTTGAATACGCTCAGCTTCAGTATATGTTACCAAGACTTGTAGGCATGAGAAGCTCTCTTTCCCGTCAGGGCGGTGGTAGCGGCAGACTCTCCAACAAGGGTTCAGGTGAGAAACAGCTTGAGTTGGACAGAAGACGTATTGAGCACAGAATGGCTGAGCTTAGACGAGAGCTTGAGGCTGTAGAAAAAGAAAGAGATACACAGCGTGGTAAACGTATTAATTCCGGCACTCCCAAGGTATCTCTGGTTGGCTACACCAACGCTGGCAAATCTACCATTATGAACAATCTCCTTCGTCTGTATGGCGGCGAAGCTTCAGAGGACAAGCAGGTTTTGGAAAAAGATATGCTTTTTGCCACACTTGATACCTCTGTGCGTAAGATTGCAGCACCTGGCCATAGACCTTTTCTTTTAACGGATACCGTTGGATTTATCAGCGAACTGCCACATACTCTGGTTAAGGCTTTCCGCTCCACACTGGAAGAAGCCAAGTATGCTGATATATTGTTGGAAATTATAGATTTTTCTGATCCGGAATATAGATTTCACATGGATGTCACAAGAGATACACTGGCTGAGATCGGCGCTGGTGATATTCCGATCATCTATGTATTCAACAAATCTGACTTGGTTCAGCAGGAGCAGCGCGACAATGATCAGCTGGTCATGGACGTGCCTCGCACTATCGATGACAGAGCCTATATCTGCGCCAAGAATCAGGACAGCCTTGATGCACTGATAGAGCTGATCGAGAGAAAGCTTGGTCAGGAGGATACTCAGTTTGATCTACTTCTCCCCTATTCTGAGGGCGGCGTTTTAAACATGCTAAACGAAGCAGGTAAAGTCAAAGCCACTGAATATCTGCCGGAAGGCATTAAAATCTCAGCCATGCTGAATGCTTCTGAGGCAGGAAGATATGCACATATGATCGTTAATGACTAAAAAATACGAGCATACCCAGTTAACACTGAGTATGCTCGTTTCTTTATTATCTCGTTTTCTAAACTGCCTTTCCCATAGCTATAAGGGAATTCTTGTCTATTGCAGGACTGTACAGATATCCCTGGTACACTACGCATCCTATCTGCTCCAGTGCCTCTTTTTGCTCATTAGTCTCTACGAATTCAGCAAGCACCTTAAAATCAAGGGATTTAGACAGATATACGATTGAGTTGACAATTCCCTTGGTTCGATCGTTGGAAATGATTGAGCTGATAAGATTGCCATCAAGCTTAACAAGATCAAACTGATTATGCTGCAAATACTGTAGTGACGTGTGTCCCATGCTAAAATCATCAAGTGCAAAGGTATAACCAAAGGACTTGAGTTTTTTAATGAGATCTCCGGTCTCCTTAGTTGTCACAAGCCCCGTTTCTTCTGTAATCTCGATACATATATTTCCTTTTACAATCTGATATTTCTCAGACATATCCTGCAAAAAAGAAACAAATCTCTTGTCATAGAGTGTATTAACAGTAGTGTTCACGCTAAGTTTAAAGTCTTCTCCGAAGTGCTCTCTAAATGACTTAGCATCTCGTATTACTTTCTCCAGGATAAAGGTCTCAAGGTCATAGAGATCACCGCTCTCCTTGGCAAGATGAACAACCAGCGGCGGATATATTACGCCGTATCTTGTGTGCTTCCAGCGAAGCAGCGCCTCCGCTCCAATACATCTGCCAGTGTTATCAAACTGTGGCTGATAGCCCATCAGGAGCGGGCTCTCAAGGTCGTCATTGTCTGTATCAGCATTGGCTTGTGCAATTGACAACCTAAGGTCAGTAGCCAGGAGCTTGGCCAGCCTTCCAACATTTCCTTTACACTCCAAAAGAGCCACTTCTTCATTAGTCTCCTCACTCTTTTTGAGAATGCCCATGAGCTCGTTGAGCGTTGTGGCGCACTCATTAAGTGATTTCTGCTCATACATCACAACAAATGGCGCATAACAGCCCATGGATAACAGGATGTTGAAAACCTGAACTATGATTCCACGAACAGATCCTGTTGCTATGTATCCGCTCATAAGCGCTGGTGTTGTCCAAACCACTGTCGTTGTGACCTCTGGCAGAAATCCTATCCTGGTCAAATGATATGCATTCGTGTATGACAGGATTGGAGCAACTATAAATGGTACCAGCATAAACGGATTGTAAATAATCGGGAAGCCAAATACAAGGAGCTCCCCAATGTTAAATACACTTGGGAAAAAGGCCATATGCGAAAGCTTTTTGGTGGAGTTACGTTTTCCAAAAAGCATCATTGCAAACATAAGTCCTAATGTACAGCCTGTTCCTCCCATATTTACAAAGGCATCAATAAAGCTCTTGGATACAATCTGTCCTGGAATGATCGTAACAAACATATCCTCTGCAACCTGATTGAGGACGTTGTTACCGTGGATTCCAAAGCACCACATGAAGCTGATAAGAACTATGAATAAAAGTCCACTTGAATAGGACCTCTGCATCTTCAAGAAGATTGCATCCATGGCTTTCATGAAAAGATGCTGAACGCTATTAACAGCAAAAATCTGAGTTATAAGATAATTGAATACTGCAAAACATATAATCACTGAAAAGAATGGGGATATAACACGAATTGCTGCATTGAATTCAGCATCAGCGCCATCTGCGAAGATGAAATTTCTTTTGCTATATAATCTGGAAAACTTCTGGAAAAGAATTGGTCCAAATATTCCTGCCAAAAGAGCACTGAAAACACCTTGTCCACCTAGAAGCGTAAAGTCTTTTACATCTGAGAAAAAGCCCACAAGGATAAAGAAGCCTGTGACTGAACCAAGAACACTTCCAAATCTGTAAACCAATGTCTGCTCTTCTACTGTCTGGTTTACGTAGCATAGGCTCAGGGCAACAGTCATGTAAACTGCAAGAATTCCAACTGTAGTCAGCTGTAATAGCATTATGATATCGCGCAGTGCCCCTCCAAGGAAAACGTCCAAAAAGTACTGATATGCCAAAACTGGAAATCCATTTAGCATAACCATCATACTTCCTATGAAAAGAATTGGAATGATCATAGCCAGACTTAGCTTGATTGCGCGGCCTATGGTAATCGCCTTTTTCCAAACGCGAGTTTTCATCACCCCTCCTAACATCCCCAATACAAAATTACGCTTTAACGCGCTAAATGAATTATACAATATTTCGTACAGCTTTGGTATAGAAATAGAGCCAACGTTTAAATTATTTTAAACTTGGCTCTATTCTTTAAGGAGGGTTATATTGCTACTTATTTGAAGAACTCAAGATCTTCTTTGAGTTCATCAGCAAAGCTCTTTAATTCTGCAGAGGTATCTGCAAGCCTCTGTGTCTCTTTGTTAAGCTCATTCATGGATGTTGATGTAGTTTCTGCTGAAGCTGCATTTTCCTGAGATATAGCAGATAAGTTAGTCATAAGGTCTACTACAGTTTCTCCGGAACTATCACAGGATTTGGCCTGATCCAGCACATCCACAACAGCCTCTTTGGTAAAGTCGATACCCGAGCTGACATTTACAAATATATTGCTTGTAGAATCAATATTATTCTTCTGCTCTTCAATAAGCTCTGTCACTTCATTGATGGTTTCTACTGTTCTGTTTGACTCTTCTGTAAGGTTATGGATGATATCCTCAATAATCTTGGTCGAGTCATTTGTCTGGTCAGCCAGATTAGAAATCTCGCTTGCTACGACTGCAAAGCCTTTTCCGGCTTCTCCTGCTCTGGCAGCCTCAATGCTGGCATTAAGTGACAAAAGATTGATCTGATCTGCCACAGATGCTATAAGAGTAACAGCTTCCTGAATCTTGCCAACAGAATCATCAGTCTTACGAACCTGCTCAACAATCCTTGTAAAGGCCTCAGTTGTCGAATCACTGGATCTGGTTAGATTATCCATATTGGCATTAGCTTCTTTTCCGTCTTTGCTCATGTCTTCAGATTTGCCGGACAGATTTGAAACGCTATCAAGAATCTGCTGAATGTTACTTCTGATATCTACAACCTTCTGAGATGATGTCTCGATATCTTTGGCCTGTTCTCCAGCACCCTTAGAGATTTCCTCAATTGTCTGGCTGATCTCGCCTGCAACCTGTTTGGTCTTGGTGGCACTTTCTTCCAGATTGACGCCGGTATCTGACAGAATATTACTCATATCTTTTACCTTATCAACTGTACCTTCCAGTGTATCAAGAAAGCCGTTAAGGCTGGTTGCAAAAGAAGCAAATTCATCATGTCCTGAATCATCTGCTCTTGCAGATATCTTACCTGCTGCAATCTCCTCGATAGCTGACTGGAATGAATTAACGCTTTTATTGATTCCAAGACTGATGCGTAAAAGGATCAGTGTAAGAACAACAAGGCTGGCAATAAGAACTACAAAAATTATAATAGTTACGCTTGTTCTGACTGCATTCATCTCTGTAACTGCCTTAGTCTGAACGCTTGAACACAGCTCGCCAAGTGCAGTATTTATATTCTGGTTATCCGCTTTGATAGTAAGTGTCTGAGCATCAGTTGCCTTGATTTCGTCGAATATAGCCTTCTTGGCACTTAAGAATCCAAGAGAAGCTTCTGCGAGAGAAGGATCTGTTGTGTACTTAGGAATATTGGTCTCTATTTCTGCAAAAAGAGCTTCTATTTCCGCAAGGCTGGCTGTTACATCTTTTCCCTCTACAACAAGTTTACTGTAGGCACTTGTAAGGCTATCCAGGTCTGTTAATCTTGAAGCAAATCCGTAAACACCGGAAATAGCACCACCGTATTTATAAGCAACGCCAGGTGTGATTATTGATGGATCAATATAAAGCTCATACTCAAGATCCGGATACTTCTCCATATCGTAATCCACAACATTAAGCGTGGTTGAAACTTCTTCCCAGGTCTGGTGCTCTTCGTCGAATTTGCCTGTAACCTTAATGGCTTTTTGTCCACCAAAATCAGTTATCTCGGCACTTACAAGACCATCACCTGACTGTTCAGTAAGCTCAATTGTACTGAGATCGAGATCTAACACATCTGCTCCATTTTTGAGCTTAAGGTTCTTGATATAATAATCACCCTTGTAGGTGAAAGTTCCGCCCACACGCTGAATAAGACTATTACGCTTTCCTGCATTTGGAAGAGGATAGTCATAGATCATCTTCGTGTATTCTTTGCCATCTACATTAACAGGCGTACCACCTTCTCCAAAGGTCGCATCTATCCAGTGAATCTCAATCCAGGTATTGTTATTGACAAGAGTCCCAAAGCTGGCAGAAAGGTCATCACTGGCGCTTATGAATTCCTGATATTTTCCTTTTGAAGGATCATAGCCACGATCTGTGTGAAGCCTTTTAATTTCACCAAAATTCGATGTCATCTGCTCAACATTGGCAATGATAGAATCTATTGAGCTCTGATATCCAGGCCCCGCAAGCTTTTTGAGCTGTTGTGCCTTCTGATCCATCTGCTCAAGGTTAGATAGAGAAGCCTCGAGATATTTTTCATCAACATAGTACTGATAAAGTGCATCATTAGCCAGATTCTGAGCCTGCAATATATTGATCTCATTTACCAGTGATACCACTTCACTGTTTGCACCATTTTGATTTATGGAAGTAACGCCAACAATGCCAATTACGACAGCTGCTGCTATTCCAAGCACACCCATCATCAGGATCTTGCCTTTAACTGATTGATAAAATTTACCCTTCATTAGCTTTCACCTCACAAAATAAACGCTACAACGTGTATATTTATACACATTGTAGCGTTTATCAATAGGCAAAACAATTAATAGAAATGCAAGTTTTTCTTATATTTTTCTAAATTAGATTGCATACAACAAATGTTAAATCATGAATAAACATTTGCCACTTTAAGCGTTATAATTTAGCGATATCAACCAGTGTGAGCTGTTCCTCAGTACTTGCACTCTCAAGGCTGGTTACAAGGGCTCTTGCTGTATCAAGTGCGGTTATAACATTAACACCTGTCTCTATGGCAGTTCTGCGAATAATGAATCCGTCTCTTGTCTTGTCACGTCCCTGAGTTGGTGTATCAATTACAAGATCGATCTTGTGGCCCAGGATAAGGTCAATAACTGTAGGAGATTCCTGGCTCAGACGGTTTATCTTTCTGGCTGTAACACCATTTTCATTAAGGGTATCAGCTGTTGATCTTGTTGCATAGATAATATATCCAAGCTTCTTATAGCGTCTTGCTATATCTATTACTTCACCCTTGTCGGCATCCTTGACAGTGATGATCATCTGCTTGTACTTAGGAAGCTTAACTCCTGCACCAAGGAAGGCCTTGTACAGAGCTTCATCAAAACTCTTACTGATTCCAAGGCACTCACCTGTACTCTTCATCTCAGGTCCAAGGCTGATCTCAGCACCTCTGATCTTTTCAAAAGAGAACACCGGCATCTTAATAGCAACATATCCTGCCTCAGGCTGAAGTCCCGGCTTGTAACCAAGGTCCTTAAGCTTCTTGCCCATCATTACCTGGGCTGCAAGATCAACAATAGGAATACCTGTTACCTTACTGATATATGGAACAGTACGGGAGGATCTTGGGTTGGCCTCGATAATATAAACCTCATCTCCCACTGCTATGAACTGAACATTGATAAGTCCGATTACATGGAGTGCCTTGGCAAGGCGCTTTGTATACTCTGCGATTGTCTCTTTTACCTTGTCTGAAAGAGACTGGGCAGGATATACAGAGATGGAGTCACCTGAGTGAATTCCTGATCTCTCGATATGCTCCATAATACCTGGGATAACAATGTCCTCTCCATCGCATACGGCATCAACTTCCGTCTCAACACCCTGAAGGTACTTATCTACAAGGATAGGATGATCCTGAGCATATCTGTTGATGATGTTCATGAACTCCTCTATCTCTTCATCGGAAAGAGCTATCTGCATGCCCTGTCCGCCAAGTACGTAGGAAGGTCTTACAAGCACAGGATATCCGAGACGGTTAGCAACCTCCTTGGCTTCCTCCGCTGTATAAACTGTAGCTCCCTGAGCGCGCTTTATCTGAGTTTCCTCAAGGATCTGGTCAAAGATCTCTCTATCTTCTGCTGCGTCAACATCCTTGGCATCTGTTCCATAAATCTTAACGCCCATCTTCATAAGATCCTGAGTGAGCTTGATCGCAGTCTGTCCACCAAACTGAACTACTGCTCCATCTGGCTTTTCAAGACGAACTATATTCTCAACATCCTCTGCAGTAAGTGGCTCAAAATAAAGCTTATCTGCAATATCAAAGTCAGTACTTACTGTCTCAGGGTTGTTATTGATAATGATTGTTTCGTAACCCTCTTTCTTGAAAGCCCAGGTTGCATGTACTGAGCAATAATCAAACTCAATACCCTGACCGATTCTGATAGGGCCTGAACCAAGAACGAGAATCTTTTTCCTGTCTGAATTTGACTTGAGTGCAGCTTCATCCTCTGAATCAGGACCGTTATAAACTGAGTAGTAGTATGGTGTCTCGGCTGCAAACTCTGCTGCGCAGGTATCAACTATCTTGAAGGTTGCATGTATGTTGTAGAAATCCCTAAGCTCTTTTAACACGCTTGCAGGAAATCGTGTAAGTCTGCTGATAACTGTATCAGGATACTCAAGGCGCTTAGCTTCCAGCATTGTGTCGAAGCTGATCACCTTCTTGGCATCTTCAAGTGTTCCTGCCTTACCTGCTGTATTCTTCTCACCGCAGCGAAGGAGCTTAAGTTCCATCTTGACCAAAGTATGGAGCTTATCAATGAACCACAGGTCGATCATAGTGATATCGTGAATCTCGTCGTGGCTGATACCACGTCTGAGAGCCTCTGCGATAACCCAGATTCTCTGGTCATCAACAACTTTGAGTCTATCGATGAGTTCGTCATCATCAAGATCAGAGAAGTCATAGCTTGTAAGGCAGTCGACGTGCTGCTCAAGGCTACGGATAGCCTTCATCATCGCACCCTCAAAGTTAGTACAGATACTCATTACCTCACCGGTTGCTTTCATCTGTGTTGTAAGAGTTCTCTTGGCAGTGATGAACTTATCAAACGGAAGTCTTGGGAACTTAACTACGCAGTAGTCAAGGGTTGGCTCAAAGCTTGCGTAGGTCTTACCCGTAATAGCGTTCTTGATCTCATCAAGTGTGTATCCAAGAGCAATCTTGGCTGCAACCTTGGCTATAGGGTAACCTGTTGCCTTACTTGCAAGAGCTGATGAACGGCTAACTCTTGGGTTAACCTCGATTACGCAGTACTCAAAGCTTGTTGGATGGAGAGCGAACTGAACGTTACATCCACCTGTGATCTGCAGCTCATCAATGATGTTAAGAGCTGCACTTCTGAGCATCTGGTATTCCTTGTCAGAAAGAGTCTGCGAAGGAGCTACTACTATTGAATCTCCTGTATGAACACCTACAGGATCGATGTTTTCCATGTTACAAACTGTGATGCAGTTGCCGAGACTGTCACGCATTACCTCGTACTCGATTTCCTTCCAGCCTGCAATACATCTCTCTACAAGAACCTCATTGGCTCTTGAAAGTCTGAGGCCGTTCTCAAGGATTTCTACGCACTGGGCTGCGTTGTAGGCAATACCACCGCCTGATCCGCCAAGGGTAAAGGCTGGTCTGAGTACTACAGGGTATCCGATCTTGTTGGCAAAAGCAACACCGTCTTCTACGTTATGTACCACGAGAGAAGCTGCACAAGGCTCGCCGATCTTCTCCATAGTATCCTTGAATTCCTGACGATCCTCAGCCTTTCTGATGGTCTCAGCTGTTGTTCCAAGAAGCTTAACTCCATGAGACTTAAGGAAACCTGACTCATCAAGCTCCATACCAAGGTTAAGTCCTGCCTGACCTCCAAGGGTTGGGAGGATTGAATCAGGTTTTTCTTTTTCTATGATCTGCTCGAGGACCTTGACTGTAAGAGGCTCGATATAAACCTCATCAGCGATATCCTTGTCAGTCATGATGGTAGCTGGGTTGGAGTTTACCAGTACTACCTCAATTCCCTCTTCCTTAAGGGATCTGCAGGCCTGAGTTCCAGCGTAGTCGAACTCCGCAGCCTGTCCTATAACTATAGGTCCCGAACCGATTACCAGAACCTTTTTAACGTCTTTATTCTTGGGCATAAATATCCTTTCTCGCCATGCAGACGAACTCGGAACCGCTTCGCTTGTTCCTCGTTGTCGCGGCGTTCGCCGTATACTCATCATGAAACATAAAAATCAACATGCCAGCATGTATTTTTATGTTTCATTCTTCGTGCATGGCTCACTTTGAGCGCGCATCATGCAAATAAATCTATCAAACAAGTAGCTGCTGTCCTGTGGACCAGGGCATGCTTCCGGATGGAACTGAACAGTAAAGATGTTCTTGCCAACGTAAGCAAGGCCTTCGTTTGTTCCATCGTTAACATTTATGAATGCTGGCTCAGCTACCTTTTTATCAAGCTTGTCCATGTCTACTACATAGCCATGGTTCTGGGATGAGATATAAACTCTGCCGTTTGAAAGGTCTTTTACCGGATGATTTCCGCCTCTGTGGCCGTACTTCATCTTGAAGGTGTCAGCGCCAGTAGCAAGAGCCATGAGCTGATGTCCAAGGCAAATTGCAAAGATTGGAGTCTCTGACGCATAGAGCTTCTTGATCTCTTCAATCACGCCTCTGCAGTCCTTGGGATCTCCAGGGCCGTTTGAGAGCATGATTCCATCTGGATTGTCGCGAAGAATCTCCTCAGCGCTTGTGTCAAAAGGATAGATTGTCACATCACAGCCTCTTGCTGCAAGGGAATCAGCGATATTCTTCTTGGCACCCAGATCAAGTAGGGCAACCTTAAGGCCTGCGCCATTTAATTTCTTGACTATAGCAGGTCTTTTCTCTCTCTTACTGAGATCTCCCTTAAGAGATGCAGCATAGTCTTCCTTGTTAAAAGATGCACTGCCTGAAAGAGGTCCGTTCTCTGAAAGGTCAGCTACGCCCTTCTGGAACTTCTTCTCTTTACATGAAACCTTACTTACTACATCGCCTGTTGTATATGCGTGGAGCTTGTCCTGGATGTCCTCGAAGCGGATATTCTCGTTGGTTGTGATGTATCCGTTCATGGTTCCCTTTTCGCGAAGGAGTCTTACAAGGGCTCTTGTATCTATTCCCTCGATTCCAGGAATCTCGTACTTGTCCATGAATTCCTGAATTGTCATGTCGCACCTGAAATTGGATGCTACGTGAGATAACTCTCTGACAATGATTGCATCCACCCATGGGCGCTCTGATTCCATATCGTCAAGGCACACGCCATAATTTCCAATAAGTGGATAGGTCATGCATACTGCCTGACCGGCATAAGATGGATCAGTAAAAACTTCTGTGTAACCGGCCATTGATGTATTGAATACAATTTCACTTATAACATCCTTATCGAAGCCTATATGCTTTCCAGTGAAGATTGTTCCATCTTCAAGTATCATAAATGCTTTCATTACTCCTCCAAAATCTATAGATATCTTGAACAAACATATAAAACATGCATTTACTACAAATCTCTTAAGAAAGTGATTAAAGATGAATTTACTTTATATATTTGTTCGTAACCAGTCTTAGTCTATGTAAGAATATGTGTAGAGTCATATACTAAGACGTCCGCGTAGCCATTACTTAAAGTATGAG
>JAEEGH010007901.1_pt1 | contig 25368 bp, 10 predicted proteins | sample 9134181 | NCBI WGS metagenome assembly JAEEGH01 (sample SAMN16246544, study PRJNA631951) | gut metagenome | biome: gut microbiome; feature: rumen; material: DP-attached | host: Bos | place: Iran: Karaj | collected 2018-10
GGGCATTAAGTTTGCTCTCGTGACAACGGTCCTTGGGCTTGTGGTCGCTATCCCGCACGTGCTTGCCTTCAATTATCTGAACGCCCGAATGGAGCAGGAACAGGACGAAGTCGAAAACCAGGTGCTTTTGCACTTGGGCAAGACTTTGCAAGAACGCGATGCCAGAAGAACGGAGTCCCGCAATGGCTAAAAGACGTCGTCGCATATCGCTTGACATGACGCCGTTAATTGACTGCGTGTTTTTGCTGCTCGTCTTTTTCTTGGTGACGTCTGTCTTTAAGCAGGACGAATCTGTCCTTAAGTTGCTTTTGCCCGAAACGTCAAGTGAAGTCAAGCAAGAGGTTTCCGAAGGGTTCTTTATTGAACTCACTGAAACGGAAATGGCTGTCAACGGTGAAATCGTTACTATAGAAATCTTGAAGAACAAGAGTGCCTCGGTGCAAAATAAAAAAGCGCCTGTTGCCTTGAAAATCGACAAGAAGACTCCTTACGAAAAAGTCGCAGAAGTCTTGGATGTTCTCCAGATGGAAAAGATTTACAATATACAATTCGTCAATGAATTAAAAAAGGAGTGAGTATGTCACGCATTCGAATAAATATCGAAAAGGTGAATGAAAAATTTGAAAACTTCGCAAGGTTCCTGATTTCCCACAGGGCCTTGCTTCTCGTTTCGTTTATCGCCTTGCTTGCGATTTCTATCGTGGGCATGAAAAAGATTTATGTCGAAGCATCATGGGATAGTTACTTTATCGAAGGTGATCCGATGCTTGTCGAAACGGACAAGTTCAAGGAAACGTTCGGCAATGACTATTTTGTGGGAGTGATGGTGGAAAGCGACCATTCCATCATTAGCCCTGACAATTTGAAGCTTTTGCGCGAACTTTCCAACGAGTTGCGCGATAGTCTCTCGTATTCTGACGGTAAGGCGACATCCATTGTCGATTTGGAATACATGCTTGGCACGGACGAAGGCATGGAAATCGTGCAGATTGTGCCGGAAGAAATCCCGACAGATGCAGCTGGCCTTGCTGAAATCGAAAAGCGCCTCGCCGCAAAGCCGGAACTCGCGAAAAAGCTCGTCTCTAAGGATCGCAAGCAGGCCTTCATTAACGTGAAACTCCGTCCGTTCCCGGAAGATTCCGTGTGGAAAGCCGAAGGCGAGGCGAAGGGCGTTAAAGCCGAAGCTCCTGACATGAAGACGGGCCGCGAAACTTCTGAAATTATTGCCAAGGAAAAGTATGCTCCGCTGCATCCGCTTGCAACGGGTATGCCTTACTTGAGCCATCAGAAGTTGACTTACATTGGCGTGGAGATGAAGCGTATTTTCCTCATTACGATTCTCTGCTCCATCATCGTGATGTTCCTTGTGACGCGTTCGCTCCGCGGAATCGTTTCTCCGTTGATTACCACATTTGGCGGCGTCATCATGACATTTGGCTTGGCGGGTTATCTCGGTCTTTACATGGATGCGACCAACATCATGGTGCCTGTCATCTTGGCATTTGCGGTCTCCATTGCGTATAACATTCATATCCATTCTTTCTTCCGCAAGAATATGATGCTCACGGGCAAGCGCAAGGAATCTGTGCTTTATGCCATGAAAGAAACCGGCTGGTCAGTGCTGTTCTCGGGCCTCACGACGATTGTGGCACTTCTGTCGTTCCTGTCGGTGATGCTTAAGCCGATTCGCTCTGTGGGCATTCTCTCTTCTATCGCTGTCGGATTCATTCTCCTTGTGGCTCTTACGGTTTCGCCAATTCTCTTGAGCTTTGGCAAGGACAAAAAGCCAAACGCCAAGGTGCTCGAAAAGGGCGATACTCGCATGGGTCTCATTCTCAATTCTCTCGGTCAGTTTGTTCTTAATCACGCAAAACCGATTGCCGTTGTATTTGCTGTGGTGACTGCGGTTTCGCTTTATGGCGTCACCAAGATGGAACCCGCTTTTGACGTGGAACGCACGATGGGCCGCAAGGTGGAATACGTGAACAAGATGCTCTATGTGGCCGAATCTGAAATCGGTAGTTTCTACTCTTACGACTTGGTGATTGATTTTGGCGAAAACGATAAGGCTAAGGAAGTCGATAATCTCAAGAAGTTGGATCAGCTGCAGGATCACGCGCAAAAGTACCCGCTGACAAAGCGCTCCACTTCCATTCTCGATATTTTGAAGGACTTGGACCGCACATTGAATGAAAACCGCCAAGAAATGTACGCTATCCCTGAAACGGAAGAACAGGTGGCGCAGCTCTTGCTCTTGTACGAGAATGCCGGTGGTTCCGAAGCGAGCTACTGGATGGATTACGATTACAAGAAGCTCCGCTTGATGGTTGAAATCTCTAGCTACAACTCCAACGAACTCCAGAAGGAAATCGAAGATTTGCAGAATTTCGCACGCGAACTTTACCCGAATGCGAAGGTGACGGCTGTGGGTAACTTGCCGCAGTTTACCGCCATGCAGCAGTACTTGGAAGTGGGTCAGATGACGTCTTTCCTCATCTCGGTCGTGATTGTGGCGGTGCTCTTGATGATTGTCTTCGGCAGCGTTCGCACGGGCCTTATCGGCATGATTCCGAACATTGCTCCGGGTATTTTCGTGGGCGGCTATCTCGGCTTTAGCAACATCCCGCTCGACATGATGACGGCAACGCTTATCCCGATGATTATTGGCCTCTCTGTTGATGATACGATTCACTTTATCAACCACGGCCATGTGGAATTTGACCGTAGCAAGGACTATACCGATTCCATTCTCAAGGTGTTCCGCACTGCGGGCCCGGCACTTGTGATGACGACGATTATCATGGTGGCGACATTTGCCGGCTTTACGACTTCAGCTGCCACGCAGATGTTCAACTTTGGCTTTGTGGTGTTCGTGGGCCTTGTCTCGGCTTTGCTTGCCGACCTGTTCGTGACACCGCTTTTAATCAAGAAGTTTAAAATTTTCGGTAAATAGGAGGATTTTATGAAAATCTCAAAAATCGCTGCGACGCTCGTTGTCGCTTTCTGCACGATGTCGATGGCTCAAACGAACGCCCGTGACATCATGGTTAAAGTCAAGAACCGCCCGGATGGCGACACTCGCTCTTCTTCGATGGAAATGAAGCTCGTGAACAAGAGCGGTAACACCCGCGTCCGTAAGATTACTTCGTATGCAATGGACGTGGGCGAGGACACGAAAACTATCATGTTCTTCCTTTACCCGAACGATGTGAAGGGTACGGGATTCTTGACCGTGAACTATGATGACGTCGAAAAGGAAGATGACAAGTGGCTTTACTTGCCTGCTCTGAAGAAGACTCGCCGCATCAGCGGAAAGAGCTCCAAGACTGATTACTTCATGGGTTCCGACTTCACGTACGATGATATCGGCAAGCGCAATGTTGATGAAGATACGCACAAGCTTTTGCGCGAAGAATCTGCCAATGGTTTTGATTACTACGTTGTCGAATCGACTCCGAAAAAATCTGGCGAAATCTTCTCCAAGAAGATTATCTGGATCCGCAAGGATTGCGATGTCGTAGAAAAGGTCGAATTCTACGACAAGCTTGGCAAGCTCCATCGCCAGATGGTTTCTTCGGACATCAAAAAGGTCGATGGTTTCTGGACTGTTGGCAAGATGCTCATGCAGAATGTGCAAACGGGCCACTCTACGGAACTCATCTTCCTCGATCCGAAATATAACATCCAACTCGATTCCAAGATCTTCTCTGTGAACAAGCTCGAACGCGGACTGTAATAATTCGGAGTTCTTTTTTGTCATGCCCGCCTCTTTGTCATCCCGGACTCCGTTCTGGGAGGGCATCTCCTTGATTATGACGTTTTTTTTTAGTGGAATGGAGATTCCCGCTGGAGTTTATCCCGGACTCCGTTCCGGGGCGGGAATGACAACTTAAGAATGAATGAGAAAAAAGAAATTGTCATTGCGAGGAATGAAATGACGAAGCAATCTATGAGAATATTGCCTGCCTTATTGTCCGTGGCGTTCGTCTTATCCGCCCACGCTCAGGAAGACGAGCTTTCGCTGCAGCTGAACGGCTTTGTGGATACGTATCACGCGTTGCAGCTCAGCAGCCCGCATAAAATCATGTCTTCGCGGACGCGCCTGCGCCTTGAAATGCGTGCGAATTACGGCGAGGCTTCGCTCTTTTCTAGCGTCAATCTCGCGTACAACAGCCTCATCAAGGAGCAATCGGGAGCGTTCCTTCGCGAAGCGTATTTCGACTACGCCGGCAAATACCTTGAAGTCAAGGCGGGCCGTCAAATTGTCACGTGGGGCGTTGCCGATGGCTTGCGCATTACGGACTTGATTTCTCCTATGGACTACACGGAGTTCATGGCGAACGATTACGACGATATTCGCGTGCCCGTGAATGCGATAAACCTCAAGTATCCTGGCGAAAGTTTCTCCGCCGAACTAGTCTTTGTGCCGGTTCCGGAGTATTTCGTGATGCCCTCGGGGGAGGATAACCCGTGGACGATGCCTGTGCCTGCGGGAGCTAGCATGGACTTGAGCGGAACCCCCGAAAAGCATATTAAAAACAGCGAAGTCGGTGGCCGCCTGCGTTTCTTCCTCGAAAATCTCGATTTCTCGCTTACGGCGCTGCGTACTTTCAACAAGTCGCCCGTGACGATTGCAAGTTACAATCCTGAAACAAAATCTGCCGTGATTAATGGCATATACGAGCCGATGAACGTTGTCGGCGGCGATGTCTCGATTCCGGCGGGTGAACTTGTGATCCGCGGTGAAATCGCGGCGTATTTTGGCGAACCCATTGCTTTGAAAAATTCTAGCGACTATAGGCTTAGAAAAACATTCAATGGCTTGCTGGGAATTGACTGGTACGCGGGTGATAATTGGACATTCATGTTCCAGTACATGCACAAAATTATTATGGATTACCGCGATGAATTGGGAACGGAACAGAATTCGTCTATGATTACGGCCCGCATTTCCAAGGAAGTTTTGAATAATACGTTAAAACTTTCTGTCTATGGAATGTTCGATGCCGATAATGTCGGCTATTATGTCCGTGCGGCGGGGGATTACTTGCTGAATGACCAGATTACGCTTTCTTTAGGCTCTGACTTGCTTGGCGGACGCCGCGGAATCTTCAAAACTTACAATAAAAATAAGCAAATATGGGTAAAAGGTAAGTTTTTCTTCTGATTCCTACACTTGCCGAAATTATTGAAATTGCTTATATTTAGCTTTGTCTAATATTTTTAGGCTTGACTAACATGCTTAGTCGAGTCTAAAATTACGAATTGGTATTGTGTTATGATAAAGCCCATTACAGATAAAAATCTGATTCAAATTCAGATGACTGATTTCTTTTCCCATTACATGTTGCAAAATAAGACTGGGACTGGGCACCTTTTGATGTATAATGTTCTGCCGGGACTTCAAGTTTTTTACAGCAATTTTCACCTCAAGGAATTTTCCTTCAACTTTGAAAATCAAGGGAAAAGTTTAATTGTCCTGCATTGTCATAACGGCAGCGCGGAATGGCTGAATTCGGAGTCCTTGCCGAAGTCCATGGAAGAAAATGGTCTGCTTCTGCTGGACTCTATGCCCGCAAGCAAGACGTTCCAATTCCCGGTGCACTGTTATCACGGAATTGCGGTCGTGTTCTCGATGGAACATTGCTTGTCGGAACTCATGGATATGTTCAAGGCGGTCGGTGTGGATTTTGCGGCCCTCATACAGAAAATCCAGCCGCTCACGCTCCCGTTGAAACTCCCGTCAAGCGAGCATGTCAGCCATATTTTCACGGAACTTTACAGGTTGCCGAAAAACATCCGCTTGCCGTATTTCAAGATTAAGGTCCTGGAGCTGATTCTCTTTTTGAGCCGTCTCGATTCCGAAGCCAAATACGAAACGGCGGCGAAAATCCCGAGTGCCTATAAATCGAAAATGGAACTGCTTCGCGAAATCCTCCGCGAAAATGTCGAGGAACATTTGACGCTTGAAGAACTTTCCAAGCAAATCGAAATGAGCCCGACGCAGATGAAAAAGTATTTCAAGCTCGCGTACGGCGATTCCATTTATTCGTACCTCAAGACGTACCGCATGAAAAAGGCCACTCAGCTTTTGATGGAGGGCAAATTCAATGTCGCCGAAGTCGCAAGCCGTGTAGGTTATACAAACTCCAGCAAGTTTGCGCAGGCGTTTAAGGAATATACGGGGAGTTCGCCTAAGGAATACCGCAACAAAGGGTAATCTACTAATAAATGTTTTAATTTACTATCTTTCCCGTTAGAGGTTATATTATGAAAGTTTTAGTAACGGGAGTCGGTGGCCAGCTCGGTCACGATGTGATGAATGAACTTGCAAAGCGCGGCTACGAGGGCGTCGGTAGCGATATCGCTCCGGCTTATTCGGGCGTTGCCGATGGAAGCGCTGTGACCACGATGCCGTACGTGCCGATGGACATTACGAACGCTGCCGCGGTGGCCGAAACCATCAAGAGCGTGAAGCCGGACGTGATTGTGCACTGCGCCGCCTGGACTGCTGTTGACCTCGCCGAAGACGAAGACAAGAAGGCGAAAGTCTTTGCGATTAACGCCGAAGGCACGGAAAACATCGCCCGCGTTGCTAAAGAAATCGATGCGAAAATGGTCTATATCAGTACGGACTACGTCTTTGATGGCCAGGGGACCTCTCCGTGGAAGCCGGACTGCAAGGATTACAAACCGCTCAACGTCTATGGCGAATCCAAGCTCAAGGGCGAACTCGCCGTGAGTGGAACCCTCGAAAAATATTTCATTGTCCGTATCGCCTGGGTGTTCGGCCTCAACGGCAAGAACTTCATCAAGACGATGCTGAACGTAGGGCAGTCTCACGATACCGTCCGCGTTGTCTATGACCAGATTGGTACGCCGACTTACACGCTCGACTTGAGCCGTCTCCTCGTCGATATGATTGAGACGGACAAGTACGGCTACTATCACGCCACGAACGAAGGCGGATTCATCAGCTGGTACGATTTTACGAAGGAAATCTACCGCCAGGCCGGGCTCCCGACAAAGGTTCTGCCGGTGACCACTGCGGAATATGGACTTTCCAAGGCCGCACGCCCGTTCAATAGCCGCCTCGACAAGAGCAAACTCGTGGAAGCCGGTTTCAAACCGCTCCCGACATGGCAAGACGCTCTTGGCCGTTACCTCAAGGAAATCGGAGTGCTTGCTTAAGTTTACGAAGTGAAAAAACAAATAAGTGAAAACGAAGTGCTACAGAAATGTGCACTTCTTTTTTTTGTCTTTCTGACAACTGAAATTGCTTTGTATAAAGCGAGAAAATGTGAAAAAAAGTTTTATTTTGAAAAAATAGGATAAATTTTCTCGAACAACTGCTCCTAGTTTGAATTTATTATTACATAATAAAATAATGATTAATTTACAAGTTTGCAATAAATTTGTATAATTGGCTCGTGATTTTATCTTATTTCGAATCATAGTTGATTTCAAGGAGAAAAAATGATAAAAGAATCCATGTCAAAAAAACATTCGTTGATGCAAACTCTAATGTTTGTATTTGGTGTTTTGGCGATGTCCCCGTTTACAGTGCATGCTCAAGACTATGGCTCTTGCTATGTGTCTATTTCAACAAGCTCTACAGTATATGATGCTGGTTTTTATGATTGGCATTCGTTCCCGCCTGGTTGCCCAAGCGGGTCTCCGGCTTCTTCAGGAACTCGTACTGGTGACGCTACGAAAGGAAGGGTGTTCTGCAGTACGGGAAATATTAGTGCTTCTTATGCTGCTTATACTCAAACTTATAGTAATGGTTGTGTTTGCGTCCAAGTTCCATGTGCAGGTGGACAATCCGTCTCTATATCTGGCGGTGGTGGTCATGTCTACTATAGCTCCAGTAGCCAAGCAAGATCCAGTAGCAGTGTAAGATCTAGCAGCAGTGCGAGGTCGAGCAGTAGCACGAAAATTAGTGACATAATTGTTAAGAATGGTAGTGATAACAATAAAGTTACCAGCAATAAGTCATCGGCAAAAACGGGTGATGTCGTTACCTTGACAGTTTCTCATGAAAAGGGATATTTGCTCTATGATTTGACTATTAAAGATGAAAGTGACCATGAAATTAATCCAAATGGTTGTCTTTGGTATTATTCAGGGAATACCTGTACGTTTGAGATGCCTTCATCCAAAGTTACAATTACTCCGAAATTTACATCTAAATTAAACGCGGATGGAGGGCTTTTCATCAATATGCCAAAATCAGGTACTTTGACGGTTGATGTCCCCGATGATGTATCTTCGTTCAATGTATATGATGATGGCGGTGTGAATGGTGGCTATAGCAGTTATTGCGCAGGTTATCTTAAATTGAATACGAATACGGATAGTGATAAATTCTCGTTGAATGGTAGCGTTTATACGGAAAAAGGGTATGATTATTTTTACGTCTATGATGGCTTGAGTACAGATGATAAAATGCTTATTGAAAAAATGGATGGAACAAATAATCCGATTAATGCTGTGACATCTTCGCACAATAAGATGATGCTCAAATTTTCTTCTGATGGAGGCATTTTTAAATCAGGTTTAGCCTTGACTGCTACTGTTATACGTAATCTCAATAGTGAAAACATTACTGTTGCCGATATTCCCGCTCAGACTTACACGGGTTCTGCTATTTGCCCTGTGGTAAGCGTCAATTATAAAGGCTCGGAACTTAAAGCAGGGACTGATTACACGGTCACTTGCCCCTACAACGTGAACCCTGGCACGGGATCCATCACCATCACCGGCAAAGGCAACTATGCAGGTTCCATTTCGAAGACTTTTGAAATTTTGAAAGCTCCGCTCACGGTTACGGCCAAAAACAATACAATTACCTATGGCGATGAACCGTCAAATGCAGGCGTTGAATATGAAGGCTTTGTCAATGGCGAAACCGAAAATGTCTTGAACGGAGAACTTTCGTATAGTTACGACTACGCAAAATTTGGCAATGTCGGCGAATACGCCATTACACCGAGCGGCCTGACCGCCGGCAACTACGAAATTAAATATGTCGCAGGCAAGTTGAAGGTTGAGCCGAAGATTATTTCGATAGCCTGGGGTGAACAGACCGTGTTTACTTACGATGGCGAGGAACATGCTCCGACGGCGACCGCAGATGGTCTCTTGAACAATGACGAGTGCGAACTTGCTGTAACAGGTGCAGCGGTAAATCCAGGCAATTATACCGCCACGGTAACAGGCTTGAGCAACACCAATTACAAACTGCCAGAAAGCGGTATCGAAAAGGAATTCAAGATTGTTAAGCCTATCGCCTACATTGACGAGAAAGGCGATGAGCAGACTGTTACGAAATACACCGTGCTCACCAACGACATCTCCGTAGATGAACTCTCCGGCGGCTGGTACGTAGTTGAAGGCAATGTGAAATACGTGCGCATGGTCAAGTTCAACGGTGACGTAAATCTCATCCTTGCGGACGGGGCGAAGTTGGAGATTGATGAAACAGAGGGCGAAAAAGGAATCTTAACCAATGCAAATCTGATCATTTACGGTCAGAGCAAGCAAAGCGGAACTTTGAAAGTCTCGTCTAAAGGCAACTATGGCATCTACAGTAGTGTAAATATCACGATAAACGGCGGCAGCGTCACGGCCTCTGGCCGCAAATACGGCATCGGCAGCGAACAAGGAAATATCACGATAAGTGGCGGCACGGTCGAGGTCACTGGCTCATACGGCATCTACAGTAACGGCGATATCACGATAAGCGGCGGCAAGGTCACGGCCGCTGGCGACCGCTACGGTTACGGCATCAGCGGCGAAGAAGGAAATATCACGATAAGTGGCGGCACGGTCACGGCCACTGGCTATTACTACGGCATCAACAGTAAAGGAAATATCACGATAAGCGGCGGCAGCGTCACGGCCACGGGCACTGGCGAAAACGGTGACGGCATCTACGGCAGAGGCGATATCACGATAAGCGGCGGCACAGTCACTGCCACTGGCAGCAGATACGGCATTTACAGCTATAAAGGAAACATCACCCTTGACTGGACAAGTAGCACCGACTTCATCAAGGCAAGCAGCTACTCTCTTGGTGGCAACGAAAAACATGTCTCCATCGCCGAGGGCAAGTCGTTCAAGGACGAGAATGGCTACGTGTATAGCGGCACGTTCAACGCTGGACAGTTATCCTCCCTCAAGGGCCAAAAACTCGAACCTTTTGAAGGTGTAAGCGTATCTTTTGTCGATAACTTCAGCGGAGCTTCGGATGTCTTTGCTGAAATCGCCGTTGACGGAGAAGGCCATGTCTCAGCCCCGTCAAAGCTCCCGTTCCATAGTGGCAACACATTCGTCGGCTGGTTTACCGCCAAAGACGGCAACACAGAATTCGATTTCTCCGCTCCAATCACCGGCAACACGACCGTCTATGCCAAGTGGAAGGAGAACACACCTGTCGAATACATCGACGAAAACGGCAAGGCTAATAGCGTTACAGATTACGTCTTGCTCACTAATGACATAAATGTGGATAACCTCCCCGGTGGCTGGTACGTGGTGCAGGGCGAGGTGAAATACACAAGCCAAGTCAAGTTTAGCGGTGACGCTCATCTCATCCTTGCGGACGAAGCGAAGATGGCGATTGAAACTGAAGGCAGAGAAGGAATCTACGCATCGAATAACCTGACCATTTACGGGCAGAGCGGGCAAAGCGGATTTTTGATAGTCACAGCCATTGGCGACTACGGTTGCGGCATCTACAGTAACGGCGATATCACGATAAGCGGCGGCACGGTCACGGCCTCTAATACATCTTCTATAGACGCTCCCATCTGCAGTAAAGGCGATATCAAGATAAGCGGCGGCAAGGTCTCGGCCTATGGCAACGACTACGGCATCTACAGTTATAACGGTATCACGATAAGCGGCGGCACGGTCACGGCCTATGGCAACGACTACGGCATCTACAGTTATAACGGTATCACCCTTGGCTGGACGAACAGCACCGACTTCATCAAGGCAAACAGCTACTACAGCAAATATGGCTCCGTCCAAATTGCCGAGGGCAAATACTTCAAGGACGAGAAAGGCAACGTGTATAGCGGCCCGCTTTCCGATGATGATCTCGAATCTATCAAAAACAAGACGCTTGTGCCGTCGTTTAACGGAACATACCTCTCCGACGTGAACATCGCCGTCGCCGACATCCCCGTGCAGAAGTATGCTGACGGCAAGCCCGTCTGCCCCTCTGTGCTCGTCACCGACGGCAAGGACACGCTCAAGGCCGGCACGGATTACACGGTCACATGCGTGAACAACACCGCCGTCACCACCGCCACGCTTGACGAAGCCGCCGTCGTGCAAATCACCGGCAAGGGCAACTACGCAGGCGCAATCCAGAAACGCTTCTTCATCTGGAAAAACGTCGGCAACTACGCCGCCGTGCAAGTGTTCGAAGATGCTGATGGAAAAACTCACGCCGAAATCGACGGGGCCTACGACGGTACGGATGCGGTCGCAATCGACGAGGATATCACGGTGGAAAGCGTCGTGTTCAACCGCAAGTTCCCGAAAGGGAAATACTCGACAACAGTGTTGCCGTTTGATGTGAATACGGAAAATGTTGAGGGTCTCGATGCAGTGCTCCGCTATAACGGTATTAAGACAGTTAATGGTGTGTCGTCTATCCGCATGAAAGTCGTGTGGGCTACAGATAAATGGGTTGAGACGAATGACATCAGGGATGAAAAGAATAATCTAGTGCATTACAACCATGCGGACTTGACTGCTAACACTCCGTACCTGGTGCTGATGAACGATGCTACGCTCAAACTCAAGAGTGAAGCCTTCCCTCTGATGCTTGAGAAGACCGTTCCTGCCGAAGTCTCTATTGACGGTTGGACTTTCCGTGGCACTTGGAAGTACAAGAAGTGGGGTCCCTCCTGTTCAACTAAAGAACAAAATTGTGATCCGGAAACCGGTTTTGCCTACGGCTTTGCGGCGAGTTCGTCTGATGACAATAACATCAGTGTTGGCGATTTTGTGAAGGTCGGAGAGGGAGCGTGGATTCGTCCGATGCGTGCCTACCTTGTCAAGAAAGATAAAATGCAGGCTGTGCGCGCGAATGGCGCTTACGTGAAGCGTCCTTCCGTTATGCAAGAAGAACTGCCGGAATTCATGAGCATCGTTATCGATAATGGCGATGGCGACGATGAGAATGCGGAACACACGACCGTCATCGGCCAGTTCAACACCCGCACGGGTGAGTTCAAGATGAACTATGACCGCGGCAAGTTTGACCTCAAGGGTCGCCGCGTGAACGGCACGAACAACGCCCGCGGCGCCTACTACGGAAAGAAAGCGACAGTCCGTCATCCTGAGCGATAGCGAAGGATCCAGTGCTGTTTATACGTTCGTGAAAAGGAGATGCCTGTAGGCATCTCCTTTTTTGTTTTCTCGCTAAAAATATTTTACGCAAAAAGTCCGGAAAAACAGCGCAAAAAAGCGTGCAAAATGAGCGTCGCAGAAAAATGCTTGCATTTTTCTATGACCGAATGCAGCCGCGGACGCCGTAGGCGTCAAAAGCGTGTTAAGGATATAGGGCCCCCTCAAAAAAAAGAATAATCTATGTGTGAAAACGAAAAGAAAGAAATTGAAACGCCTGAATCAGTCATCCGCGACATCGCCAAAGAATTTAACATTATTGCCGATTTTGTAAGAATTTTCTAACTTTGCGGTAATTTTTGCGAAAAATAACCTTTAAAAAACATATGAAAAACAAAACACTATTATTCATATTCCTTTTCTTCCTGTTCTCGCTTACAACGGCGTATGCGAGGCTTAAAACCTATCCTCTGAATCTCGGCTATAACACCGACAACACAGAAGCCCTCGCGGCGGCTACAATGGGTGGACCGTATGACGTGACACTTTCGGATCGCACCATTTATGCCGATGGCAGCTGGAACACACTGACTCTTCCGTTCGGGATGACGTCGGGGGAGATTGCTAAATCTCCGCTGAATGGTTTCACCATCAAAAAACTGAACGTCGCGACATCGGGCCTTGACGGAGAGAAGCTGACGCTCAACTTCACGGATGTTACAGAAATTGAGGCTGGAACGCCGTATATTGTAAAGTCTGCCAATGCCCAAACTCCCGACCTCGTCATCAGTTCGCAAGCTGACTGGAACGCCTTCGCCACCACTGTAAACAATGGCTCAGATTCCTACGAAGGCAAGTTAGTGAGACTGACCAAAGACATTAGTGTATCAACGATGGTCGGGACAAGCAGCAATATGTTCAAGGGCACATTCGACGGAGCAGGGCATACGCTGACCCTCAACTATAGCGTGACAGAGAATGTCTGCGCTCCCTTCCGCTACATTGACGGCGCTACAATACAATACCTGAAAGTCAACGGCACTATCGACAATAACGGCAAGCAGAATGCTGGCATAGCAGGATATTCTTATGGCAACAGCAAGCTTATAGGCTGCCTTTCAGATGTCAGCATCACTAGCAACTTTGACGGCGATGCCAGCAATGCCGGTTTGCTCGTTCATGTTGATGGAGGAACAGCCACGATCAACAACTGCGCCTTTACCGGTAAGTTGCTTAAAAAAAACAATACCAATACCCCCATCAAAAACGGAGGCCTCGTTGGATGGACGGAAACGAGAAATAGCGCTAAGACAAACATCAGCAACAGCCTCTTTGCTCCTACAGAGTTGACGATGACTGGCGAACAGACGATTGCCCGTGCTCGCAATACAACTTCTAGCTTGACCATTAGTAACTGCTATTATACACAGACCTTTGGCGAAGAGCAGGGTTCACAGACCTCGGCCACTGGCGATGATCTCGTTTCTCAGCTCGGCGACGGTTGGGTAAATAATAGTGGCGAAGTTGCTCCTAAGATGTATACTCATGGTGGTATCGTCAACCCGACATTCGGTACTGTTGCGTTCATGTTCTTCGACGCGGATGAGTCAACAGTAGCTACTTCCAATGACGGTCAAGTGACGCTGAATGGTACGTACGGTCCTTTTGCCAATACAGATGGTCTGCTGTTCGATGAGCACAACACCGCCAACGGAGCCTTCCACGCGGCACTCAGCGTTGCAGCACGAGACGGCTACATCTTTAGCGGCTGGTACACCGATGCTGGCAAGACTACTCCAGCCACATCAATCCCCTTTGCCCCTGACGGCAGCGTAACACTCTACACCAAGTGGAAAGAACTCTTTGCTCACACGGACATCGCAATTGCCAACATTGCTGACCAGACCTACACGGGTTCCGCGATTTGCCCGGCGATTAACGTCACTGATGGCGAAAAGACTCTTGAACTCGGCACGGACTATACCACCACCTGCACAAATAACATATCTGTTGGAACTGCCGAGATGACTATTACAGGTATGGGCGGCTATGCAGGTTCAATTACGAAGACTTTCGAAATCACGATGAAAGAAATTTCCATTGTTTGGGGTAAACTGACTTTGTTTTATAACGGCACGGAACAGGCTCCCACTGCAACGGCGGAAGGGCTTGTAAATAGTGATGACTGTACGATTACGGTTTCGGGAGCTGCAAAAGATGTTGGTACATATACGGCCACGGCCTCGGTTGTATGCAGTGATGATTACAAACGCAATTACAAACTGCCGACAGAAAACCTCGAAAAAACGTTCGAAATTACATATACGAACCTTGCAACGCTGGATGGTAACTATACTGCACAAAATGGCGAAACATTGACGGGCACGCTTGCCGGCCTTTACAAAATATCGATTGCAGACGGTGCTACTGTAACGCTTGACGGAGTGACAATCAATGGTATAGACAGAGTGACTATCAATGGTCGTAAATTTCGCTACGAATGGGCTGGCATCACATGTGAGGGAGATTGCAATATTATCCTCGCTGAAAATTCAGTGAATAAAGTGAAGGGGTTCTATAATATTTATCCAGGTATTTTAGTGCCAGAAGGTAAAACGCTTACTATTTCGGGAACCGGTTCCCTTGACGCTAGCAGCAATGGACGTGGTGCCGGTATCGGCGGCTACGGCGGATCTGTTGGAAACATCGTGATTAATGGAGGAACAATAACTGCTACGGGTGGTCAATATGCTGTAGGCATCGGGAGCAGCGGCGGATCTATAGGAAACATCTCGATTAACGGAGGAACAATAACTGCTACGGGTGGTAAATTTGCTGCTGGTATCGGCGGCAGCGAATCTGTAGGAAACATCTCGATTAACGGAGGAACAATAACTGCTACGGGTGGTGAATATGCTGCTGGCATCGGCAGCGGCTACGACGGATCTGTCGGAAACATCACGATTAGCGGTAACGAAACTAAGGTCACTGCAATAAAGGGGGAAGAAGCTCCCTATAGCATAGGTAAAGGTAAAGACGGTTCTAGAACAGGCACAATCACTATCGGCGGTATCGAAACACAAGATATTGAAACAAGCCCATTTGTCTATCCGTACACAAACCTTGCAAAGCTGGAAGGAGACTATACTGCACAAAATGGCGAAGTGTTGACAGGCACGCTTGCTGGCAATTACAAGATATCGATTGCAGACGGTGCTACCGTAACGCTCAATGGAGTGACCATCAATGGCATTGACAACGACAACTACAAATGGGCGGGCATCTCTTGTGAGGGTAACTGCAACATTATCCTTGCAGAGAATTCCTCAAATGCAGTAAAGAGCTTCTATTCGGGTTATCCCGGTATCTATGTGCCGGAAGGTAAAACGCTTACCATTTCGGGAACGGGTTCCCTTGATGCAAGTAGCAATGGATGGGGAGCTGGTATCGGCAGCGGGAGTCTTATCAGTTGTGGAAACATTGCGATTAGTGGAGGGACTATAACAGCTACGGGTGATAATAGTGCTGCAGGCATTGGTGGCAGTTTTGGTGGAAATGTAGGCGACATCACAATTAGTGGAGGAACTGTAACTGCTACGGGTGGTGATGGAAGTGCTGCTGGTATTGGTGGCGGCTACGACAAATCTGTTGGAAACATAGTGATTAGTGGAGGAACTGTAACCGCTACGGGTAGTGGAAGTGCTGCTGGTATTGGTGGCGGCTCCTACGGATCTGTTGGGAATATCACGATTAGCGGCAACGAAACCAAGGTCTCTGCAATAAAGGGGGGGGATGCTCTCTATAGTATTGGTAAAGGTAAAGATGGTTCTAGAACAGGCATGATCACTATTGGCGGTATCGAAACGTCTGATATTGAAACAAGTCCGTTTGTCTATACCAAGTGGATGGAATTCATGAACGTCACCGTCGCAAACATTGCAGACCAGATCTACACGGGTTCCGCGATTTGCCCGGCTGTCAGTGTAACCGATGGCGAAAAGACGCTTGTTCTTGGTACGGACTATGCCACCACTTGCACAAATAACATATCGGTTGGAACAGCCGTGATGGCTATTACTGGAACAGGTGACTATGCAGGCTCAATTACGAAGACATTCGAAATCGTACCGAAAGAAATCTCTATCGTCTGGAGTGAACAGACATCGTTCATTTATAACGGCATGGAACATGCTCCCACAGCAACGTTGGATGGACTTGTAAACAGTGATGGCTGTACGATTACGGTTTCGGGAGCAGCCAAAGATGTCGGTACATATACGGCCTCAGCAACGGTTGTATGCAAAAACAATTACAAACAGCCAACAGAAAACCTTGAAAAAACTTTCGAAATTACATATACGAACCTTGCTGCACTGGAAGGAGACTATACTGCACAAAATGGCGAAATACTGACGGGCACGCTTGCCGGCAATTACAAAATATCGATTGCAGACGGTGCTACCGTAACGCTCAATGGAGTGACCATCAATGGCATTGACAACGACAACTACAAATGGGCGGGCATCTCTTGTGAGGGAAACTGCAACATTATCCTTGCAGAGAATTCTACAAATACGGTAAAGGGGTTCTATAGATCTTATCCTGGCATCTACGTGCTGGAAAATAAAACGCTTACCATTTCGGGAACGGGTTCCCTTGATGCAAGCAGCAACGGCTTTGCTGCCGGTATCGGCGGTGGTTATGAAATCGGTTGCGGAAACCTTGTGATTAATGGAGGAACAATTACTGCTACGGGTGGAACTAGAGCTGCAGGCATTGGCGGCGGCCGCGAAGGAACTGTTGGAAACCTTGTGATTAATGGAGGAACAATTACTGCTACGGGTGGTTCTATGGCTACAGGCATTGGCAGCGGCAGCGAAGGAAATGTTAGAAACCTTGTGATTAATGGAGGAACTATTACCACTACGGGTGGTGCAAATTCAGCTGGCATCGGTGGCAGCTACCAAGGAAATGTTGGAGATATCACGATTAGTGGAGGGACTATTACAGTTACGGGTGGTGCAAATTCAGCTGGCATCGGTGGCGGCAGGTATGGTAAAGCAGGAAACATAGCGATTAGTGGTAACGATACCAAGGTCACAGCGATAAAAGGGGAGTATGCACCCTATAGCATAGGTAAAGGTAATGAGGGTATTAGAATGGGCTCAATCACTATCGGCGGTATCGAAACACAAGATATTGAAACAAGCCCATTTGTCTATCCGTACACAAACCTTGCAAAGCTGGAAGGAGACTATACTGCACAAAATGGCGAAACATTGACGGGCACGCTTGCCGGCAATTACAAGATATCGATTGCAGACGGTGCAACAGTAACGCTCGACGGAGTGACCATCAATGGAATTGGTCACAAAAACTACCAATGGGCGGGCATCACATGTGAGGGTAACTGCAACATTATCCTTGCGGAGAATTCCTCAAATACAGTGAAGGGGTTCTATTATTATTATCCCGGAATCTATGTGCCGGAAAATAAAACGCTTACCATTTCGGGAATGGGTTCCCTTGATGCAAGCAGCAACGGCTTAGCAGCTGGCATCGGTGGCGGTTATAACGACATCAGTAGCGGAAATATCGTGATTCATGGAGGCTCTATTACTGCTACGGGTGGTCAATATGCTGCCGGTATCGGCGGCGGCTACCAAGGAAATGTTAGAGATATCACGATTAGCGGAGGAACCGTTACAGCTACGGGTGGTATGAACGCTGCTGGCATTGGCGGCGGCTACCAAGGAACTGTTGGAAACATCACGATTAGCGGAGGTGCCGTTACAGCTACGGGCAGCCTGTATGCTGCTGGCATTGGCGGTGGCAACAGAGGAACTGTCGAAAACATCACGATTAGCGGAGGTGCCGTTACAGCTACGAGCAGCTTGTATGCTGCTGGCATTGGCATCGGCTACCAAGGAAATGTTGGTGATATCACGATTAGCGGAGGAACCGTTACAGCTATGGGTGGTACGTACGGTACTGGCATCGGCGGCGGCTACCTAGGAAATGTTAGAGATATCACGATTAGCGGAGGAACCGTTACAGCTACGGGTGGTAAGAGAGCTGTTGGCATAGGTGGAGGCTATGGCAATTCTGTTGGAAACATCACGATTAGCGGTGACGAAACCAAGGTCACTGCAATAAAAGGGGAGGAGGCTCCGTGCAGTATCGGTGCTGGTACAAATGGTTCTAGAACAGGCGCAATCACTATCGGCAGTACCGAGACTCCAGATATACAAATAAGCCCGTTTATCTATCCGAATATAATGCAATACGCCGCCGTGCTGATAATCGAAGATGTAAATGGCAAATACCATGCCGTCATCAACGGCATGTACGGTGGAGAGGATGCCGTAAACATTACGGATGATATCACAGTAAATAGTGTTGAAATAACACGTGAATTCCCGACAGGGAGCGATAATGCGTTCTCCACGACTGTGCTGCCGTTCGACGTGAATACGGCAAATGTCTCAGGCCTAAGGGCTGTGCTCCGTTATAACGGTATTAAAAATGGTTCAACTATCAGTATGAAGGTCCTGTGGGCAGAAAAGGGTTATATAAAGAATAAGGACGGTTCTGATAAGGAATATGAACATGCACAAATGGCCGCAAATACTCCGTACCTGGTGCTGATGAAAAATTCTGAGTTCAAGCTCACGAGTGATGCTTATCCTGTAACGCTCAAGCAAACTACACTTGCCAATACGGAGATTGAAGGCTGCAATTGGGTGTTCCATGGCACTTGGAAATACAAGAAGTGGGGCTCCTCCTGCTCAACTGGAAAACAGGATTGTGATAAGGAAACTGGCTTTGCTTACGGCTTTGCTGCGAGCGCGTCCGAAGATAATAAAATCGATGTGGGCACGTTCGTGAAGGTTGGCGAAGGTGCTTGGATCCGCCCGATGCGTGCCTACCTTGTCCGCAAGGATAAATTTCAGACTCCGCAGTTTGCTCGTGCGAACGGCGCTTACGTAAAACGTCCGACCGTCGAGCCGGAAGAACTGCCGGAACTCATGAGCATCGTTATCGACGGCGACGGTGATGAAAACGAAACGACTGTCATCGGCCAGTTCAACACGCGCACGGGTGAGTTCAAGATGAACTACGACCGTGGCAAGTTCGACCTCAAGGGCCGCCGCGTGAATAGCGAAAAGCCGAACGCCCGCGGCGCCTACTACGGAAAGAAAACGACAGTTCGTCATCCTGAGCGATAGCGAAGGAACCAGTTACGGTCCTGTCATCCTGAGGGCGCAAGCCTGAAGGATCCAGTACTGTTTATACGTTCGTGAGAAGGAGATGCCGGCACACTGGCCGGCATGACAAAAAGCGAATGTCAAGCCTGCCACGTCCTAGTGCGCGGGCTTTGTTGTACATCCGTTTAAAACAAGGACTATAACGGACCCTGTGTTCAGGGTATTGCAGGAAGAAGTGAAATTGTGTAATTTTAGTTCGAGGTATCTTATGACGGACGAGGTAATCTCGGCGATGCTTGCGATTAAGTAACTCATCTTTTTGTCACCCCAGCCTCTCAGTTCCAAATTGCAGACTGAGGCACTTGCCATCAAATAAGGTTGTTGTTCAATGGTTGGGTGTCTCCATTTATTTTGGACACAACTACTGCAAATCCCGCGGACGCAAAGACGAAAAATGCCCGATTTGCGGTTCCATAAAAATGATTTAACAACAAGTTTGTAAACTTTTTGTACATTTGTTGTAAATATTTTATTTTCAACAAGAGAATCAACATGATCTTAAAAACCAAAACTGAACACCGAGCCCGTTTGTGGCTCTCTTTGGCTGTAGTGCTGTCCGCCACGTGGACCAGTGCATTTGCGAAATTTACTCCCGATATCGACGCTCCATTAATAGGAGCCCTCCCCAAAATTTTAGGACCAGATTTATCAGGAGCACCAAGTGGATCAGGTTCAACAGGTTCTTCCGTTCCAACAGTTTCTTCAGGCTCACCAGAGACTTGCACTGTTACATTATCGGGACAAACCATCTTTACAGGCAACCAGATAAAACCCGAAGTTAAAAAGGTTGTCTGCGGCGAGGACGTATATACCCAAAATGAAATTTCAACAAGCTATGGAAAAAATATCGATGCCGGAGAAGGTTCTGTAACCATAACGCTCCCTAATGGTAACGAGCTTACGGAAAAATTCACCATCGCCAAAAGACCAATCACGGTAAATGTCGATAACGCCGAAATGGAAATCTTCGATGCTCAGCCTAAATACAAGTATAAGATAAGCGGCACCGAAGGCCTTGTCTCCGACACTGTGAGCAATTTTATAAACGTGCTGTCAGGAGGATATGGTTGCGATGAAGGAAATAACGAATATCAGTGCACTTCGAATACCTATGCTTCATTGAATCTTTCTGCAAACGTCAACTCCAGCACAAAAATTGGCGAAGTCTTCACTATCACCAATATCAACGACTTGACCAGCGCATTCCCCAATTACGACATCCAAGTGACTCCGGGAACTCTGACCATTGTGCCAGTAAAAATTTCCAATCAAGTTTTCATCTATAGCTACACTCAAACTTATACGGGAGAACCCATCTGCCCCACATTCACCATCAAGAACAAGAATACCGGAAATGTTGTTCCCTTAATCCGAGGCACAGACTACTCGGTAACATGCGCGGACAACATCGATGTCGGAGACGCATTAATGACTATCGAGTGTGCAGAAAACAGCAACTGCACGGGAACAACCCTAAGGTGGTTCAATATAGAGATGCCTTCAATCGAATACGTCAATAAATCCGGCACGATATCGAGCACTAATAACTACAAACTTATCACTACCAATAATGCAACGCCCAATGAAAGCGGGATTATTAGTTTGAGCGGCGGCTGGTATGCCGTGAAAGGCGAAGTCAAACTCACAAACACAATCAGATTTACAAGCGATGCCCACTTGATTATCGCCGATGGCGCAACGCTTGATTTGAATGTTCAAAATACAAAAGCTATCGATGCCGAAGGCAATCTGAACATTTACGGTCAAAGCGGCCAAAGCGGTACTCTAAACGCCTTTGGCTCAAAATACGGCATCTCTTGCGATAAAAGCATCTTGATTACTGGCGGCAAAATCAACGGAAAAGTCATAAACGAAAAAAACAGCGGATACGGAATCTACAGCAGAAGCCTAACAATCAACGATGGTTTAGTCACCGCCAACGCCCTCGCAGGCGAAACCGGAATCGCCATCAGCAGCAGAAGCGTCACTATTAATGGTGGCCAAGTCTCCGCCGAAGGCTCTATGTATGGCATCGAAAGCAATATATTGCTCAGTTGGACAAAAGAAACAGATTACATCAAAGCCAGCAGCTATGCAGGCACGGTCACAATCGCCGAAGGCAAACGATTCAAGGATGACAGGGAAATAATCTATTACGGCACACTGAACATGGATCAGACCGTAGAACTCAAAGACCAAACCCTCACCCCCACCACTATTTTAACCGTTACTTTTGTTGATAAACTGAACGACAGCAAGACAACAGTCAACGCTAGCGAGAACGGACATGTCACAGCTCCTAAAGATCCAACAAACGAATATGGCTACAAATTCCTCGGCTGGTACACCACAGAAGACGGCGACACAAAATTTGACTTTGATGCAGCCATAACCACAGATGTGACTGTTTACGCCAAGTGGGAACTCTCCAAACATACCATTACTATTGCAGGCGAACACCTCAACGTCGACAAGACCGAAGCCGCCGCAGGAGAGACCGTAATCTTGACCATCAATTATAAAGGCAAATATCAAATTATGGTTAGCGATCCCTCCGGAGAATATCCAATAGAAATGTTATCGAACGTACTAAATCCGACTCAGCTTGCAGAAAACGCCATGTCGTTTATAATGCCTTCTTTTGATATAGTCTTACGGCTTGAACCTGTCGGATATGCAGAAAACATCCCCTATATCGACGAAAATGGTAAAACCAAGTATTGCGAAAAAGCAACCGTTCTCAAGAACGGAGGCACCTTATCGGCCGGCGGGTGGTACGTTGTCGAGGGAGACGTTACAATGCAAGCGATTTTCGTAATGGATCAGCAAGAAAGCATCCACATTATTCTCAAAGATAGAGCAAAACTGACATTGACCGGACTCGATGTCGGTAATAGCACTTTTTACTCTGCTATGACATTTGGAGCTTTATCAATCTACTCCCAAAGCACGGGCGACAACGCGGGTTCGCTTATTGCCGAAGGTATGTTTATTGCAATAAACCTAACCGTAAACGGCGGCTCTATCCAAGCAAAGGCAAAGACTTCAGGTGACAATGTTTCTTTAACTACAGGGAGCTTTATCATGAACGGTGGCTCCATCAACACAAATGATGCTATCATAGAACAATTGATCATGAACGGAGGCTCCATCAATGCAAATAATGCTTATATGCGTAACCTTACCATGAACGGTGGCTCCTTGAATGCCTCTAAATATCCCACAACCTTCGCTATCGCCAAAGGAACAATCATGGACGAAGACGGCAACGTGTATAGCGGCACTCTCACCTCCGAACAAATCATCGCTATCGCCGGCAAGACGCTTGTGCCTTCGTCGTTTAAAGGAAAATTCCTCTCCGACGTGAACATCGCCGTCGCTGACATCCCCGTGCAGAAGTATGCTGACGGCAAGCCCGTCTGCCCCTCTGTCGTCGTGACTGACGGCAAGGACACGCTCGAGGCCGGCACGGATTACACGGTTGTTTGCTCCAACAACAACGCAGTCACCTCCGCTACGCTCGACAAAGCAGCCGTCGCGCAAATCACCGGCAAGGGCAACTACGCAGGCGCAATCCAAAAACGCTTCTTCATCTGGAACAACGTCGGCAACTACGCCGCCGTGCAAGTGTTCCAAGATGCTGGTGGAAACACTCATGCTGAAATCGACGGTGCTTACGACGGCACGGATGCAGTCGCAATCGACGAAGATTTTGAGAATGTCGCCGTCAAGTTCAACCGCAAGTTCACTGTGAACCTGGAAAATGGCGGCTTTTCGACTATCATGTTGCCGTTCGACATCGAAGCGAAGAATCTGACCGGCGTGAAGTCGATTTTTGAATTCGCGGGCGTTTTTAAAAACAACGGCAAGAACGCGGTGGGAGTGAATTACGTCTGGTGCAATGCAACAATAGGCAAGCAAGAGCTTGAAAAAGGCAACCCAGATTGCAACGAGTTGTCAGGCAATCTTACCGCCTACACGCCGTACATGGTAGAGATGGATACGCCTACGCTCGGAATCGAGGGAAAAATTACGCTCAAGCCGAATTCTGGAAAAACCGTGGGCGATGCTCGCAAGGGTAACTGGGTGTTCCGTGGTACACTCCAGAAAGATGAATGGTCGAATGAAGACGATGATATCAAAAATGGCCAAGTTTGGACATTTGCCGCTTCCGCCAGCAACGGAACTTCTATCGGTAAGTTCGTGCAATTTGAAGGCCAGAATAGTGTGAATCCGTTCCAAGCGTACCTATACAACTTGAACGGAAAACAACTGGCTGGCACCGGCGAACTCGGCTCAATGGACATTGTCGTTCTTGCCGACTACATCGACTACACTGCCGTGCAAATCTTCAGAGTGGCGAACGGCAACAAGCATGCCGTCATCGATGGAAGTTACGGTGCCAGTGCAGATGAACCGGAAGCTGTCTCTATTCCGGCTGATATTGAAGTAAACAGTGTCGAAATGACACGTGAATTCCCGACAGGGAGCGATAATGCCTTCTCCACGACTGTGCTGCCGTTCGACGTGAATACGGCAAATGTCTCGGGTCTCAGGGCTGTGCTCCGTTATAACGGTATTAAAAATGGTTCAACTATCAGTATGAAGGTCCTGTGGGCAGAAAAGGGTTATATAAAGAATAAGGACGGTTCTGATAAGGAATATGAACATGCCCAGATGGCCGCAAATACTCCGTACTTGGTGCTGATGAAAAATTCTGAGTTCAAGCTCAAGAGCGAAGCTTATCCTATAACGCTCAAGCAAACTGCACTTGCCAATACGGAGATTGAAGGCTGCAATTGGGTGTTCCATGGCACTTGGAAATACAAGAAGTGGGGTTCCTCCTGCTCAACTGGAAAACAGGATTGTGATAAGGAAACAGGCTTTGCTTACGGCTTTGCGGCAAGCGCGTCCGAAGATAATAAAATCGATGTGGGCACGTTCGTGAAGGTTGGCGAAGGTGCATGGATCCGCCCGATGCGAGCCTACCTTGTCCGCAAGGATAAACTTCAGACTCCGCAGTTTGCTCGTGCGAACGGTGCTTACGTGAAACGTCCGACCGTCTTACCGGAGGAATTGCCTGAGCTCATGAGCATCGTTATCGACGGCGATGGTGACGAAAACGAAACGACTGTCATCGGCCAGTTCAACACGCGCACAGGTGAGTTCAAGATGAACTACGACCACGGCAAGTTCGACCTCAAGGGTCGCCGCGTGAATAGCGAAAAGCCGAACGCCCGCGGCGCCTACTACGGAAAGAAAGTTCTGAAAAAGTAGACCTGCGCGTCATCCTGAGGGCGCAAGCCCGAAGGATCCAGTGCTGTTTATACGTTCGTGAGAAGGAGATGCCGGCACACTGGCCGGCATGACAAAAAGCGAATGTCAAGCCTGCCACGTCCTAGTGCGCGGGCTTTGTTGTACACGCGCTTAAAAACAACCTACTTTCTAAGAAAATCTTTCGTACAAAGCGTCTCGTTCCACCGGAACGAGGCCTTCGTTTTTTATGAGGCTTTGCATGCGTTCCGGGCTCATGCCGACGGGAACCGTGGCACCTGCGGCATGCGTAATCTTCTCTTCGATAATCGTACCGTCCAAATCCGATGCGCCGGCGTGGAGGGCCTTCATGGCGGTCTCGATGCCCATCTGGATCCAGTAAGCTTTGATGTGCGGGAAGTTGTCTAAGAACAAACGAGAAACGGCGACTGTGCGCAAGATGTCTTCTTCGCTTGTGATG
>JAEEGH010007903.1_pt1 | contig 25356 bp, 18 predicted proteins | sample 9134181 | NCBI WGS metagenome assembly JAEEGH01 (sample SAMN16246544, study PRJNA631951) | gut metagenome | biome: gut microbiome; feature: rumen; material: DP-attached | host: Bos | place: Iran: Karaj | collected 2018-10
GCTGATGATGTGGCTGATGGGAGTCATAGGGCGTAACCTCAAGAAGCGTTCTACCGAGGCCCAGGCCCTGTGGAGCGACACTATGAGCATGGTGGAAGAGACTTTGGGCGGCCTCCGCGTAATAAAGGCCTTCCTTGCCGAGAAGACCATGTCCGCCCGTTTCGACAAGGTTACCGGTGCCATGCGCGCCAAGAATACCCGCGTCGCCACGCGCCAGGCCCTGGCCCACCCCGTGAGCGAGTTCCTGGGAACCGCCATGATAGCCATAGTGCTCTGCTTCGGCGGTTTCCTCATCATCAAGGACGAGTCCTTCATCGACGCTCCTACCTTCATCTTCTATATGGTGATACTGTACAGCGTCATCCAGCCTATAAAGGACCTTTCCAAGGCCGCCTACAACATCCCCAAGGGCCTTGCATCGATGGAGAGGATTGACAGGATACTCACCGCCCGCAACGACATCCGCGAGAGCGAGGGTGCCGTCGAGATCAAGGAATTCAACGATTCCATACGCTTCGAGCACGTCAACTTCAAATACGAGAAGGACGGCCGGCAGATCCTTTCCGACATCGACTTCGAAATCCCCAAGGGTAAGACCATCGCCATCGTAGGCGCTTCGGGAGGCGGAAAATCCACCATGGTGGACCTCATTCCCCGCTTCTACGACGTGGAGTCCGGCAGGATCACCATCGACGGCAAGGACATACGCGACTATAAGCTCGCCAGCCTGCGTTCGCTGATGGGCAACGTCAACCAGGAGCCCATACTCTTCAACGATACCATCTTCAACAACATAGCCTTCGGAGTGGAAGGAGCCACCGAGGAGCAGGTAATCGAGGCCGCCAAGATAGCCAACGCCCACGAGTTCATCCTCGAGAAGGAAGAGGGCTACCAGACCAACGTAGGCGACCGTGGCTGCAAGCTAAGCGGCGGCCAGCGCCAGCGCATCAGCATTGCCCGCGCCCTGCTCAAGAACCCTCCCATACTCATTCTGGACGAGGCTACCGCCGCCCTCGACACCGAGAGCGAACGTGCCGTCCAGGAGGCTCTGGAGCGCCTTATGAGCAACCGTACCACCATAGCCATAGCCCACCGACTGAGCACCATCAAGGATGCCGACGAGATCATCGTTGTGGACGAGGGCCGTATAGTGGAGCGTGGCCGCCACGACGAGCTGATCGCCCTCGGCGGGTATTACCGTAAACTTCACGACATGCAGGCCCTATGATAACTCCCAAGACCTTCCTGGCGAGGATACTCTTCTTCCTCTATCTTGCAGCCGTGGCCTTCCTCTGCTTCATGCACGTGGACAAGCTCCCGGACGTGCAGAAGTTCATCTTCGGCATACCGACCGACAAGATAGCGCATTTCCTGATGTTCCTGCCCTTCCCGATACTTGCATATCTGGCCTACGACCATCTTACCAACAAGCTGAGCCACGCCTTCCTTTTTGCGCTGGGCACCTTGATATTCGGCCTGCTGCTCGCTTATGGCACGGAATACATACAGGGGAAACTCCCCTACCGGTCGATGGACATAAGGGACTTCAAGGCCGATGCCCTGGCCATAGCGCTGAGCACCGCCGCAGTCTTCATAGTGGATATAACGCATCTTAAAGTCCGAAAGCAAAACTGATTATGCTCCGTAAGATTCTGACCTTTTCCGCCCTATTGTTGCTGAGCCTTTCCGCGAATGCCCAGAAAGCCATTCTCGAGGCCTTCAAACCCAGGGTGGATTCGATCACCGTACTTGCGAAAGAGCATTTCCGCGTGCGCTCGAGCCTTAAGCTCAACAAGGCAATGAAGCGAGGGTCCATCCTGGACCTCTACTTCACCAAGGAACTGGGGGACTATCCCTGGCGCAGGCAGGACATCAAATGGTTCCGCGGCCTGCTTCAGGAGCTGTGGCCGGAAGAAGTCAGCAACTACACCCTGGGAGGTATATGGTGCGAGAGCGTGGATCTGGAAGAACTGGCCCAGCCCGCGATAGGCAGGGACGGGCAGCCCCGCCCCTACAAGTTCAAAGTGGACGCAAAGCCCCGCAGAGCCTTCATCGAGAGGCTTGGCGGACGCAGATACGACGGAGGCCTTTACGGCCGCCATATAGCCCTCTGGCAGAGCCACGGGCGCTTCTTCGACAACGGGGCCGGAGTATGGAGCTGGCAACGCTCTCCGAACTGGACCACCACCGAAGACCTCTACACCCAGAGCTATGTCATCCCCTTCCTCATCCCTATGCTTGAGAGGGCGGGCGCCTACGTTCTCACCCCGCGCGAAAGGGACACCGGTCCGCTGGAGATTATCTGCGACAACGACGCCCACTTCCGCAGCCCCGGTTTTCCCGTGCGAAGCCACGGCCTCTACAAGGAAAAAGGCCTGTGGAAGGATGCCGGCGAGGGTTTCGCCGACAAGAAAGAAGTTTATGTGAAGGACGACAACCCCTTCACCATGGGTTCCGCTAGGCAGATAGCCTGCGTGGCCGGCAAGGGGAATGCCAGCGTGCGCTGGGAACCCGGCCTGGAGCAGAATGGCCGCCACTGCGTGTACATTTCCTACAAGACCCTGCCCAACAGCAGCAGCGCCGCCCACTACAGCGTATTCCATCGTGGAGGCAAGAGCGAGTTCACGGTGAACCAGAAGATGGGCGGGGGCACCTGGATCTTCCTGGGGGAATTCGACCTGGGGCCCGATTCCTACATAATGCTGGATAACGGCACTCCCACCGGCCGCAGCTTGGAAAAGGGCAGCGTGGTGAGCGCCGATGCGGTCAAGATAGGTGGAGGAATGGGAAAGATCGCCCGCGGGAAGGGCAAGGACACATCCCTCTGGGAAACCTCCGGCCTGCCCTCCTATCTGGAAGGGGCAATGTACTGGGAACAATGGGCCGGAATGCCCTACAAGCGCATCCACCAATGGGATACCGACTATACCTGCGACTTCGCCTCCCGCGGAGAATGGGTGAAGATGCTCAAGGACGACAAGGATATCCCCTTCGACCTCTCCCTGGCTTTCCATACCGACGCCGGAGTCACCCCTAATGATTCGATAGTGGGCACCCTGGCCATCTATACCCTCAAGGCCGACGGCAGCAGGAAGTTCAAGAACGGTAACGACCGTGCCGCCTGCCGCCTGCTCACCGATTTCGTGCAGACCCAGATAGTGGAGGACCTGCGCAGCGATTATGATTCCCTTTGGACCCGCAGGCAGATCTGGAACCGTTCCTACTCCGAATCCCGCACCACCGACGTTCCTGCCATGCTGCTGGAACTGCTGGCCCATCAGAACTTCGCCGATATGCGCTTCGGGCTCGACCCAGGATACCGTTTCGATGTCTGCCGGGCCATCTACAAGGGCATACTGAAGTTCCTTAGCACCTACTACGGGGTGAGCTATGCAGTTGCTCCCCTGCCCGTCAGCGCCTTCTCCGTGGTATTCAGCACTGAGGGAAAGGCCCGGCTGAGCTGGGAGCCCACTCCCGACGGCAAAGAGCCTACCGCAGTGCCGGACGAGTATCTGGTATATACCCGCGTGGACGACGGAGCCTTCGACAACGGACGCAGCGTAAAGGGCTGCTCGGTGGAACTACCGGTAGAAGCCGGGCACATCTATTCCTATATGGTGGAGGCCTGCAACCGCGGGGGAAGATCCTTCCCCTCCGAGGTCCTGAGCCTGGGCCTGTCCTCCGAAGAATCCAAAAAGATACTGATAGTCAATAACTTCGACCGCATCAGCGCACCTTCCTGGTTCGATTATGGCGAGTATGCCGGATTCGATGCCAGGCGCGACGGCGGAGTCCCCTACATCAAGGATATATCCTACGGCGGAGAGAGCTATGAGTTCCGCCGGGAGAAGAAATACATCAACAACACCGCCCCCGGATTCGGAGCTACCGACGTGGACCAGGCCGGATTCCAGCAGGCGGGCAACAGCTTCGACTATCCCTACGTGCACGGCCGGGCCCTGCTGGCTCTGGGCTACAGTTTCTGCTCGAGCAGCCGCAAAGCCTACGAGAAGGCCCCTGCCGAGCCGTATTTCGCCATAGACCTCATCTGTGGCAAGCAGATAAGCACCCTGGTCGGCAACACTCGCAAGGCGCCCCGTTTCCGCGTCTTCCCTGCCCCTCTGCGCAAGGCCCTGGGCGCTTCCGCCGCAGAGGGCTGCAACCTGCTGATTTCAGGGGCCTACATAGGTACCGACGCCTGGGACGAGATCTACCCTATCGCCGATGACGGATATCAGGGAGAAGCCCGCTCGTTCATACGCGACACCCTGGGATACCGTTGGAGCACCTCCCGCGGCTCCGTGAACGGCCGGCTGAATATGGACGGGCTGAACTTCCGCTTCCGCAATTCCCCCGACGAAGAAGGCTACTGCGTCGAGACGGCCGGAGGCATCAGGGCCGAGGAGGGAGGAAAGGCCGTAGCCACCTTCTCCAACCGCACGGGAGCCGCCGTCTTCCATCCTTTCGAAGGATACAAGGTACTGGCCTGGAGCGTGCCACTGGAGGCTATTACACCTAAAGAAGATATTGAGATAATTTTAGATAAGTCATTGAAATATTTTGAATAACACTATGAGTCAGAAACAATTCAGAATCGAATCGGACCTCATCGGCGAACTTGAGGTTCCTATCGATGCCTACTACGGTGTCCAGACCCAGCGGGCTATCAACAATTACAAGATCTCCACCACTCATATGAGTGACTACCCCGAGTACATCATCGCGATCGCCTATGTGAAATGGGCCGCCGCTTCCGCCAACGCAGAACTCGGTGCCCTGGATCCCAAGATTGCGGATGCCATCTGCAAGGCCTGCAAGGAAATCGTGGGCGGAGCCCTGCACGACCAGTTCCCAGTCGATATGATGCAAGGAGGTGCCGGTACCTCGGTCAATATGAATGCGAACGAGGTCATAGCCAACCGCGCCCTCGAGATTATGGGACACAAGAAAGGAGAATACCAGTACTGCTCCCCCAACGACCACGTGAACTGCGCCCAGTCCACCAATGACGCCTACCCTACCGCATTCCGCTACACCTTCGTGCGTATGAACAAGAAGCTGGTCCGCGCCCTGGGCGAGCTGATCACCGCCTTCCGCGCCAAAGGCGAAGAATTCAAGGACATACTCAAGATGGGCCGCACCCAGCTCCAGGATGCCGTGCCTATGACCTCCGGACAGGAGTTCAACGCCTTCGCCAACAACCTTGAAGAAGAACTTGCGAACCTCGAACGTAACGTAGTGCTGCTCAAGGAGATAAATATGGGCGGAACCGCCATCGGAACCGGCCTTAACGCTGTTCCCGGCTTCGCCGAACTCTGCACCCGCCGTATGAGCGAGCTTTGCGGCGACGAGCTCATCTCCGCCCCCGACCTCGTGGAGGCCACACCCGATACCGGAGCCTATGTGAGCTATTCCGCTGCCCTCAAGCGCCTTGCCATCAAGCTCAGCAAGACCTGCAACGACCTCCGCCTTATGGCTTCCGGCCCCCGTTGCGGCCTGCACGAGATCAACCTGCCCCCTATGGCCCCCGGTTCATCCATCATGCCCGGAAAGGTCAATCCTGTCATCCCCGAGGTTACCAACCAGGTTTGCTTCAAAGTGATAGGCAACGACACCACCGTGGCTTTCGCCGCAGAGGCCGGCCAGCTGCAGCTGAACGTTATGGAACCCGTCATCGCCCAGTCCATACTGGAGAGCATCACCTGGCTGACCAATGCCATAAACACCCTGCGCGAGAAGTGCATCGTGGGCATCACCGTCAACAAGGAGCACTGCTACGAGATGGTCAAGAATTCCATAGGCATAGTTACCGCCCTCAATCCTTATATCGGATATAAGAATAGCACCAAGGTTGCCAAGGAGGCCCTGGAGACCGGCGGCAGCGTGTATGATATCGTTCTGGAGAAGGGGCTTATGAGTAAGGAGGATCTGGACAAGGCTCTGGATCCGGTTGCCATGCTGCATGCCCATAAACTATAGCATATCCCAAAGACGACAAAAGGCCCGTCCACGCCAAAAAAAAGGCTTAGGACGGGCATTGTCGTCTTTAGTATAAATTACCGACCGGATTTAGACCGTTGATATTCCAACTGGGCGTCTTTGAGTTCCTGAGGGACCGGGCGCCCGGTTACTTTTTCTATGGCGGCGAAACTGCCCAGATCGTCCCAGGGCCAGTCCGATGGAATGCACCAGACATTGGGGGATTTTTCCATCACGGCGTAGTCGATCGATATCTTCTCGCAGGTGGGGAAAAGCCGCTCCAATTCCGCCTCCTCGTCAGGGGTATAAAAGGCCTTTTCGAGCTTGTCCATCACCCCTGCAATCTGGGGTGCGTGAGTGCGGATTTCCGACTCGACAGTCAGGCTGTTCCATACGAAAATTCCGGCATTCCAGAGGTAGTTTCCAGCTTCGAGATAGCTCTTTGCAGTCTCTAGGTCCGGTTTTTCGCGGAAACGCTTAACTTTTACTATATCCGGCTCATTATCAATGGTTTGCATTTCGTCAAGTGACGGAATTTCTATATATCCATAGCCGGTATTGGGATTGGTAGGCTTTATGCCGACGCATACGATCGACGGCTTGCCGGAACTTGTAAATTTAAGGGCCTTACGTATCGTAACTGCAAATGAATCAATGGATGAAACAAATGCGTCAGAAGGGCTAACAACTATGTTACATTGCCCAAAACGGGCTTTTATCTTCCAAATGGCGTAAGAAATGCACGGAGCGGTGTTCCGAGGAGTAGGTTCGGCGAGTATCTGCTCGTCCGGAATGGAGGGCAGCTGCTCCTTTATCCAGTGTATGTAATCCTTCGAAGTAACCACCCAGAAACGGGCCTCGGGATCGACAGCTTTGAAGCGCTCATAAGTGAGCTGGATCAGGGTCTTTCCGACGCCGAGCAGGTCGAGGAACTGCTTAGGTTTTTCGGCAGTGCTCAGAGGGTAGAGACGGGTTCCCTGACCGCCGGCCATTATAACTATATGGTTGGTCATATCCTTGTTTTCTTTTCTGCTAATATCGCTCTTTTTTGCTAACTTCGCAAGCCATGAAATACGAAGTAGCGATATTCGATCTGGACGGCACGCTCATCGACACCATCGAGGACCTGGGAACCGCCGTCAACCACGCCCTCCGGCTTCGCTCCCTCCCCCTCCACAGTATGGAAGAATATAAAGGGATGGTCGGGCACGGCATCAGGGACCTTGTGACCAAGGCTCTGCCCATATCCCTCCAGGAGGATTCCTCCTACATAGATTCCGCCCTGAAAGATTTCCGGGAGTACTACTCATCCCATATAGATGTGCATACCAGGCCCTACGAGGGGATGGTGGCCCTGCTTGAAGAATTACATTCGGCAGGAGTGCGTATCGCAGTGGCTTCCAACAAGTTCCAAGAGGGAACAGAGCGTCTGATCCGGGAGTTTTTCCCGGGGGTGGAGTTCATCGCCATATTCGGAAACCGCGAGGGTTATCCCTTGAAGCCGGACCCCGCCATAGTGAAGGAAGTACTCTCCTTGGCAGGAGCGGACAGCAGCAAGGCCGTGATGGTGGGAGATTCCCGCACGGACATACGCACGGCCGTGGCCGGAGGCATTGACATAATCGCCGTCAGCTGGGGGTTCAGGCCCGAAGAAGAGCTCTCCCAGGCACTTACGGAGCTTTCCCCTGCCGGACGGTTGGCGGGCTCGGTGGCACAACTTCGGGAGTTCTTGTACGGAGGTGAAAAAAAGTGAAAAAATATTTGGATAAATAAAAGCAAGTTTATACCTTTGCACTCCCAATCGGAGACTCGTTAGCTCAGTTGGTAGAGCACAACACTTTTAATGTTGGGGTCTCGGGTTCGAGCCCCGAACGGGTCACAAAGAACTTTGAAAATAATGCACCCTTAGCTCAGCTGGTAGAGCAACTGACTCTTAATCAGTGGGTCCAGGGTTCGAATCCCTGAGGGTGTACGAAGAGGATGACCGAAAGTCATCCTCTTTTTTTTTGCGGTCACCCACTCTAATCTGTTTAATCGATATTAATCCGTCCAAAGGGTGGAGAGGGCGTCGCTGGGCATTCGCCAGTCGCCGCGGGGCGAGAGGGAGACGCTACCAACCTTGGGACCGTCGGGGAGGCAGCTGCGCTTGAACTGCTGGGAGAAGAAACGCTTGTAGAAGACGCGCAGCCACTTGGACACTGTAGCAGCATCATATTTACCTTCGAAGGCCTTGGAGGCCAGGAAAAGCACCTTCTCGGGGCTGAAACCCCAACGCATCACATTATAAAGGAAGAAGTCGTGCAACTCATAGGGCCCGACCACATCCTCCGTAACCTGAAGGATAGTACCGTCGGAAGCCGCAGGAAGCAATTCGGGCGAGATGGGAGTGTCGATTATATCCGAAAGCACGTCCTGGGCGCCGTCGAAGTGCTGCGAGGCGGCGAAGGCCACCAGGGTGCGCACCAAGGTCTTGGGAACCGAGGCGTTCACTCCGTACATCGACATATGGTCACCGTTGTAGGTGCACCAGCCGAGGGCAAGTTCGGAAAGGTCCCCGGTGCCTATCACTATGCCACCCTCCTGCCCTGCGATGTCCATAAGTATCTGAGTACGCTCGCGGGCCTGCGCATTTTCGTAGGTGGTATCAAGCTGATCCAGGGGATGGCCTATATCTTCGAGATGACGGGTCACGGAGGGCACTATGGACACCTCGCGGGACTCTACGCCAAGTTTTTCCATAAGCACGTCCGCATTGCTCTTGGTGCGGGAGCTGGTGCCGAATCCCGGCATGGTGATGCCGATTATCCCCTTGCGGTCCAGTCCCAGGCGGTCGAAGGCCAGGGCGGTGACCAGAAGGGCCAGGGTCGAATCAAGGCCTCCCGAGATTCCCACGACGGCTTTCTTACATCCTATATGCTCCAGGCGGTTACATAGGCCGGTGACCTGGATTGAAAGTATCTCCCGGCAACGCTCTCCCAGTTCATCGCCGGAAGGCACGAAGGGATGGGCATCCACGGCCTTGTAAAGCTTCTTTCCGAAGTCCGTAGGGAAGGCCTCTCCCCCATCCTGCACGGTGAAGCTGCGTTCGCCGAGGGCATCGCGGAAATTAGGGTTCTTGGCGCGGACGGTATCCAGCCTCTCCACGTCTATGTCCGCATAGATAATGGAGGATTCGCGGGAGAAACGCTCGTTCTCGGCCTGCAGGGACCCGTTTTCGTAGATGAGCGAGGATCCGGCCCAAACCAGGTCGGAAGTGGACTCCCCATAGCCGCAGCTGGCGTAGATATAGCCGGCATTCAGCCTGGCGGAGGTGGAAGATACCAGCATCTTCCTGTATTCGTGTTTGAGTATGGATTCGTTGGATGCAGAGAGATTCGCGATGATGTTGGCTCCCGCGACGGCGGCGTAGCTGCTGGGGGGAACGGGGACCCAGAGGTCCTGGCATATCTCCACGCCCACGACGGCCTTGCCAACGCTGAAAAGCTGCCTGGCACATAGCCTGGCGGACTGGCCGGCATAGCTGAGCTGCCTGTCCACGGCTGCACCGCTTTCGAACCAGCGGGCCTCATAGAACTCGGCCGCATTGGGCAGGTAGGTCTTGGGAACTATTCCCAGTATCTTTCCGCCCTTGATGGCCACGGCGCAGTTGTAGAGCCTTCCTGCGCAGCGCACGGGGGCGCCTACCAAAACCAGGACGCCGGAATGGATGGCGGCGGAGGCTATCTCCTCCACGGCCTTCTCGGCCCCTTCCAGAAGCTTTGTCTGGGAGAAAAGATCGGCGCAGCTGTAGCCCGTAGTGCATAATTCCGGGAAAACCACGACTGACGCTCCACCGTCTGCCGCCTCAGCTGCGAGACGGATAATCTCTGCTGCGTTCTTCCGTGTATCTGCGAGATAAACCCGAGGCGTGACTGCCGCAACCCGGATAAAACCGAAGTCCTTTTGGTCCATGGTTTGCATACGAAATGTTTTAAATCAAGCAAATTTAGTTATTTTTGCACACATTTACTAAAAACCTAAATCAATGAACAGAGAAGAAATTCAAACCATCATCCCCCACAGAGCACCGATGCTTCTGGTCGACGAAAGCTCCTTATTCGAGGACGGACACGTAGAATCCCAATACACTATCCCCCAGGATGCCTGGTTCGTACAGGGCCATTTCCCCGGATATCCGGTAGTGCCCGGCGTCGTGATGTGCGAGATAATGGCCCAGGGCAGCGTGCTCCTGATTCCCAGCGAAATGCTCAAGGACAACACTGCGATGTACGCGGGCCTGGATGATGTCAAATTCAAGAATTCGGCCTTCCCCGGCGACACCGTCTGCACCAGCGCCAAGCTTGTGGACCTGCGTCCCCCGCTCGTCGTAGTGGAAGCCACCGCCAAAGTCAACGGTAAACTCTGCACCAAGGGCACGCTCAAATTCTTCCTCGTGCCCAAAGCGAATCTGAAAGGAATCAAGTAGTAATGGATAAAGCCCCTATAGTTTCACGCAAGCTGGAAATCAACAGCTACGAAGCCGACCAGAATGCCAGGCTCAAGACTGTCAGCCTGCAGCATCTGCTTCAGGAAATCGCCTATAAAGGCTCTGACTTCTGCCAATGCGGCCCGGACGTAATGCGTTCCAGGAATCTTTTCTGGGCCCTGAACCGCATACACTTCAGCATTCTGGACTGCCCTTCCTGGGGAGATGAAGTCATTCTCCAGACCTGGTCCCGCGGGCAGGTCGGGCCTCTTTGGCACCGTAATTTCCGTATGGTGCGCGAGTCCGCCCCCGACGTGCCTATAATGCTGGGGACATCCGCCTGGACCGTCGTGGATGCCGGCGAGCGCAGTCTCTTCAGGGGTGAACTTGGATTCGACGCATCCTTCCATTACAGCGAAGACACCCTCCCCTTCTGCTCCAAACTCATCATCCCCCGCGACCTGCCCCGGACAGAAGCCGGGACGCACAAGGTGGTGTGGTCCGACATCGACACCAACGGGCACGCAAACAACTGCGCCTACACCCAGTGGGTCCTGGACCTCATCCCCGTGGATTATGTGAAGAGCCATCTGGTGAAGGACGTCCAGGTGAACTATCAGCGCGAAGTACATTATGGAGAAGAAGTCGCCTTCGAGCTTGCGCAGGAAGGCGATGTCTGGTACGTCACCGGAAAAGCCGGCGACCTGGTGTGTTTCATCGAAAGGATAGAGTTCGCCTAACGGTCGAGCGCCTCCGCAATAATTTCTATAGGATTGAGCACCTTCATACCGGTGCTCATTTCTATTTGCCACTTGCAGGTCTCGCAGTCGGTGGAGACCACGGCATCGGGAGTGGCGGACCTGCGTATGTCCTCGAAAAGTTTGGATCCTATCTGCTGGGAGAAAGGATAGTTCTCTTTCTTGAATCCGAAGGTGCCGGCTATACCGCAGCAGTTCTGGTCGAGCACGGTCAGTTCCACACCCGGAATCAGGTTCAGCAAAGCTATGGAATAGACCTGCCATCCCATCTTCTGCATATGGCAGGCGGTATGATATATCACCTTCATACTGAAGTTCTTGCGGAACTTCAGCTTAAGTTCTCCTGCAGATATCTTTTCGTAGAGCCACTTGGTGCTGAGCATCAGAGAATCGCGCACGTCGCCGTTGGTCAGGCCGAGCACGTCGGGGTACTCGTCCCTCATGGTGAAGGTACAGGTGGAAGAGGTGGTCAGCACTACCTCCCCTGCCGCCACGGCCTTGCGGATCGAGGCCAGGTTCACTTCTCCCTGGCGGCGGGCCTTGTCGGCGAATCCATTGCTCATCAGAGCCACACCGCAGCATTTTTCCTTTTCGAGAAGATGCACCCCGTAGCCGGCAGAGTTCATCACCTTTACGAAGGCCTGGCCCAGGGCGGGATAGTTATAGTTCACATAGCAGCCGTGGAAATATGAGACGAACTTGCTGAATGAAGACTGGTCCTGGCGGCGGAACCAATTCACGAATTTCTTGGCGGAATACTTGGGGAAGGTACGGTGCTTATCTACGGCCAACACACTGTCCATCACGGACTTGACCGGTTTCAGCTTGAGCGTTCCGTTCACTATGGGAGCAAAGGGCGAAGCAAGGCTTCCCACCAGGTCGGTGGAAGCCAGGGTCCAGTCCCTCAGGCCGCGCAGGCCCTTCCTCTTGGCCTGGGATCCGTAGAGGATGCGTGCGGTCTGTATCATATCGCCTATGTGGACGTCGGAGGGGCAGGCCACCTCGCAGCGCTTGCAGTTAAGGCAGTATTTCAGTGCATAATCGAAGAAGGCTGGGTCCTTCAGGCGGTAACGCTCTCCGTCGGGGCCGGCTTTCTTGGGCCCGGGATAATCCGGGTTAACCTCCATCATAGGGCATACCAGGGTGCAGAGGTTACACTTGAGGCATTGTTCAAGATTGTTATTCCCTTCCAGCATAATCTTCGATCAGTTTAGTGACATTGGCCTCCTTGCATCCCTTGGCGACTATATCTCCCGTGGCAAAGAGATTCTCCAGAGCCTTCCCTCCCACATAGACGCGGGCCGAGGAATCCGTCTTGACACCGAAGCCCATGAAGGGCTGGGGCGCCGAGAAATCCTCGTCGAACCAGCTGGTACGCTCGGCGCCATACTCGACGTCGGCTCCGAACACGGGTTCCCAGATATGTTCTTTGTCGGAAAGAAGCCCGCGGGAGAAGAACTTTCCGGTGGCAAGTATGTAGAACGGGGCCTCCAGCATTGTTCCGGGGCCCAGGTTACGGGTCGTTATGCCGAGCACGCGGCCGTCTTCCACCTTGGCACCCACTGCACGGTCGCCACGCAGGATGGTGACTCCGCGTTTCTGCAGGGCAGATTGGGCGGCGTAAGGTGTCTTTGATCCGCTGACCGAAAGCGACAGGCCCTCGGACACGACGCAGACCTTCATTCCGGCATCCGAAAGGATTCCGGCGGCGGTGCAACCGGCATATCCGCCTCCTATTATAACAGCGTCAAATCTCATTGCCATTCACTTTTTGCATATACTCAGCTTCCCTGAGGGTATCTCCCCACAACACGGGGGTAATCCCCTTCCAGCGCTCCTGGCGGTACTGGCTGACGAATTCATCTGCAAGACGGGCGGCGCTTTCAGGGTCCGGCGCGAGGATTTCGGCCAGAGCACCTGCCACGCTGCGTATGCAGAAGGATCCCTGGCAGGTACCCATTCCAATGCGGGTATGCCTGCGGAGATCGGAAATATTGCGTACCCCGAAGTGCTCGACAGCATAGGCAATCTCCGCACGGGTGACGTGTTCACATTCGCAGAGAATCTCTCCGCCCTTTCCGAAGTCCATCCTGGACACTTCGGTGCCGTGTCTGCCTATGGCGGCCCTCTCCACGAACGGGTCCTCGAAGCTGGGCTTGCGGCCCTCCGAGCCGGGCAGAGGCAGCTCCGCAGTGCGGCATACGGCAGATGAACCCACTTTCTTGCAAACCAGGTCGGTAGCCATCTCCGCCATAAGCCTGGAGGTGGTGAGCTTGCCGCCCGTTATGGTTATCAGACCGGGCACGCCGTCACGCTCCTCGTGGTCGAGAAGCACGATTCCGCGGCTGACATTGCGTCCGTCCCCTGCGGGATCGGCGACTACCAGCGGCCGGACACCGGCGTAGGCACGTATGATACGGGTTTGTGCGAGGGATGGAACCAGCTGCTCGCCTTCGCGCAGCAGCAGATCCACTTCGGCCGGAGTGGCCCGCATATCATCGCAGCTTTCTATAGGCACTTTGTCCGAGGTGGTCCCGAGCACGCTGACCACGTCGCCGGGGACAAGGATGTCGGCATTGGCAGGCTTGCGGCAACGGTTGATGACCATATTCGCAATCCTGTGCCCGAATATCACCAGAGCGCCCTTGCTGGGCATCATTCCTATGTTGACGCCGGCTTCGCGGGCAAGGCCTGCGGTCCAGATGCCAGCGGCAAGCACTACCTCGCGGGAACGGATGACCTCGCCGGCCGCGGTCTTCACTCCGACTACCCTGCCGTTTTCCTTCACCAGGCAGGCAACGGCCGTAAACTTCTTTATATCAGCCCCGTGACGCTGAGCGTCCAGGATGTGGGCATCGACCAGACGGAAGGGATCCACGGAGGCATCGGGCACCTTGACGGCGCCTATTATGCGGGGATTGATGGCAGGTTCCAGACGCAGGGCCTCGGCCGGATCGATAGCCTGGGCATCGATGCCCGCCTCGCGGCATTTCGCGATGAAGTTGGCCTGGTAATCCAGACCGTCTTCGGGAAGGGAGATGAAAAGCCCTTCGGTGGGTTCTACGCAGTTGGAAGCTATACGGCGGAGGATACGGTTCTCGCGTATGCACTCTTCGGCGCCTTCGCGGTCGGTGACGGCATAGCGGGCGCCGCTATGGAGAAGGCCGTGGTTACGGCCCGAAGCTCCGTCACAAATGTCTCCTCTTTCTATCAGCAGGGTGGACAGGCCGCGCAAAGCGCAGTCACGCGCCGTAGCGGCGCCGGTAATTCCTCCCCCCACTATAATGACATCATATTCTTTAGAAGTCATCGAGTTATTGTTTCTTATCCAGTTTCGTGTACACGGAATTGTTGCTGATGAATTCGGGAACGATTTCCTTCATCTTGGCAACCGTGGACATAGGTTCATAGGTCTTGGCGATGGTGAAGAGCTCGTCGAGCTGCTGGGCCGCCACTTCATAATCATACTTGCGGACCTGGGCGACGCGTATCTTGTCGTGGAAAGAAGGAAGAGTGTTTTCCTTGTCGCTGAGCACCTCTTCATACAGCTTTTCACCGTTACGCAGCCCTGTATATACGATTTCCACACCTTCCGCTCCGGAAAGCCTTATCATCCTCTTGGCGAGGTCGGCAATCTTCACGGGTTCTCCCATATCGAATACAAGTATCTCTCCTCCTTCCCCGTGGGCTCCTGCCTCGAGGACGAGTTTGCAGGCTTCGGGGATGAGCATGAAGTAACGCACTATGTCAGGATCGGTGACGGTCACGGGGCCGCCGTGGCGTATCTGCTCCTCGAAGAGAGGAATCACCGAACCATTGGAGCCGAGCACGTTTCCGAAACGTGTGGTCACGAACTGGGTGTTACCTTTGACCTTGCCGGAATTCTCGGCCTCCTGGAGCGCCTGCACATAGATTTCGCAGATGCGCTTGGAGCAGCCCATCACGTTGGTGGGGTTCACGGCCTTGTCGGTGGAAACCATGACGAACTTGCGGGCGCCGTATTTCACGGAAAGGTCGGCCAGGACACGGGTGCCGTAGATATTGTTGAGCACAGCCTCCGGCGGGTTATCCTCCATCATAGGCACGTGCTTGTAGGCAGCGGCGTGGAAGACGTAGTCGGGACGGAAACCGTTGAATATCGCGTCCATCCTCGAAGAATGGCAGACGGAAGTGACTATGGCACTGGCTTCGATCTCGGGATAATCCCTCGCCATCATTATGCGTATGTCGTGCTGGGGCGTCTCCGCCTGGTCCAGCAGCATCATCTTGGCCGGGCCCAGCTTAGCCAGCTGGCGTACCAGCTCGCAGCCTATGGAACCTGCGGAACCGGTTACCAGGACCTTGGAACCCTTGATCATCGAACCTATGGAATCCATATCCACCTGTATCTGCTCGCGGGGAAGGAGATCCTCGATCTTTACGGGCTTGAGGTCCGGGACCTGGCCGGGAGACCACTCATCCGGCTTGTGCATCATATAGATCTTGGCGCCCGTCGAGATGATCAGGTCCTGCAGGTGCTGATTGCGGCGGAAGGTTTCGTGGCGAAGCGGCGAAATCAGCACGGCCTTCACCCCGTTCTTGCGTATGATGTCGGGCAGGTGCTCGTCGGCATCGTAAACCCTCTCACCCAACAGATGGGCATAACCCAGGGAAGGGTCGTGGGAGATGAATCCCTTTATGCTGAAGCGCGCGGGCTTCTCGTTGCGTATGCTCTTGGCAAGGCCTATTCCCCCGCTCTGTATGCCGTACACGAAAGCAGGTTCCGCCTCGGAAGACTGGTATATCAGGTCGTAAAGAGTCTTCACCACGACCCTGATAAGGATCATCAGCACCGTGGAGATGGCGGATGACACCAGTATCTGCACGGTACGGGTCTCGGCGAAGAAACGCCCGGCGTACTCATTGAGGACATAGTGGATACCTATGGCCACGACGGCTCCGGAGACCATTGCATAACAGATCTGCAGCAGGTCCACGAAGGAGGAATAGCGCACCACCGCCCTGTAGGTATGGAACACCCTGAAAGCGATGATGTAAGGTATCAGCAGGACTATGAAAGTAAGGATGAGCTGAGGAAAAGCCTGCTTGGTTTCCACAACGCCCACGAACGACACATAAACTACCAGGGAAGTCGCCAGCAAAAGTATGGTATCCAGCAAGATCAAAGCCCAGAAAGGCGCTACTCTCTTGTTGAAATACCAGTTGACGATATTCCTGAAATTATCGGCTACTCTACGAGGAATCATAACGGGAGTTATCTGCCTTTATACATATCTTCATAATACCGCTGGTAATCGCCGGAAGTGACGTTGTCCATCCACTCCTGATTGTCAAGGTACCAGCGGACCGTCTTCTCTATGCCCTCCTCGAACTGAAGGCTGGGCTCCCAGCCGAGTTCTCTCTGGAGCTTGCGGGAATCTATGGCATAGCGCAGGTCGTGCCCGGCGCGGTCCGTCACATAGGTGATGAGATCGTCGTCGGCGCCTTCGGGACGCCCCAGAAGCCTGTCCACCGTGGAAATCAGCAGCTTCACGATATCGATGTTCTTCCATTCGTTGAAGCCTCCGATGTTGTAGGTCTCGGCGGTCTTCCCCTTATGGAAGATGATGTCGATGGCGCGTGCGTGGTCTTCCACGAACAGCCAGTCCCGCACGTTCTCGCCCTTTCCGTAAACGGGAAGAGGCTTGCGATGGCGGATATTGTTGATAAATAAAGGTATAAGTTTTTCGGGGAATTGATAGGGCCCGTAGTTGTTGCTGCAGTTGGTCACTATCGTAGGCATTCCGTAGGTATCGTGGAATGCACGGACGAAATGGTCCGAACTGGCCTTTGCGGCACTGTACGGGCTATGCGGTTGATATTTTGTTTCTTCGGTGAACAGGGAGCCGTCCATCTTCAGGGCCCCGTACACCTCGTCGGTGGAAATATGGTAGAAACGCTTTCCCTCATATTTCTCGGGAAGGCTCTCCCAATATACCTTGGCAGCCTGCAGAAGGCTGAGGGTACCCATAACGTTGGTGCGGGCGAATGTGAAAGGATCCTTGATGCTCCTGTCGACGTGGGATTCGGCGGCAAGGTGGATGATTCCGTCGACCTTCTCCTCCTGCATAAGGGACAGCATGGCCTCGAAATCGCATATGTCCGCTTTAACGAAACGGTAGTTGGGCTTTTGCTCTATATCCTTGAGATTCGCAAGGTTACCTGCATAGGTCAACTTGTCGACGTTGATTATCTTATATTCCGGATACTTGTTCACGAACAAGCGCACGACGTGGCTGCCGATGAATCCAGCTCCTCCGGTAATAATTATAGCCTTGTGGTTCATTATCAATCCTGTATAGTTCCACAAAGATATAAAAATCCCTTATAATAAACAACCCGATTTCAGTTTGTTTTGCGGTAACGATAAAGTTCCCAAGAGTTTACGAGATTATGCCACACCGCATAGAGCCCGCCGGCCACCGAAGTGACGGGGGTCATATAGTTGAGTCCGAGCCATATGATGAAGCCTGTATTCTTCTGGCCCAGGGCCTGCCCGGCGGTGACGGATTCGCTGTGGGAATAGCATCTTGCCACCCTCCTGCCCAGCCAGAACTGGAAGAGGCAGCAGAGCAGCGACACCACCGCGATGCCCAGGGCGGCCAGCCCTGCTATGCGGCTGGTGACCAGGGCTCCGGTAGCCAGAGATAGTGCCAGGGCCAATCCTATCCCCCACACATAAAAGGCCCATCCCACATACCTGGCGAGCCATTTTTGCACTCCGGGAAGAGCATAGCGTATGAACCACGCCAGCAGCAGCGGAAGCACCAGGATGGAGAAAACCTTCCTGATTATCACCCAGAATGCCGAGAAGAAACTGATGTCGGCGGAGGGGTGCACCAGAGGGATCATCAGAGGAATCAGCACCGATGCCAGCAGGTCGGAAAGGATCGTATAGGTCATTATCCCGGGGAGATTCCCCCCTATCTTGGCGGTTATCACTCCTGCGGCGGCTGCGGTGGGGCAGATGAAGCAGAGCATGGCGCACTCCAGCATCAGGCGGACGTTACCCTCGGGTACCTTGATGGAGATAAAAGCGGCGGCGGCGAAGAAAAGGGCCTGCACCGCAAGGAGGCGGAAGTGCCATCTGTGGAAACGCAGGTCGGTAGGAGCGACCACGTTCAGCTGCAGGAAAAGCATTATGCTCACCAGCAGCGGCTGCAGCTTGCGCGCTATATTAATATATGAAGTGTCGTCGAACGAAGGGACATAGTGCAGGACGAGGTACACGGCCACGCCGGTCGTCATGGCCAACGGCAGCATCCAATTCTTCAGGAATCTTTTCTCCCTATCCAGCATACGGGCTGCAAATTTAGAAAAAACTCAAAATTTTTGGATTAATATTTGCAGAATTAAAAATATTGCCTACCTTTGCGGTGTAATAGTAAACTAATACACTACGAAATATGAACACATCAGTTAGAAGTTTGTTGATTGGAGCCACCTTGATCCTCTCTTGCATCTCTGCCAGTGCGCAGCACATAGTAAAAGGCAAAGTGGCCGATTCTGTCACCAAGGAGCCCGAGCCCGGCGCCGTCGTGCAGGTTTTCGCAGGTGAAGCCAAGAACGAGAACCTCGCTGGCTACGCACTCAGCGACTCCCTGGGTTGTTTCTCCATCAAGCTCCGCACCATCACGGAAGCCGACTATTTCCTTAAGGTTATCAATATGGGGCGCATCACCGAGGAGCGCACCTTCGTCCCCGAAGGCGAGAGTACCGATTTCGGAACCATACTCCTCCAGGACGATGTCCAGGCCCTGCAAAGCGCCTCTGTCGCCGCTGCAAGGCCCCTCATCAAGATGGAAGCCGACAAGATTTCCTATGATGTAGAGAATGACGTGGATTCCAAGGCCAGCACCGTGCTGGATATGCTGCGCAAGGTCCCCATGGTCACCGTGGACGGGCAGGACAACATCACCGTGAACGGCAGTTCCAGCTTCGTGGTCTATGTGGACGGCAAGCCCAACCCCATGCTCAGCTCGAATCCCTCCCAGATTTTCAAGGCTATGCCCGCTTCCGCGGTGAAGGGTATCGAGGTCATCACCAACCCTGGTGCCAGGTATGATGCTGAAGGCACCGGCGGCGTGCTCAACCTCATCATCGCCAGGTCGGAGAACGGTGCCAGCGCCATTCCCGATGGCATCAGCGGATCCATCTACGCAGGAGCCGACACCCGCACCGGTGCGAACGGCGGCCTGTATGCCAATGCCAGGAAAGGCAAATTCAGCGTAGGAGTGAACGGCTATGCCGGCAACTCGAATATCAAAGGGCTCAGGCAGTTCAGCACATACAAGACCAGCGACGGAATGTTATTGAAGGAAACCGCCGACGGAGTCGACCAGAAGGGCTCATATACCTTCGGCAACCTTACCGCCAGCTATGAAATCGACACCCTCAACCTGATTTCCGCCAACGTGGCACTCCGCAAGTGGGGCGGCCGCCAGATAGGTCCCTGGGATGCCGAAGCCTCGATGGCAGGCGCACCCGTGTACAGCTACGATGGAAGTATTAATGCCGAAAACAAGTCCAACGGCCTTAACGCCAGCATCGACTGGCAGCACAACTTCAAAGCGAACAAGGCAAGGATGACCACCCTTTCCTACCGCTTCGCTTCCACGCCTTTCTATAGCAACATGGAAGACAGACGCAGCAATCCGGTTGGCATTTCCGTCTTCGACCGCAAGGTGATAAGCGACAACTGCAACCAGGAGCACACTTTCCAGGGAGATTACACCACTCCCATCGCCCCCGGCCACACCGTCAGCACCGGCGTCAAGTACATCTTCCGCGACAACAACGCCACCAACAAGGAATACAACGACCTTGGCGCAGGATATGTGCTGGTCGATTCCCCCAACGGGAAATACACTCACTACAACCATATCGGCGCAGCCTATGTGGAGTATGCCGGAAGCTTCGGGATGTTCTCCCTCAAGGGAGGTCTCCGCTACGAGCACACCTTCGTGGATGTACGTTTCGACAATGGGAACAAGTACGACAGCAACTACGACAACCTGGTGCCTGACCTGAGCCTCCAGTACAACCTGGGCGCTACCTCGAACATCGGTCTTACCTACAATATGAGGATCTTCCGTCCGGGTATCAACTATCTGAACCCCTTCGTCAACAGGACCTTCCACAATTCCATCAGTTACGGTAACTCCGACATCGAGCCCGAGAAGAAGCACAACATCGCCCTGAAGTACAACTCCTTCTCTCCCAAGTTCATGGTCAGCGCAGGCTTAAACTATCGCTATGGCGAAGGCGGAATAGAGAGCTACCGCAAGTTCGGCCCCGACCCTGAGAACCCTGCAGTCAATGTGATCCAGACCACCTACGGCAACATAGTGGATTCCCATAGCTTCGGATTCAACGCCTTCTTCAACTGGAACCCTGTCAAGGATACCAGGATCTACGCCAACGCCGAACTCGATTACGACCACTTCAACAGCAAGGTCCTCGGGCAGGAGAATCACGGGTGGAGCCCCGACTTCGTAATCGGCGCACAGCAGACCCTCCCCTACGATATCAGGCTCAGTGCAAATGTATTCGTGAGTGGACGCAGCTACAACCTTCAGGGCTGGCAGTCAGGCTTCAACGGAGCCTCGCTCTCGGTATCCCGCAATTTCTTCAAAGAGAAACTCGGCGTAACCCTCCAGGGATTCAGCAACTTCTCGATGAAAGACATGAAAATCGAGGTATACACCAATGGTGACGGCGTAGAAGTCAATCAAAAAGTCTATATTCCGCTCAAATCATTATCTTTGCAGTTGACATACAATTTCGGAAAGGGCAACGTCCAGGTCAAAAAGACCCAGAGATCCATCACCAACGACGATGTCATAGACGCCCAGAAGGGCTCGGCTACAGCGGCCGGTGGCAGCGGGATGGATTCCCCGAAGAATATGTAGAGCATTGCTGATCAGATGAAAAGAACCACACTGACATTCCTTGCGGCTGCCACTCTCCTGGCAGCCGCTTGCAGCGCTCCAATGCCCAGGGGCAACTGGAGCGAAGCGCCCTACAAGGCCTTGTGCAAACTGATGAAAGATTGCAAGAAGGAAAGCGCCGGCGCAGAATACAATATGAATTACGCCGTGTTCGACTACGACAACACCACCGTGATGCAGGATGTCGAACTGGCCGTAATGGGCTGGCAGCTCGAGAATCTCCGCCTCCGCTTCACTCCGGAAGAGGTCTGGGGCCTCTTCGCCCCTCAGATTCCCGATCTTGACACCGTACTCACCGGTGCCGGAGCCGAAGGTATAAGCGCAAGGATGCTCATCAAGGACATAGAGTCCGACTACAGGGCCATCACCTCCGCCGCTGGAGTCAGATGTGGGGAAGAAATCACCGAGGAGCAGCTCGCCGAAGCCAGGAAGACCCCGGAATACGAGGACTTCCGCGCCAAGCTTATGGCCCTATACGAGGGTACCTACGAGACCTTCGATTACCGGGAAGGCCTTATGATAATAGTGGCCCTTTTCCACAATATGACTACCACCGAAATGAGCGCCCTGGTCAAACAGGCCGTTGCCGACCAGGTGGCGAAGGAGTGTCTGCAGGAGCTTGTGTGGGAGAGTCCCGAAATGGGTGCCGCCGGCAAGGTCTCCATGCCCGTATCCGACGGCCTGGCCCTCAGCGACGAGATGCGCCGGCTCTACAAGGCCCTCGAAGCCAACGGCATAGACGTATATATCTTCTCGGCCTCGCTGGAAGCCGTGGTGGAAGCAATGGCCTGCGACCCCGAGTATCTTGGCCTGGACAGCACCAGGGTATTCGCAATACGCCTCAAGCACAACCCCGAGGACCTTGTGAAACAGGAGTACACTCCCTTCTTCATCAGGCCCTACAAGGAGGGCAAGACCGCGGCCATCAAGTCCTACGTCGCTCCCCTCTACGGCTGGCGCGATCCGGTCCTGGTAGCAGGCGACAGCAACGGTGACTACAATATGCTCACCGAATTCCCCGATATGCGACTGGGCCTGATCATCGACAAGAACCAGACCGGCCCCATAGGCGAACTCCGCCAGGAGGCCCTGGATGCCGAGAAAGAAGGCCGGAACGGCCTATACGTCCTTCAGAGACGGGCCGATCCCAAACCGGAATTCAGCAGAGAATAAAAAATGAGGGCGCTCAAGCGAGCGTCCTCATTGCATTCAAGACGGCGATTACCGTCACACCCACATCGGCGAACACAGCCAGCCACATCGGCGCCAATCCGAAGGCCGCCAGCAACAGTACGGCAAGCTTTATTCCTATGGCGAAGATTATATTCTGACGGGAGATCCCAACTGTCTTGCGGGCGATTTTCACGGCCTCGGCAATCTTCCTGGGGTCATCGTCCATCAGCACCACATCCGCTGCTTCTATGGCAGCATCCGAGCCCAGGGCGCCCATTGCTATGCCTATGTCGGCCCTGGCAAGCACGGGAGCGTCGTTAATTCCATCCCCGACGAATGCGACCGTAGTCTTGTCATTCGCCGATAGGATTAGATTCTCCAATTCGGAGAGTTTGTCGGCAGGCAGAAGTCCGGAGGCGAATCCGTCCAGCCCGACTTCCTTGGCGACGCTTTCCGCAACCGGGCGGGCGTCCCCCGTAAGCATCACGGTCCTTTCCACTCCCGCATCCTTCAGCATGGCGACGGCCTCGGCGGAACTGGCCTTAACCCTGTCGGATATCATTATATGGCCGGCGTATTCGCCGTCGATAGCAACGTGCACCACCGTTCCCTCTCCGTGGCACTTGTCGCAAGAATGGATCTTCGCTCCGGCCTCTTCCATCATCTTCTCGTTGCCGGCGCTGATCCTGCGGCCGTTCACTGTCGCCTGCACGCCCTTGCCGGCGAACTCGCGGACATCCTCCACCTTGCAATCATCTGCCTCATCGGCATAAGCCTCTCTCAGGGCCTCTGCCACGGGATGGGTGGAATGCCTCTCGACGTGGGCGGCAAGATGCAACAGTTCCTTCTCCCCTATCAGCTCGGGATGCACGGCCGTCACCTGGAAGACTCCCTCGGTAAGGGTACCCGTCTTATCGAACACGACCGTACGCATACGGGTAAGGGATTCGAGGAAGTTGGAACCCTTTACCAGGATTCCGCGGCGGGAAGCACCGCCTATTCCACCGAAAAAGCTCAGCGGCACCGATATCACCAGCGCGCAAGGGCAGGATACGATGAGGAAGGTCAGGGCCCTGTAGAGCCAGGTTGCGAAGTTGCCACCGCCCGCCAGAGGAGGGATGATGGCCAGAAGCACTGCGGCTCCGACGACTATCGGGGTATAAACCTTTGCGAAGCGGGTGATGAAAGACTCGCTGCGGGATTTGTTGTCCGCGGCATTTTCCACCAGCTCCAGCACTTTGCTGGCGGTAGATTCCCCGAAGGGCTTGCCCACCTTTACGCGGAGGACGCCCGAGAGATTAATGCAGCCGGAGATGATGTCATCCCCCGCAGAGATGCTCCTGGGCACGCTTTCACCGGTAAGAGCCTTGGTATCGAGGGCGGAAGATCCCTCCAGCACAAGCCCGTCCATAGGCACCTTCTCCCCCGGTTTCACCACTACGACATCCCCCACCTTGACACTGCCGGGATCGACGGTTTTAAGCCCCTCGGCAGTCTCGAGGTTGGCGGTATCGGGCCTTATGCCCATCAGCGCCGATATGCTCCGGCGGCTCCGTCCCTCCGCTATTTCCTCGAAGAGTTCGCCCAGCTGGAAGAAAAGCATTACGAACACCGCTTCGGGGAACTGACTCTCCGCACCGGGCAGGAAACCTATCGCAAGAGCCCCCACGGTGGCGACTCCCATCAGGAAATCCTCGTCCAGGGCTTCTCCTTCCAACAGTTTCTCCGCCCCTTCCTTGAGGGTTTCCCAACCTACGATAAGATAAGGCACCAGATATATCAGAAGATACTGCCAAGTCTGCAGGTCGGTATTCTTTTCGATGATGATGGCCACTATCAGAAGTATGGCCGAAATAACTATTTTCATAAATGCATAATTTGTTTTCCGACGCGAATTTAGGCCAATTCCAAAAGCTTTTGGCAAGTCATCACAACAAATGATGATACGGCCCTTTTGGAATTCCGGAAAAAACTCTATATTTGCGCGAAATTCGAAAACCGCTACTACTATGTTTTGGACACTTGAACTCGCCAGCAGCCTGGATGACGCACCCTGGCCCGCTACCAAAGACGAACTGATCGATTACGCAAACCGCTCCGGCGCCCCCGAAGAAGTTATCGAGAACCTTCAGGAGCTCGAGGATGACGGTGAAATATACGAAACCATAGAAGATATCTGGCCGGACTACCCGACCAAAGACGACTTTTTCTTTAACGAGGAGGAGTATTGATTAGATAATCAAATAGTTATGTAAAAGCCGCGGATAATTCCTCGGCTTTTTTTATCTGTTCCAGGTAGGCTTGTTGAAATCGGATTCCAAAGCATCGGACCGGGTGACTGTCCCATCATCATTAATGCGGATGAAGTAGTACCATTCCGGGCTATTACCATTCTCATCAATCATATCTACGGCGGTGTTAGACACCACAAAAGTGTTCCTGGAAATCCGATTGGATTCTTTTGCATCCCACAATCCATAACCTTCACAAGCCAACTGGACCGACCCCATAGCCCTACCATTCTTGACCAGCAGAGCAAAGGCATCACAGTACCCCACCTGTTCTATATCTTCTACCGTGTATATGTAACAATCCAGCGAATCAGAAACATCAAGAGTGCCACAATACACATACTCTTCATCTGAGTCCATAAGAGTATTCACCCATTCACTCCTGGACTTGATCAAACGGGAATCATAATGGTTGACTTGGTCGAGGCATAGAAACTCCTTTAATGCATCCCCACTGATTCTTACTCCTTCAGGCATTGGAATCTTGGTCACTTGTTTGCCGGTGCTTCTGCACCCCCATTCCTTAAATGACCATATCTTTAAGGACTTCGCATTTTGGGAAAGAAAGGCTTGAAGAGTCTCCCCTAAAAGGTTGCAGTTATCTTCGCTAATCACTTCAACATTATTTGTCTTCTCATGCTTCTTAGTTCCACAAGAATAAGCACAAGAAAACACAATGGTCAATAGTATGAGGATGATTC
>JAEEGH010007904.1_pt1 | contig 25354 bp, 12 predicted proteins | sample 9134181 | NCBI WGS metagenome assembly JAEEGH01 (sample SAMN16246544, study PRJNA631951) | gut metagenome | biome: gut microbiome; feature: rumen; material: DP-attached | host: Bos | place: Iran: Karaj | collected 2018-10
TCGCCGATGCCCCAGCATATCTCATAGCCGTGGTCAGTATGCACGATGCCGCACTTGCCGGTCTTGCGGCTGCGGCTCCACGAGGTCTGCCATTTGTCCATCACCTCATAGTCCAGCCCCGTCTCGTCGGTGACACTCAGGTCGCGCACCTTGCTGCCGTTCATGTTGCCCACCACGATGTAGCACTCAGTAAACTCATCGGTGATGGTCATCCTGCGGGTCTCCGTGATGCGGGCGTCGCCGTTGTCAGCCAGCTCCACGCGGATGTCGAGGTCCTTCAGCCTTGGCTGCGCCTCCACCACCCCTGCTATCAGCAGGAACAGCATCGTCAAAAGGCAATTCCTGATATTCAATGTTTAATATTTAATATTCGTTTCGAACTCACCTCTCACCTCTCACCCCTCACTTCTTACAAGGACGGTTGGCTTATCTACTACGACCGTTATCAACTGAAGGATTTTGGTGCCCACTTCACCAAGGACTTTGTGACTTTCGAAGATGTCTCCGATAAGGTCTGCGTCCCAAATCTGCACAAGCACGGCACCATCTTCGAGGCTGATGAAACCATTCTCAACGGACTATTGAATGCACGGAAAGTACATTATACTGGCAAGACACTCAGCAATCCCAATCGGCACGATGGCGGTCTGTCGCCTGTTGTTGGGGTGCATAATATCCAGATTCTGCGAGCCAATCGCGAACATCCATCTGAGGCCAATGGCAATGGTTGGACCTATAACCACCAGCCCATGATGGCGTATCATAACGACCAGTTCTACATTCACTACCTCTGCGACCCCAAGGACGAGCACGTGCCACCTTCACATACGATGTATCAAACCTCGAAAGACGGTTATACCTGGAGCAATCCACAGATTCTCTTTCCAGAAGTACAGGTGCCTGAGGGTTTCCAGAAGCCTAATCGTCCAGAAAAGGCGCACGACCTCATTGCCATCATGCATCAGCGTGTGGGCTGGTATGTCTCGAAGAGCGGACAACTCTGGGCACTTGGCAACTACGGTGTTGCTTTCGACAAAAAGGACGACCCCAACGACGGCAATGGTCTTGGACGCGTGATTCGTGAGGTAAGAAAAGATGGCACATTAGGCCCCATTTACTTTATTTATCTAAACTCTAGTTATTCTAGAACTTCTAGAAACTCTAAAGATATCTTCCCCTACTATACCAAAGCCCCAAAAGACGTAAAAGCCGCCTGCGAAGAAATACTGGCTAACCCCCGCTATCGGATGCAATGGGTAGAGGAAGCTGATAGGAACGACCCGCTCATCCCGTTGCACAAGGAGTATAAGGCCTATTGCGACTATACCTTGCCTGACGGACAGATTGCTGCGCTGTGGAAACATGCTCTCACCTCGACTTCTGCGGATGGAGGCTTGACGTGGGCACAACCTGTTGAGCGAGCCAAGGGTTTTGTAAACAGCAATGCAAAGATTTGGGGACAGCGACTGACGGATGGCACTTATGCTACCGTTTATAATCCCTCAGAATATCGTTGGCCATTGGCTATCAGCCTTTCCAAGGACGGCTACGAATATACTACGCTGAATCTCGTGCAAGGCGAAGTTCCCCCTATGCGTTATGGTGGCAACTACAAGTCGTATGGTCCTCAGTATGTTCGAGGCATCCAGGAAGGCAACGGCATTCCTAAGGACTCAGACCTTTGGGTGGCTTACTCCATGAATAAGGAGGATATGTGGGTAGCCCATATCCCTGTGCCCGTACAGACAGAGGCGCACAACCACGCCGATGGCACCGAGTTCAGAGTGGGCGAGATTTCATATCTCGTCACTTGGAACATTTACTCCCCCATGATGGCTCCCGTTTCTCTGAACAATGGGTGGTTGACGCTTTCCGACAGCGACCCGTTTGACTATGCTCGCGTGGAGCGCAAGATACCAGCAACAAAGGAACTGAAGGTTGCCTTCGACCTAAAAGCAGGACAAAACAATCATGGCCTCCTACAGATTGAGTTCTTGGATGCTCATGGTACTGCCTGTTCACGTATCGAACTAACAGATGAAGGTCAGATGCGTTGCAAGGGTGGAGCTCGCTATGGCGGTCTGGGCAAATATGAGGCCGACAAGACTTATCATATCGAAGCCATACTCAGCGTTTCGAAGCGTATGATTGAGGTTTATATTGATGGCAAGAAGGCAGGCCAGCGAATGTTCTTTGCCCCCGTGGAGAGTATCGAGCGTGTGATGTTCCGAACTGGTTCCGAGCGCCGTTTCCCAGATGTTGACACCCCTGCTGATTGGGACGACACCCTTGAAAATGCTGGCGCCACAGACCCAGAGGCGACTTTCGCCATTGCCGCTTTTTCCACCACTCCTGTCAGTGTGCTCAGCGGTTTGCCCGCTGAGACTCCCGCTTTCCTCCGCTACGACGACTACAAACACTACGTCGACTATTTCAACACGATGGAGCCGGAAACCATCGTGCAGGCCATTCCTAACGCGAAAGCGTGGGACTGGATGACGCAGAACATTCCCCTCTTCGATTGTCCTGACCGCGGTTTCGAGGAGATGTGGTATTTCCGCTGGTGGACATTAAGGAAGCATATTAAGCAGACACCCGTAGGCTATGCTATGACGGAGTTTTTGGTACCACGTTCCTATGCTGATCAGTACAACCTGATTGCCTCTGGAGTGGGTCATCATATCCACGAGAGTCGTTGGCTTCGCGACACTACCTATCTTGACCAGATTATGAATACGTGGTATAAGGGTAACGAGGGCAAACCGATGAAGAAAATTGCGAATTATTCCTCATGGATGGCGCATTCGTTGTGGGGTCGTTATCTGGTAGATGGTCGCAAGGATTGGATTGTCTCTATGTTGCCTTCGTTGGAATGGGAATATAACCACTGGGAGACGACACATACTCGTGAGGGTGGCCTCTATTGGCAAGCCGATGTGCAGGATGCGATGGAAGAAACCATCAGTGGCGGTCGCAAGAAAAAGTACCTGCGTCCTTCCATCAATGCCTATATGTATGGTAACGCATATGCCATCGGCAAGATCTTTGCGCTTGCCGATTCTGTCGGCAAGTCCCGCATCTACTTCGCCAAGGCCGAAGACCTCAGTGAGAAGGTACACGCAAAACTCTGGAACGAGCAGCATCAGTTCTTTGAGACCCACCGTATCGATTCCAGTGCTAACGTTCGCGAGGCCATTGGCTTCATGCCTTGGTACACCCACATGGCCTATGATGAACCGAAATACAGTGTCGCATGGCTTCAGGCTGGCGACCCTGAGGGTTTCTCAGCACCTTATGGACAGACCACTGCCGAACGCCGTCATCCACAATTCCGTACTCATGGCACAGGCAAGTGCGAGTGGGATGGTGCCGTATGGCCCTTCGCCACCAGTCAGACGCTCACCGCTATGGCCAATTTCATTAACGACTACACCACTGTGCCCAGCGGTTTTCCCACTGGGGCTCCCGACTCCCTGTATTTTGCTGAGCTCGAGAAATACATGCAGAGCCAGCACATGCGCGGCAAACCCTATATCGGCGAATATCTCGACGAGACGACGGGCTATTGGTTGAAGGGCGACCAAGAGCGCTCACGTTACTACAACCACTCTACGTGGAATGACCTTATCATCACTGGACTTTGTGGCCTGCGTCCTCGTGCAGACAATACCCTACAGGTCAATCCTTTATTGCCAAAGGACAAATGGGATTACTTCTGTCTTGATAACGTGCTGTATCACGGCCATAACCTCACGATACTTTATGACAAGGACGGTTCACGCTATCATGCGGGTAAAGGTCTTCGCATCTATGTTGACGGGCAGCTGAAAGGCCAGCGCAACGATTTAGGTAAAATCATTATTCCGAATGTGCTATGAGACGACTGCGCATTAGTATATTACTGATTATATCCTTCATATCATTTTGTCCTGCAAAGGCACAAAATGTCTTTGGTGATGCCAAGTGGATTGGTGCTATCACGAAAGCTGATGCTAAGACACCTGAGGGACGACACTATACTGGCAGCGTACTCAAAGAGACCAAGGCAGAGTGGGATCAAGCTGACCCGCTGTCGCGCAGAAGTATCATTTTGCGTCGTAGCTTCTGGCCATATAAAACGGTAAAACATGCCGAACTGCGTATCTGTGGATTGGGGTTCTACGAGGCGACCATCAATGGCAAGAAGGTTGGCGAATCGGAGTTTGCCCCCGCATGGAGCGACTATGACAAGACGGTGTTTTTTAACACCTATGACGTCACCGAATATATTCATTCAGGCGACAACGAGTTGCGTGTGCTGTTAGGCAACGGTTTCTACAACGAACAAGGCGGCAGATACACCAAGTTGAAGGTGTCGTTTGGTCCCCCAACGCTACTTTATTTCCTTTATGTCATTTATGAGGACGATATGCGTGAACACGTCTTCAGTGACGAAAAATGGCAATGGACAGAAAGCCCTGTGACCTTTAACAGCATTTATGGTGGTGAGGATTATGATGCACGCTTGGAAGTTAGCAGTCAGACGGAAGAAGGCCGATGGAAACCCGTCGTAGTGATGGAAGGCCCCAAGGGCAGCTTGTGTCCGCAGATAGCCCACCCCGTAAAAATCATGGAGCGCTATGGGGTAAAAGAAACTTTGCGCAAGGATTCTGTCCTTGTACTCGATATGGGCCAAAACCTCGCTGGCTATCCTGAAATCACCGTTCAGGGCAACGCTGGTCAATGGCTCATACTCATTCCAGGTGAAACGCTGGACAAAGACGGGTTGGTGAATCAGCGACAGACAGGCCGTCCGCACTATTATACCTATACCCTTAAAGGTCGGAATGACGAAGAGGTATGGCATCCGCGATTCTCCTATTATTCCTTCAGATATCTGCAGATTGAGGGTGACATCGATGTGCTGAAGAAGGTGGAGTCGTGCTTTGTGTATAACTCCGCTGAACGTATCGGCTCATTTGAGTGCAGCAACCCACGCATCAATGCTACCCATCAGTTGATTGACCGAGCGATAAGGAGTAACTGGCAGGCTGTATGGACCGATTGTCCCTCGCGCGAAAAACTCGGTTGGCTGGAACAGGACTGGCTGAACGGTGAGGCATTGGTGTACAACTACGACGCCCATAAAATGATGGAACAAACCATGCAGAACATTGTGGATGCACAGCACGACGACGGTTCTATGCCAGAGATTGCCCCAGAATATACGCAGTTCACTGGTTCGTGGGCTCGTCCATTCCAAGAGTCGCCAGAATGGGGCGGAGCCATCATCGCCCTACCCATGCTCTGCTTGCGTCATTATGGTGACCTCGATTTGGCCAACCACCACTACGACGCTATGAAGCGCTATGTGGACTATCTGGCCACACAAGACTCCTGTTACATCTTGCGACAAGGATTGGGCGATTGGTACGACTACGGACCAGGACGAGCTGGTTTCTCGAAGAACACGCCTATGCCTTTGGTATCGACCGCCCATTACTATCAGTGGATGTGTAACATCTATGTGTTAGCCAAACTGTTAGGGCATAAGGAGGATTCCGAACGCTTTAACCTGCGAGCAGACAGCATCCGTCAGTCGTTCAACCGTACTTTCTACGATTCGCAGAAGAAAACCTATGCTACCGGCAGTCAGTGCTCGCTGGCTTTACCATTATATCTGAAATTGGTTCCCGATAGCGACTATCAGGCTGTACTTCAGCATCTTATCGACGACATCAAAGCCCACGGTAATCGTCTGACAACAGGCGATGTCGGTAACCGTTACCTTTTCTCCGTACTGATAGAGAACGGTCAGCGCGAACTGCTCTACACGATGCTAAACCACGACGACGTGCCAGGCTACGGCTATCAAATAAAGAAAGGCCACACCACGTTGACAGAACAATGGGATCCAGATATGGGCGCATCGATGAACCACTTCATGATGGCGCATATTGAGAATTTCCTGATTCCTGATCTCTTGGGTATTCAGCGTACAGGCGATCTGATAGAAATCGAACCGCATCCCGTTGGTGACATCGTCTGGTGCAAAGGGTCGACAATGAGTGCCCATGGCCCTGTCAAGGTAGAATGGCATATCGACAAAGACGTCTTTACATTGGATATTGACATTCCAGAGGGAGGCTTTGCTGATGTCTATATGCCTTTCTCCGGCCATGCGGAAAGTGTGACGGAGGGACACCATAAAATAACGGAGAAGATTATCAAGCCGTAATTGATTAGCGTTTCTTTCGCTTATAGCACTTCTCAAACGTGCAGAGTCCGCAGGAATAGTCCAACTTGCGCACTTCCTTTCCTACTCCGATAATACCACTAACACTTTTGATGGGAACCATAAGCGACGAATCAGTAAGTTGGACACCACACGTATGACCATCAAACAACGGGAAGAGCACTTGCTGTTGGGCGACGTGCCAACCACAATAGCCAGGCGAAAAACGGTTGGTATGTTTCCACTCGAGTTTGTCGATATTTTCCTGTAGGGCTTGTTCCATCTGGTCGGCACATTTTTCGGCAATCACCGACCCTAACGCGTCGGCAATAAACACACGAACCATGTCGCCTTCTTGTTTCAACCGTTGTTGGAAGGCTTCGAATTCCGTTCCGCTGGTACAAATAAACAGGGCGTAGGCCTCAGCGCCTTGCAACTGGTGTTCGATAATACTACCCATTTCAAAGGGTGGTAACGCTTGTGTGACGAAGAAGCAAAACTGAGGACGCAACCACTGGCGCACGTCGTCTATCAGACGCAGAGTTTCACGCTGTGTCGCCTCGTCTGGTTCCACACCGTGATAGCCCATCTGTTCGTAAACGTCGGAAGGGACAATGCTTAGTTGGTCGTATGTCAGCGTTTTCTCTGTCATTGCGTAATTTTGCAGTCTTTCAGTCTGCAAAATTACGCAAAAAAACTCAGATGACAAAACAATATGCCATCCGTCTTAATAAAAACGAACTAAAAAAGCTAATAGAACAATGGAAACAAGATTCAAGAAGCCCCTGAGTGGCATCATACCACCATTGGTAACACCTCTGAAGAATAACGAGACGCTCGACGTAGAGAGCCTCGAACGACTCATTGAACACCTCATCGAAGGTGGCGTACACGGACTCTTCGTATTGGGAACAACAGGTGAAGAGCAAAGCCTGTCATACGACGTGCGCAAACAGATGATCAAGGAGTCGTGTCGTATCAATCGCGGTCGTCTGCCTCTGTTGGCATGTATCACGGATACAAGCATTGAGGAGAGCATCCGTCTGGCGCGCAAGGCTGCTGACTATGGTGCTGACGGTGTTGTCTCAGCGCCTCCATATTACTTTGCAACGGGTCAGCCCGAACTGGCTCAGTTCTATGAGGAGCTAGTGCCTCAGTTGCCGCTTCCCGTGTTCTTATATAATATGCCTTCGCACGTCAAGGTGAGCTTCGCACCTGATACCGTTGCCCGTATTGCGAAAAACGAGCAGGTCGTGGGTTTCAAGGACTCCAGTGCCAATGCCGTTTACTTCCAAAGCGTGATGTACAAGATGCAGCATCGTCCAGACTTCGCCATGCTCGTAGGTCCTGAGGAGATTACAGGCGAATGTGTGCTCTTAGGTGCGCAAGGCGGCATCAACGGCGGAGCCAACATGTTCCCAGAACTCTATGTGGCGATGTACAATGCTGCCTCCGCTCGCGACATCAATCGCGTGCTCGACCTGCAACAGCTCATCATGCAGATTTCTACGACGATATACACCGTTGGCCGTCACGGCTCCAGCTACCTGAAAGGTTTGAAGTGCGCCCTCTCGCTGCTGGGTATCATCAACGACGATTTCGTGGCTTCTCCGTTCTATAAGTTCGAGGCCCCTGAGCGCGACAAGATCCGCGCAGCCCTCGACGCTTTACCCATCAAGAATGGCAAGCTATGCATCTGATTGATTTCATCGTCTTTATCGCCTTTACGCTAGGTGTTGTCGTCTTCGGCTGTTCGTTCTTCAAGAAAGGCAGCAGTGCTGACGAGTTCACCTCTGCGGGCCATTCTATTCCTGGCTGGGTGGTGGGCATGTCCATTTTCGCCACCTACGTCAGTAGCATCTCGTACATCGGCTATCCGGGCAAGGCCTTTGCAGCTGACTGGAACGCCTTTGTATTCTCCTTGTCCATACCCATTGCCTCCTACTTTGCCGCCAAATATTTCGTGCCGTTTTATCGCCATTCGGGTTCCGTATCGGCCTATACGTTTTTGGAAGAAAAGTTTGGCGCATGGGCTCGACTCTATGCCTCGGCCTGCTACCTGTTGACGCAGATTGCACGCATGGGTTCCATCCTTTATCTGCTGGCCGTACCGATGTACATCCTGATGGGCTGGGACATGCATACCGTTATCATTCTCACGTCAATAGGTATCATCATCTATTCGATGATGGGCGGCTTGAAAGCAGTCATTTGGGCAGACGCCATACAGGGTATTATATTAATAGGTGGAGCCGTACTATGCCTGGCCATTCTGATGTTCTCCATGCCTGAAGGACCTATGCAAACTTTTGAGTTGGCTATCAATAGTCCTGAGGGTAACAAGTTCTCGTTAGGTGCATTTACGTCTGATTTGACCACGTCGACGTTCTGGGTTTGTCTCATCTACGGCATTTTTATCAACCTGCAGAACTACGGTATCGACCAAAACTACGTGCAACGATACCATGCAGCCAAGACGGACAAGGACGCGAAGTTTTCGGCACTCTTCGGAGGCTACCTCTTTATCCCCGTCTCGGCACTGTTTTTCCTTATTGGTTCGGCACTCTACTCGTACTATCAGGCAGGCGTGGCACCCTTGCCCGCAGAGATTCAGGCTAAGCCCGACTACGTTTTCCCCTACTTCATCGTCAATGGTCTGCCTGTAGGGCTTCGCGGCTTGCTTATCGCCTCGATTTTCGCAGCTGGTATGAGCACGGTCTCGACTTCCGTCACCTCTGCAGCTACGATTATCCTGACCGACTACGTGCGTCCCTTCTTCCTCAAGGTTAGAGGTGAGTGGAGAGAAGTAAGAGGTAAGAGAAATGTTCAAACAACAGTACAAAACTGGAATCCGTCATCAGACATATCTCTTACCTCTCACCCCTTACCTCTTACCTCTAAAAAGCACCAGCGACTTGAACTCGCCATCGTCCGCTTTTCCAGCTTTGGCGTAGGTATGTTAGGGGCCTGTGTGGCTATTGCGATGCTCTCGGTAGAAAGCATCATCGACGCTTGGTGGACACTCAGCTCGATATTCAGCGGAGGCATGCTCGGCCTCTTCCTGCTGGGCTGCATCCCACAGAAAATCAACCGTCTGGCGGCTCTGCTGGGTTGTATTGCAGGCATCATGGTCATTGCATGGATATCATTGGCTTCCATGTGGGATCTGCCTGGCATCCATCTGCACCCTTATCTAGCCATCGTACTTGGCACGTCAGTCATCTTCCTTGTCGGCTTTTTAGCCACGCTTTTGGTACGTGGCACAGAAAAATGACCACTAAGCGTAAAAAAAATGCCAAAACACATTGTCATTTAGAACATTTTAACTATCTTTGCACCAACATTTAATATTAACTCTTAAAAATAACAAATTATGAAGAAAATGATGATGATCGCAGTGATGACAGTTATGTGTCTGACTGCAAGTGCTCAGAACCATCGTCGCGGTGGCGGTGCAATCACTGTTCAGCCTATGATTGGTCTCTCTGTAGGTACATGGAGAGGTGAGACTTCTGGAACCACAAGTACGAGCAACGACGCTCGCGTAGGTCTCGCTATTGGTGCTGAGGGTGAGTATTACACCAGCACAGACTGGCTTTCTATATCTGCAGCTGTGAAATATGAGCAGTTGGGTTGGAAGTTCAAGGATGTAGATGCTGCTAAGCTTGACTACATCAACATCCCTGTCATGGCCAATTTCTATGTCGCTAAGGGTTTTGCCCTGAAGGTTGGTTTACAGCCTGGTTTCCTGGTAAATGCAAAGCAGGGCAGCGTTGACTTCAAGGATAGATGCAAGACCTTCAACTTAGCAATTCCCGTTGGCCTCTCTTATGAGTTCAAAAACGGCATCACCCTCGATCTCCGTGGAGGCTACTCGCTAACCAGACTTGACAAGAATGGTGGCAGCGATTATAAGGACTATTGCGACGGCGGTTCTCTGACCATCGGCTACAAGTTCGCTGTAAAGTAAAAACATGAACAGTATAAAAGAGCTGAAGTTTCGCCCGCTGATTTATATCGGAGGAGGCATTCTGGCCGTATTGATATTCTTCGCCATGTGTTGTACAGTGGTCGACTCAGGCGAGGTAGGCATTCGGTTCCACAAATGGTCGCTCAACGAGCAGGACTACGGTGGTGTCGAGGGTACGTGTAAGGGATGGGTATTCTATAACCCCATCACCACCAATGTATTCACCTACCCTACGTTCACCCAGCGTAAGCAGTACGAGACGTTCTCCGTGAACGCCAAGGACGCCTCGCTTTTCGAGATGGACCCCACCATTGCCTATCGCATCAATCCTGACAAGGCCTGCGACATCTTTACGAAATACCGTGTGGGTGTGAAGGAATTGGAAGAAGGCTACATCCGTACCTGCATCTACGAAGCATATCGTACCTGTGCCAACCAGTACACCTCCGACTCGCTGATGTCCAACCGTGCCAACTTCGAGCGTGACGTTCGCACCCGTCTGGAGTCATCGCTGATGGACGAAGGATTCATTGTCGAGGAGTTCACCTCTCAGATTACCCCTCCGCAGTCGCTTGCCCAGATGATCAACGAGAAGAATGCCGCCGTACAGTCTGCCCTCAAGGCCGAAAACAAGGTGAAGGAAGCCGAGGCCGAAGCAAAGATTCGCATCGCCGAAGCCAAGGGTGCTGCCGAAGCCATGCAGATCAAGGCCGATGCCGAAGCCTACTACAACCGCACCATCGCTGCCTCGCTCAGCCCACTCATCGTGCAAGAGGACTGGATTGAGAAGTGGAACGGCACCGTGCCCACCGTCATGAGCGGTTCGAACATGATGCTCGATATGTCGAGTGCCATCGGGAAGAAGTAAAGCTCATCGCAAAGAAATAAATCACAACAAAAGTCGTTTTAGTGTATTTGACCGCCAATTCTATTAGTCAAAAACGCTAAAACGACTTTATTTATAATCCGATACTATACCAATCAGGATTCCTCTTACTTAATCCAAGTAGGTAATGTATGATCTGGACAGAACTTGTTCCAATGACTCTCCATTGCTCGAAAATGAATTCCATCGACCCCGGCATCGTCCTGCAGGAAATACTGGTGCATTCCGACAAGCCATAATCTCCACCGTTTTCGAGCAAACAAAAATTACAACTCGGTTCTAAGGGTTCCCCAAAGAGATGGGAAGTAAAGAAACGATTGAGACTCTCAGTTTACTGATATGCAGGATTCTGAGGCATAAGGGTGGCGTTGTCATAAAGGTCAATCTCGGTCTGTGGAATAGCAAATATCTCCTGTCCAGCTCGCATATTATTAGGAACAGAACCCGAAGTGACATTGGCACCGCCCTCTTGTGTAGCATGATAAGCATTCATCGTTTCAAGAGCTATACCCCAACGGACCAGATCAAACCAACGTATTCCCTCAAAACCGAACTCCATCTTACGTTCATGACGTAGTGCTGTGGTCCAATCACTACTGTATTCAGTCCAAGGACCAAGGCCTGCACGGGCACGCACCGCATTGAGATACTGTTCGCCCTGAGCCTGACCGACACATTCGGCATACATCAGGATAACGTCAGCATAACGCATCAGAGGTATATTGATGCCCCAGTAGCTGCCAGCAGTAGGAGTCTCGGTGTAGTGCGAGAACTTCAGGCAGAAAGGACAGTCGGAACCATATGTGTTGACGATACCATCCTTGAACTCATTTGCACGAATGTCACCTGCCTCGAATTCAGCGATGTAGTCACCGCTCACAATCATGGCATGTGAAGAACCGCGCACTGCATAGATATGATCCTCATCACCTCGGGTGTAGCCTTCGTTGACCCAGCTTTCCGAAATACCTTGGCCATAACCATTGACGTTAGGGATATATACGAGTTCGAAGACACGTTCACCATTTCCCTCACCTGCCTCCGAGAAGCAATCAACGTAAGTATCAGCCAAAGAATAGAGACCACTGTCAATCACTTGCTTCAGATAGGTAGCGGCATTCGAAGTATCGCCCATGAAGAGATAGAGACGACCGAGGAATGCAGCAGTTGCCATCTTGCCGATTCGGCCATAGTCTGAACCAGTATAACGATCGGGCAGAAGCGCCATGCCGGCCTTATAGTCGCTGATAGCCTGTGCAAAGGTCTCAGCCTGTGAAGAACGTCCGATCTTTAAGGTCTCATCGACAGATGTCTCGGTCGTGATCAAAGGCACACCGCCGAAATAGATACCCAACTGATGATAAGCCCATCCGCGGAGCGCCAATGTCTGGCCCTTAAGCTCGTTCTTTTTACTTGAATTTGCGAATTCGAAGGCATCAATACGATCGAGGATGCTATTGGCACGGGTTATCATGATATACATATACTGCCAGATATAGTCCTTGGTAGCACCTTGCGTGCCATCCTTGAACGTAGCGGCACCATCATCATAGAAGTTGATGCCATGATAAAGGCTCTTCTCATCAGCGCGAACCGATGGCCATCGGAACATACCATAGGCATTGCCACCGCTATAGGCAGCAGGGTTGCTGGTAGGTCCATCCATCACAACGTTGAGGGCCTGATAGAGGGCATTCACAGCATATTCAAAGTCACTTTCTGTAGTGTAGAAAGTTTCAGTTGTATAAGTGGACTGAGGATTTTCGGTAAGGAAGTCATCACAGCTTGCCATCATTAACACTGAAGCCAGTGCCAGACCACCTTTGATAATTATATTCTTTTTCATATCAATACGTCGATTAAAGGATTAGAATGCCAGGTTGATACCTACTGTGAATTTACGACTGAGTGGGTAGGTTGCATAGTCAACGCCCATGATTTCAGAACCACTGCCATAAGAGCTTGTTTCAGGAGTATAGCCCACGTAATCGGTGAAGGTGTAGACATTGTCAACCGAACCATAGATCTTGAGGCCGCTGATGTGAGCCTTCTTCAAGAGGTTCTTGTTGAATGTGTAGCTGAGAGTGATGTTCTTGATACGAACGTAAGTTGCATCATAGATACGACGGTCATCATTGCCTGTCGACCAACCTTCCCAGACGTTAGCAGTCCAGCCATCCCAGCTGGTGTCGATGCCATGTGCTGAGAGATATGCTGCAACCGTTGATTCTGCCATCGCAGCATTCTGCTCGGCTGTACGGTACTGATGTAGCCAGTGCTTCAGCAAGGTTCGACCATTTCCGCTCCAGTTATCATCATTGTGACGTGCGCCAAGATTGAGGATATCGCCACCGAACTGGCCTTGAAGGAGGACGCTGAGGGTGAAGCCCTTGTACATGAAAGTGTTGGTGAAGCCCCAGGTGAGGTCAGGAAGGTTAGTACCATAAGCTACCATATCGGCCTCGGTAATTCTACCATCATTGTTCTGGTCTACGTAACGAGGATTACCCTCGACCTGACCATTGTAAATAGGAACAGTAGCATTGCCGCTTGCATCGAAACAGTCGGCAGTTAGGATGCCATCGGTACGATAAACATAGAACTGAGAAACAGGACCACCGACGTATGAACGGAAGTACTGACCGTTGAGTGGAGAAGGCTGATAGTATTCATCACCTCCGAGGTCTTTCACTTCATTGCTATTGTGCGAAAGGTTGAGCGCTGAGTCCCACTTGAAGTTCTTCTTTACTATATTGTGTGTGGTCACATCGATTTCCCAACCGCTGTTTTGAATCTTACCTAAGTTGGTCAGATACTGCGAGAAACCAGTAGTCTTAGGGGTTTGCACATAGTAAAGCAAGTCTTTTGTGGTGTTGATATAATAGTCGAAGTTAAACTGTACGCGATTGTGCCATGCGCTGAGGTCAAAGCCGAAGTCGAGCGACTGGGTGGTCTCCCACTTCAGGTCAGGGTTAGCGATGTTAGATGCAGCAGCTCCTGAATTCACGACACCACCGATGGTAGAATTGAAGGTTCCAAGCTGAGCGGCATACTCATAATCACCGATGCGGTCGTTACCCGAAACACCGAACGAGGCACGGAGCTTGAGGAGGTTGATCCATTCCACATCGCTCATGAACTCCTCTTGATTGATCTTCCAACCAATGGAGCCCGAGGGGAAGGTACCCCACTTGGTGTTGGAACCGAAACGGCTCGACCCATCACGACGCACACTTACAGAGGCAAGATACTTCTCTGCATAATCGTAGGTGATACGACCGAAGAAGGATGCATTGGTATAGGCTGTACGCTCGGTGCTTGCCTTCTCAGGGGTAGATGCGAGGTTAAGGGTTTCGAGGGTATTGTATGCCCAACCGGAAGACTCAAGATCTGCCACATAATAATCCTCCTTTTCAGCCGACTGACCGAGGAGTACATTCACATGGCTCTTGCCGAAGGTCTTGTCCCAAGTCAAGGTGTTCTGAATGGTCCAGTCCTGAATGTTAGTTTGAGAACTTCTGCCAGTGTTCTTGTAAGAAGAACGGTTGATCCAGTCAGGCTGGAAGAACTCCCATTGCGTACCATCATAAGTGCGAGAATATTGCGTCTTGAAGGTCAAGCCTTTCACGATATCCCATTCGCCCCAAATGCTGGCCTGTGCACGATTCTTCTTATAACGGTCGGTAGTATTCTCAAGACCGAGCTTTGGATCTACCCAGCATGCGCCATATTCTGCGGTGTTGACATTCATCGAAGGATATTCTGCTGAACGGACGGCATCACCCACACGAATCAGAGGAGACTGCATGAGAGCATGGTGCATATCTGAATCCTTACCCTGACGGTCTGCTGCATTGTTGAGGCCACCTGCATTCTGTAGCGCATTGGCATAAGAAAGGTTCATACCCACACGAAGATTGTCAAGAATGTTAAGGGTAGCATTGAGACGCATGTTGAGACGAGTATAATCTGAATTCAAAAGGGTACCTTCCTGGTCTTGATAACCCACAGAGAGGTAGATTGAACCCATATCGCTGGCTGCAGATGCGCTTGCCTCATAATTCTGGAACTGAGCGGTACGAAGCACCTCACGCTGCCAATCGGTGAAATCAGTGAAAGTCGACCACCATGATGGAATCTGCTGAGCTGCCGGACGAGCCGACATCGGGTCGGTCATCGAACCACCGGAATGGAGGTATACCCAGTTACGGTTTATCATGTTGTTGGCCACCCACTCCTCACCTGACATATTGTCGAGATACTTTTCAGGGGTCTGTGCACCGAAGTAGGCATTGAACGTTACGCTCGGCTTGCCTTTGCCGGTTTTTGTCTGAATAAGGACTACGCCATTGGCGCCACGGCTACCATAAATCGAGGTGGCCGACGCATCCTTTAGAATCTGCACCGACTCAATGTCAGAAGGGTTGATATCCGACATGTTGTCACGTGGAACACCGTCAATCACATAGAGCGGGCTGGTGTCACCCGTGATGGTATTCACACCACGAATACGAATGGTTAGTTCTTGGCCAGGAGCACCACCATTGGCGGCTTGAGCCTGAACACCTGCCAACTGGCCTTGGAAAGCATCACCCACCTGAGTAATCGGACGATCTTCCATGGCACTTGAACTAATCTTAGATACCGACGAGGTTAAGTTGGACTTCTTGACAGAACCATAGCCGACAACTATGGTCTCGTCGAGTACCTGATTGTCTTCACGAAGAACAAGATTGATTGGCTTACCACTGGCTACAACTTCCTGAGAGACGTAGCCAATGTAGGAAAACACGAGAGTTTTACCGTTTGCCACATTGAGACTGAATTTGCCGTCAATGTCGGTAAGTGCACCGTTGGTCGTTCCCTTCTCAACGATGTTCACACCTGTCAAAGGCTCGCCGAACTCATCAACAACGGAACCAGTGACCGTTTGTTGAGCGAAAGCCAATGAGCTGCAAAAAAGAACCGCAGTCACTGTGACTGACGTTCTCATCATAATGCTGTTTACAATGGACATGATAAAATTAATTAATAATGTGTGAGTGAAAATGTGCAAATAAAAATCAAGTATATTGACTAAATTTACGAAGCAATCTTTGTAATAGGATTATCTTTTGGTTTTTCGGTGGCAAATATAATAAAAATGTTAAATACTATTTTGAAAATAACCGGATATTTTGCATATGGCAATATAACGGGAGTCAATTTTCCATAATATTGAAATATTCGGATTTCATTTTTTATTGCTAGAAACTTGTATTTCGCCAGATAAAACCTACGAAACTCAGGAATATGCAAATTTTCGGGCAAAAATCGAATGGTCGATTTGCCAAATGTTTCGATAATTAATCATATTATAGACAAAACTGTAAAAATACATCCGAAAAAATAGGAAATCTCATTGTATTGCGTTATTTTTGCATACCAAATTAAAACCTCCATCCACACACAATGAAAGCTAACGTTCTATCAATCCCGCTACTGATACTCTCTTGTCTTCTCCCCGCCTCTGCCCAGGAGATTCATTACACAGGCTCGACGCTGAGTAATCCCTATCTGCTCGATGGCGGATTGGCGCCTGCCATTGGCGTGCATAATATCCAGACGATGCGCGCCTCGCGAAGCCGTGGCCTCGAAGCACCAATGGGGACCACCATTTGCCCAGCCAAGGAAACCGTGCTCTATCCTGCCGAAGATTCGAAGGGCTGGACCTACAACCATCAGCCTATGATGGCCTATTGGCAGGGCAGGTTCTGGATGCACTTCCTCAGCGACCCGTTGGGCGAACACATCCCTTCGAGTATCACCTGGATGCAAAGTTCCGTGGACGGCTACAACTGGACCGCTCCCGAAATCCTTTTCCCCGAATACACTTTGCCCGCCGACATCCTCGACGGCAACCGCAAGGTCTATAATCCCGATGGCTCGCTCCACAAGGTGAGCACCATGGAGCAGTTCCCCAACATCTTCAAGCGCGAAGGTCTCAAGGCTGTGATGCATCAGCGTGTGGGCTGGTATGTATCGTCGGCCGAAACGGGTTCGCGTCTGCTCGCTATCGGAAACTACGGAATCTGCCTGCACAAGAAGGACGATCCCAACGATGGCGACGGCATCGGTCGCGTGGTACGCGAAGTATTCCCCGACGGCACGCTGGGACCCGTGTATTTCTTTTATTACAACCACGGTTGGGACGCATCGAACACCAACTTCCCCTTCTACACCAAGTCGAAGGACAAGAAGTTCCGCAAGGCTGTCGAGGAGATTCTCTCTTCTCCGCTTTACTGGATGCAGTTCGTCGAAGAGTGCGATCGCCAGGACCCGCACCTTCCCATTGACAAAGAATACAAGGCGTTCAACTATTATACGCTGCCTGATGGCAAGACCATCGTCTCGCTGTGGAAACACGCGCTCACCAGTCATTCGGAAGACGGCGGTGTAACGTGGGACACGCTTGTTCACCGCGCTCCCGGCTTCGTCAACTCGAACGCCAAGATCTGGGGACAACGCCTCACCGACGGCATGTATGCCACCGTCTATAATCCTTCGGAGTTCCGTTGGCCACTCGCCATCAGCCTTTCGGCCGACGGTCTTGACTACCAGACCTTGAACCTCGTGCATGGCGACATTTCCATGATGCGCTATGGAGGCAACTACAAGTCGAACGGCCCACAATATGTGCGCGGCATCCTACCCGCTTTTACAGGTCATCGTGCGGCCGACGGCAAAACTTGGATGAGTCATCCGTTGGCCGGCAATGGCGTGCCCTGCGACTCCGACCTTTGGGTGACCTACAGCGTCAATAAGGAGGATATGTGGGTGGCTCACATCCCCGTTCCCGTTCGAACCCGTGCCACGAGCCACAGCCGCAAGGGCGAGATTGCCGATGCCAAGACGCTCGCCGACCTCACCGAATGGAACCTTTACAGTCCCGTCCTCGCACCTATCTCGTTGAAGGAGGGACTTTCGAAGGACAACAAGCCCCAGGCCGAACTGGTGCTGTCGGATGCCGACCCCTTCGACTACGCCAAGGCCGACCGTCTCTTCCCGGCAGTTCGTCATCTACGTGCCACCTTCGACATCACGCCCTCGCAAAACGACCACGGTGAACTGCAGATCGAATTCTGCGACGCCGAGGGCAATCCCTGTTCCCGCATCTGCTGGCAATCCGACGGACTCGTAACCATCAAGACGGGAGCACGTTACACCACACTTCTCAAGGACTACAATCCAAATGTCACCTATCAAGTCACGGCCGATGTCAATCTCGGCACTCGCATGATCGAGGCACACATCACGGCAATCACCGATGCCCAAGGTAAGGAACTGAACTGGAAGGAACGAAAGTCATTCAACAAGCGCGCTATCCTCTATGCGCCCATCTCACAAATCGAGTGTCTGACGTTCCGCACAGGTCCACGCCGCACCGACCTCACTCCCGACACGAAGGCCGACCGCACGGAATACGAAGACCTCCCCGATGCTGAAGCTTTGGATCCAAAGGCCAGTTTCGCTTTGACCAACGTCGCCACAGTCGACTGTGACGTACAGGCACTCATCGCCCCGCACATTGGCCAACACATCATCTCGGGTCCGCAAGTGCTACCCGCCCTGCTCAAATGGAATGACTTCAAGCACTACGTCGATTATTTCAACACGATGGAGGACGAGAACATCGCCCAGCTCATTCCCAATAGCGAAGCAGCAGCCTGGATGGAACGTGAGATACCGCTGTTCGAATGTCCCGACAGCGAGATGGAAGAGATGTATTACTTTCGCTGGTGGACCCTGCGCAAACACATCATCCGCACCGACCTGGGCTTTGCGCAAACCGAGTTCCTCGTGAAGCGCAGCTACTCCGACAAGCACAACCTCATCGCCTGCGCCGTCAGCCACCACATCATGGAGTCGCGCTGGCTCCACAACCACAGCTATGCCATCGACGAGGCTTATAATTGGTTACGCTACAACGACGGAAAACCCATGGACAAGTTCCACAAGTTCTCCGACCTCGTTCCCTTCGCCCTCCTGCAGGATGCCAAGGTCATCGGCAATACCGAATGGATACGCGACCTCAAGGATGACCTCTTCGCCGATATGCAATGGTGGGACGAAAACCATCTGTGGTGCAACGTCGCCAAGGATGCCAAGTTGGGCAAGGACGAACAGGGCGTTACGAAACCCTTTGCCCCAGGCGACAGCCTCTATTGGCAAGGCGACGTTCAGGACGGAATGGAGGAAAGCATCAGCGGTGGCCGATACAGCGCAAACAAGCGCATGTTCCACCAGAACCGCCGTCCCACCATCAACAGCTACATGTACGGCAACTACGCCGCCTTGGCCACGGTGTTCTCAGGGGGAGCCATCGATGGCTCCCAACCGAACTATGCTGAACGCGCTGCCCATCTCCGCAAGCTCGCCATCGAGAAACTCTGGGATCCCGATCTCCAGTTCTTCTGCGCCCGCGACAAGTTTGACTCGCTCTGCCAGGTGCGCGAACTGGTCGGCTACCTGCCTTGGTACACCGGGATGGCCGACGACGATGCCGCAAAGTATGCCCCTGCCTGGCTCCAGCTCACCGACCCCGAAGGCTTCCTCGCTCCCTACGGCATGACTACTGCCGAACGTCGTCATCCCCTCTTCCGACATGCCTGGACGGGGCGTCCCACTTGCGAATGGGACGGTGCCATCTGGCCATTCGCCACCAGTCAGACGCTTACCGCGCTGGCCAACGTGATGAACGACTATCCGGGGACGGCAGCCCTTCTTCCCGACACGCTGTTCTATCAGCACCTCAAACTCTACACCGAGTCGATGCATCATCGCGGTCGTCCCTATGTGGGCGAATATCTCGACGAAAAGACAGGGGCATGGCTCTGGGGCGATGCCGAGCGTTCGCGCTACTACAACCATTCGACCTACAACGACCTCATCATCTCGGGACTCGTAGGTCTGCGTCCATCGCTCGATAACGAAATCTCCATCAACCCGCTCATTCCTGCAGGCCAATGGAGTTACTTCTGCCTCGATGGCATTGTCTATCATGAGCACGTCCTCACTATTCTTTGGGACGAGACCGGCTTGCACTATGGTCAAGGCCGGGGTCTAACACTTCTCGTCGATGGTCGGCGCGTCGCCAACCGTTCTACCCTCGGAAAACTCGTTTACAAACTGTAAAAAATTATTTAGAATCGAAATAGAGCGCCTACGAACGTAGACGCTCTATTTGTTGTCGAATGTTGTACGTCTATGTTCGTAGACGCTCTATTTGCTATCGGATGTTGTACGTCTATGTTCGTAGACGCTCTATTTACTATCGGATGTTGTACGTCTATGTTCGTAGACGCTCTATTTGCAATCGGATGTTGTACGTCTATGTTCGTAGACGCTCAATTTGCAATCGGATGTTGCACGTCTATGTTCGTAGACGCTCAATTTACTATCGGATGTTGTACGTCTATGTTCGTAGACGCTCTATTTGCTATCGGATGTTGTACGCCTATGTTCGTAGACGTTCTATTTGCTATCGGATGTTGTACGTCTACGTTCGCAGACACTCAATTTGCTATCGTATGTTGTACGCCTACGTTCGCAGACGCTCAATTTGCTATCGGATGTTGTACGCCTACGTTCGCAGACGCTCTATTTCCGTTGTATCAAGCCATTCCCGTGAATTTGCCGACAAAAAGAATGACGCCGGACGACATTTCGCGAATCACATAGACGAACGGACGATTGGCATGGAACGTTGCCTTGGGAATCTCCACCTCTTGAATTGGGCCGGCACTTGTCACTTCCCCCATTCCTGCTACCGTAACCGCCGTAGCCTCTGAGCCTTCCTCATTCACCTTGATGCGGGCTTTCTGGCGCATCATCTCGATATAGACTGGCTTGTCGCACATATTCGGAATCTCTGCAAATTGATCATCGAAAGCCTGACGAATGCCCATCTGCTGCAACAATGAGATAAGGCCACCATCCAGTTCCTTGGTGTCGGATGTTGTTTCAAAACGCGGCAACTTCAAATCCACTTCGTAAGTCCGAAAGACACCATCGCCCGGATTGGAATTGTACAAGCTCTCATAATTCTCAACGTCCGAGAAGCCTTTTTCAGCCAAATGATTGAAATCCTCAACGTCCGAGAAGCCTTTTTCAGCCAAATGATTGATGATGTCATCGGTGGTCTTTCCTTCTTCGGGCAGCATCACCATCATGTTCCATAGGCTGTTGCCATAAGGAATCGTAACAGCCGTGTAGGTCTCGTTCCTGACATAGTTGATATAGACATCCTGGTGCATCATGGGCATTTCAATGCTGCCCTTTCCAGTCGCGAACTTCTCGTTTTTGGTATTCTTGGGGTCGAACTTCTTGGTCCAGTCGGCCTTGAAATAGATGGCATTGAGCAGATAGGACACCATATCAGGCTTCACTTCATCCAGAATCGTCGGAATCATCCCTTTCGTCTTTTCTTTGCACCAACCATTGATGTGGCCGAGGGTCTTCGGCGAAGAGAAGTCGAGGGCTTCGGCCTTCGCATCGTAGTAATACTGCATATCCTGCTCAAACTGGGGCAGCAGCAAATAATTCTTGTTGACGAAGATGGCATTGGCGATATCCAATTCCACGTCCGAATCGGCCTTCGGGAGGTTGTCGATCAGATTCTTGCAATAGTCGTTCACGGCCTGGATGCCGCCCTTATGGAAGCCAAGCGTCTCTTCGAGTTCCTTCTCGGTGTTGCCCGTCGCGGCATCGTTCACCATGCCGAGCACGTAGGTGATGCTGAGCGGTGAATAGATGAAACTTCTGCCCGAGCGGTCGGTCTCGTTCACCGTTTTCAGAAAATTCAAGGTAAAGCCGTTGTTGTCGTCGGCAAACACGCGCTGCTCCTCGGTCAATTGAATGGGTTTCACTTCCGACACCATGTTGACGATTCTCTTTGTGCCGCCAACCTCGTCCGACGAGCACGAAAGCAGCATCATGCTGCATGCAGCCATCGCTGCAATGTGATTAAAAAGATTTTTCATAACCGTTGATGATTTCTAATAATCGTTGATGTTTTACGTTTCTGCCTTCTAAATGCAAAACATCGTAAAACCTTGCATCATCACCCGTATAAATTTCTCAAATTCGAAAAATGTGATAAAAATACTAATAATTCATGATAAACACTTTGTAATCTCAACTTTTCTTCGTATATTTGCCCCGCGAAAGATCTCGCCTCAATACTATCTCTTAATCCCAAACACATGAAATATACCACACTCCTCCTCACAGCTTTGGCATTCGAAGCACAGGCAGCTATTCATGTCACCAACCTCAGCGTCGAGGGACGCAAGGACCAGCCCCTCGGTCTGGACGTCGAGACACCACGCCTCGGCTGGCAGATTGTCGCCGATGCAGGCGAACAGGATGTAATGCAGACGAGCTACCACATCCTCGTGGCCTCTTCGCCCGAATTGCTTGCCCAAGGTCAAGGTGACCTTTGGGATGCCACCGTGCAGAGTCCGCAAAGCCTGTGGGTCGATTATCTCGGCACGCCACTTCAAGCCAACCAGCGAGCCTATTGGAAAGTGCAGGTGACCTGCGAACGGACGAAGGGCAAGAAGACTGTCACGGAGCTGAGCGACTGGTCGGATGCCTCATCGTGGGGTGCAGGCATGCTTACCGGCGACAACTGGCGCGGCAACTGGATTGGCCTCGACTACGCTATGCCGTGGGACGTGGAGGACGTGCACTCACGCCTCTCAGCTCGTTACTACCGCACCACATTCGAGACGAAGGACAAGCAAGTGCGTCACGCCACGCTCCACATCGCCGGCCTCGGCCTCTACGAAGCCTTCGTCAATGGTCATCGCGTAGGTGATGCTCCCAATTCAGATAGCAATGTAGGACAGCAGGTGCTTATGCCCGCTCCCACCGATTATCGTCGCTCCATCATCTACAACAGCTTCGATGTCACGCCCTTCTTAACCCCTCTTAACCTCTCGAAACCCTCAAACTGCCTTGCCGTCACCGTCTCCAACGGTCGCTACTATACCATGCAGCAGAAGAAGAAGCTCTACAAGATACCAACCTTCGGCTATCCCACGCTGCGTGCCAACCTCATCATCGAATATACAGACGGAACTAGCGACGTCATCGCCACCAACGAAAAGAACTGGCGCATGACTGCCGACGGCCCCATCCGTTCGTCGAACGAATACGACGGAGAGATTTACGATGCCACAAAGAGGTTCAGAAGTGATCTGAAAGGCTCTGAAAGTTCGAAAGGCTGCTATGATGATATCGCTTGGACCCTCCCCGGCTTCGATGACAGCAAGTGGCGACAGCCCGAACGCAGCGCCCTGCCCATTGGCAAGATGCGCGGCAACACCACGCCTCCGATGGTGGTGCAGGAAGTGCTCTACCCCCGTGATATACGTCTCACCGAAGGCGGACGCATCCTGTTCGACTTCGGGCAGAACTTTGCCGGATGGATGCGCGTACCCATTGGCCTAATGGACCTCAATAAGGGCGACACCCTGCGCTTGCGCTTTGCCGAAAAACTCGAAGCACCCATCGGTGCACCTTGGACCGAACAGGAATCTTGGGCGAGCAACGGTCCGGGCTATTGCCTCACCGACACTTCTCGCCTCTATGTCGAAAACCTGCGCAATGCCGAGGTCACCGATTATTACATCGCCAGCGGTCATGAGAACGAGGACGAGACTTGGGCTCCCCGCTTCACCTATCACGGCTTCCGTTTCGCCGAAATGGTGATTCTGCCCAACGCCAATCCCGAATACCCAGTCAGGAAGCGCATCAAACCAAGAAACGGCAACAAATCACCTCTCTTGGCCCTTCTCGACCTCTCAAAACCCTCAAACACCTCAAACCTCTCGAACCCCTCAAACTCTTCAACTCCCACTTCGCCCTTCCTGGGCGAAGTGGTGGGCGACCCGATGGAGACGCTCTACACCTTCGAGACCACCAATCCCGTGCTCAATCGCGTGGTGCAAAATGCGTTCTGGGGCGTTCGCTCCAACTACAAGGGCATGCCCGTCGATTGTCCACAGCGCGACGAGCGTCAGCCTTGGGTGGGTGATCATTCGATGGGTTGCTGGGGTGAAAGTTACCTGATGGACAACCATGCGCTCTATCTGAAATGGATGCAGGACCTCGAAGACTCGCAGCGACCCGACGGCACCCTGCCCGGCGTGGCTCCCGCCTTCTGGAACTACTATAACGACGACATCACCTGGCCTTCGGTCTTCATCTTCGGCGCCGACATGCTCTACACGCAGTTTGGCGACATCGAGGCCATCCGTCACCACTATCCCGCCATGCGTCGCTGGGTGATGCACTTCTGGCAGCAGCATCGTGACCCTGTGACGGGTGTTGTGAAGGCTGACAAATATGCCGACTGGTGCTGTCCACCCGAGGCACCCGAACTCATCCATAGCCAGGATCCCAATCGCGTGACCGATGGCGTACTCATCGGCTCGTGCTACCTCTACCGCCTCTTCCAAGATATGATGAAGTTCGACGACATCCTCATCCAGAAGCTGCAAGGTTGCTCCAACACCGAACGCTTGGCCCTGAATCGCCAAGGCCTCACCATCGAACTGCTCGAAGCCGACAAGGCCGAATACCAGGCTTGCCGTGAGGCGCTGCGCGATGCCATAAACAACGTTTTCCTCCACGTCAAGACAAGTGCCGACGATCCCAAGGCAGGACGCACACCCAGCTCGATGACCGGCCCCGGCAATCACATCCTTTATCCCGACTCCGTCTTTTACAGCAACAATAGCGTCACCGCCAACCTTCTGCCATGGGCTTTCGGCATCGTGCCCGACGAACATGCTGCCACCGTCGAACGTTGGATCATGCGCAAGCATCTACTCCTCCCAGGCGATACACCCGAACTGCGCGGCATCGACGGACACATCCAGTGTGGCGTCATCGGCATGTCGTGGCTCCTACGCGGCTTGGCCGATATGGGACGTCAGGACCTCGCTTGGATGCTCGCTACCGTGAAGAGTTATCCCGGCTGGGGCTACATGGCCCTGCACGGTGCCACCACCATCTGGGAGCTTTGGAATGGCGACACTGCCAATCCGCGCATGAATTCGGGCAACCACATCATGCTGCTCGGCGACCTTATCCCGTGGTGCATGGAGAACGTGGGCGGCATCAAAGCCGCGGCTCCCGGCTTCAAGGTCATCGACTTCTCACCCAACTTCGAAGTGGAGGAACTCGACGAGGCTTCGACCAGCTACAAGACACCCTACGGATTGGTCGCCAGCCA
>JAEEGH010007905.1_pt1 | contig 25354 bp, 20 predicted proteins | sample 9134181 | NCBI WGS metagenome assembly JAEEGH01 (sample SAMN16246544, study PRJNA631951) | gut metagenome | biome: gut microbiome; feature: rumen; material: DP-attached | host: Bos | place: Iran: Karaj | collected 2018-10
TAACGTCCTTGAACAAACACGTTTTCTGTAATGTTGTAAGTCAAGCCAAGACCAAGACCGAAGTCCATATTTTTAGTCTTGGTACTAACTGTTTCCTTAAAATCTTTGTTGTCTCCTTTTCCTTTTATTGTACACTTGTGATAAACGTTAATACCCAACTGTGGACCAAAATCGATACTCAGTGCCGGAGTCACGTAGTATTTCAACATTACAGGAACATTGATATAGTTCAGATTATAGATGTAATCTGCATACTTAAATTCTGAGCCATAAGGAGCAGTGCCATAAGGCGGCATATTCTCAGGATTGATAACAACTCCATTATTCTTACCGCCCTGAGCAGCAAATACGATTTCAGGAGCAAGTGAGTATTTGTTGCTGAAGCGGTACTCCATAAACATACCAGCCTGGTAGTTGAGCTGGCCACCATGTAAACAGTCTTTTCCCCAGAAATGTGTGTAATCCACGCCAATCTTGGGACCAAAAGTGAAAGTCTTCTGCGCCATGGCAGCGCCGGTTGTGAGGATCAAGCACAACAGTGCGAACAATGTTTTCTTCATGTCAAATATACTTTAAATTAAACGTATGTGTTGTCGCCGCAAAAGTACAGCAGATTCCAATAACAACCCTATTAATATAGGTTAAGTTGTTATAATGTTTATCAATGCCATTAGATTGATGAAATGCTGCTGAATTGAATTTAGTATCATTCTATCTCTTTATTTTGAAAGCAATATCTCTTTTATATCTATGACACCTAAAGGTGCAGTTTTTTTACGCTTTTAAGGATTATTTTTTAAATCGAGGAATAAAATAAATCGCAAATCATGATGAATCATATTCATGATTGTAAAACTCAAAGGAGTTTTTACTAACAGAAGATGAACTGATTTTTTGTTTGCAAAATTACAACAAATCCCTCTCATTGTCAATAAATTTCTCATTATTTTGAGTTCATTTTATGAGTCATAATTCACTGATTTACAACCATATTAAAAATAAAATGTTCATCATGGCATAAATGGACTTCATTTTTGATTTTTTCAAATAATAATAGGTTAAAAGAAGGGAACAACATCGCGTCCCCTTCCAATCCTATACATTAGTACCATCAGCGGAGGGATTTGAACATGCGGTTGATGCACTTCTGCTTCTGTTCCAGGTTGGGATGGACATAGAGATCGAGCGTCGTGCCGATGTTGGCGTGGCCCAATATGACGCTCACGGTCTTGTAGTCGCAGTGGCTCGCACTAACTTTGCATCGGAAAAAATTGTACATGAGCGACAGGCGGCAAGGGCAATGATGACATTTTGTTTCATCAATGCGGCTTCACGGTATCATGACTCTCCCGTCAAGCAGAGGGCCGTGCATAAAGACGAAAAATAGTGGACGGTCACGCCCACTATACCTTGAAAGCAAACCACCACCTCCCGGCGGTTGGTATGCGAAAAAGCCCCGGCATTGTGCCGAGGCAATTAGTGTAGCTTATCGTAGAGGTGGAATGTCTTGCGTGGTGTACTTGGCAATCTGTTTCCTCATCCATTGGTTGAAATCCTTTTGGTCAATGCCAATTTCTTTTTTGAGGAAAGCAAAGAAATCTTCTTCACTAGGTTTGGTGTTAAATGCTCGTTTCAAGGCATCGTAACCGCCTTTCTTGTAGAGTTCGTAACAAACAATTTTTCCGACAAGATATGTGGGGGCAGTCTGATTATCCATAATGTAGAAGCTACTGTTATAATTGGCAATATCTTCATCGGGGTGTGCTTCAAGCCAATCGTTCATTCTTTGATAATGCTGGCGATGGGTAAGACCAAACTCTCTTTGATTTTGATGAACATAGAACGCAATACCTTGGTTCAATAAGAAATGTACATTTGGATATGTCGCATTCAAAGTTGCCCGACAAATTTCGTGTTCGAAATTCTCTCCATGCACCGAGTCTCCGTAAACAATAAAATTATTCATGTCGGTGCTACCACCAGTATTGCCTACATGGTCGCCCATTCCTGCCACATAGTCAAAACCTTTTGTTTTGAATTCTTCATCAAGGTTCGGTGCGATAAAATGTGTGATACGCTCGGGTACATTAGCATTTAACTTGTCACGAAACATCGTTACAGTGTTATTGGCTTCACGCGCAACATCCTCGTTAAAATCAAATCCAGGGTAATAGCAATAATCAAATACTCCTACCGCCTTACGAGGCCAGTTGCGAGTGAAGTAATCAATCCAGTTATAGAGTCGGAACTCGCCATTCTCATCTTTCTTGGCAATATGATTAGTGATGGCAAGCACATAGATTTCCGTATTCTCATTATAAGGCGTGAAAAACATTGAACGGATGACATAGACATCGTTCTCGGGGCGGATTTCAATCACTTTATTCAGATAAGAATAAAGGTCTGTTGTCAGATAGCCGTCACAGTTCACAAGGTCGGGGTACTTCCATTTGATTTTATCAGCATCATTCCACTGAGGAAAGTCGGTTGTCGAATCGTTATGCGCTTCAACAAAAGACTTCCACAAATCATATACCACCGCCTTGTTAGGGTCGGCATTGTTCGCAATGTCAAGTTGCGTAGAGACTCTTTCCCAAGCCAGTGATTGGATTGCGAAAAGAATCATGAAGATTGAGATTATCGATAGTCGTTTCATCATCTTGAATGTTTATTGTGCCACAATATTTAACTAATTGCATATAATAGACGCACTCAACACAATAGTCCTATTTAGTCCACTCGCCCATCACTGCTCTTATTGATCTGAGCATTACGGAAGGATGTACTAATGCTATTTAATGTGTAACGCAGGCTTAACTTTACACCCCGCGTATCGTATCTGTTTCGGTTCCATTGTTTCACGTTGAAGAAGTCAATGCTCCAACGAGGGGTAACTCCCTCGGCGAAAAGATCGGTTAACTCGATGGCTGTTCGCAGTTTGCCGTCAAAGAAATTCTTGCTCATTCCTATGTCAAATCTTAAGGTGCGGCCAATTCTCATGTTGCTGTCATACCATGGACTTTGATATGAGAACCTGCCGAACGCCTCAGCGGTTTTCCAGAATTGATAGCTCACATCGCACGACACGAAGATGTTATGCTGCCCAAACTCCCGATTGAACATTCCGTTTATGCTCGGGAGTTTTGTGAATTGGTAACTATATTCAACCTCAGGGTCAAGCCTTAATTTGCCGAAATTCGTTGAATAGGAGGCTTTGACTGTCACATTATTGCTGTACAGGCTGTTAATAGGCTGGTCTATGATGGCTCCGTTTTCACCGAACGGGAATGAACCTGTTACGATCATGTTGTTTATTCTCATGTAATCAATCCCTATCGTAATGTCCTTAATGTTGGCAAACAATGCTATCTTATGGGTTTTGATGTTTTTGAGATCGGCATTCCCCTTTTTATAATGCAGAGTGTCACTATAAACGATGGCAGGGTTAAGTTGTGAAATTGTTGGATAACCTACAAACATTGTATAATAAGTTCCAATTGAGTAATTGTCGCTGATGGTATATCTCAAGCCGACATAAGGGCGGAAAATGCTAGTGTTTTTATTGCTGCTTTGACCTTCTTGCTTCAATTCCGTTTTGTTGAAAAGCATCCTGGCACCTACATCAAGTTTCAACTTTTTGATTTTTCGGCCCCAAGAGCCGTAAAGGGTGTTGGTATAATCATTTCTGATGGTTGATTGCCCAACCCCATCATTGATGAAATCATACGAGTTATGGATCATGCTCAGATTGTAGCCCAATCCCCAGTCGCTTCCTTTATGAGAGAAGCGCCAGTTAGCTTCAGCGTCCAACAAATCATAAATGGAGTTGCTGGCAATATTCTTTTGCTTAGGGATATTATCTACAGTATTGAAGATGTCAACAAATTGGGTTTCACCATTGTTTTGACGTGAATAACTGAGGGTGGCATTAAAGAAGTGGCCGGTCGGGGAGAAATATGTGAATCCCGATGTCAGATTGTGCCCAGAGGACTTGCGATGCGGAATAGATTTATTCTCTTCAAGGGTTGATTCCGCGCCATTCATCAATAATTGGTGAATCTTCATTTCATTGAAATCCACATTTGTAGAGCTGCCAGAGTATTGGATAATGAAATTGAGTGTTGGTTTTGCCAAATAGTTCAGACCTACACTCCACAATGGCCCTGTTCTTACTGAGGTATATTTAGAGTCAAAGACATCTCTATATGCGGTCGTCTCATCAGAGCCAAAAACAACTGTGCCGCCGTTATAATCCGCTTTGCGGTTCACATATTGCCCCACAAGCGAACCTGAGAACGAGAATTTACCGTACTTCCCACTGAGATTGACCCACCCATCATCAGATACACGGCGCCGGATTTCAAGGTTGTTAGTTACCGATACGCCCATATAGTCTTTGAGTTGTTTTTTAAGCGTTATCTTTATCACGGCGCCAGACTCCGCTGAATATCTTACGCCAAGGTCACGGATCACTTCTATCTTGGATACCTGATTGGATGGTATGGAAAGAAGGATGTTTCTATCTGTCACTTTCTGCTCGTTGATATAAATGGCTCCAACACTTGTCGATCCACCGGCCTTGATGTTGTTGATGTCATAAGTAATAATACCTGGTGTCCATCCAAGCATATCATATAGTGTGCCGGCATCGCCAATATGAGTGCCCGAAAGGTTTGAGATCGAATAATTCAATCCGTCTCTCGTCACTTTTGCTTTTTTTGCCGTCACAACAACTTCATTAAGTCGCGTTGAATCGGGTTGTAAGATAATTGTTCCCAAGTCCGCTTTTGTTGCTCCAATATATCTTGTTTGATAACCGATGTATGAGATTTTGATGATGATATCAAGATCTTCACTTACTATTATAAAATAACCATCTTCGTCACTCATTGCCCCATAGACAAAAGAACTGTCATTAGACGAAAGAGCTGTGATTGTGGCAAATGAGATTGGTTTACCATCATTTGTCTCAATCTTTCCTTTAATATTCGTCGCAGAAATGATGAGAACATAAACTACGGCGATTGATATGATGATAAGTCTTTTCATTCTATACTTTGTTTATGATAATAATTTGAGATGATTTCTTGAACATTCATTTTGAAAACAGAACAAATGTTTATATCTTTTCCCATTGTTTTGTTTTTTCTATCAATAGGACAACCACCTCCACAAATAGGCAACACATTACAATTACAACATTCTTTATCTTCGAATGGTGAATAGTTAAATATATAATTAGCTTGATCTTGGATTCTAAAAGAATGATTCAGAATACTACCAATTGATTTTGAATGATCTCCTAAATATTCTAAGCATTTGTAGAGAAAACCATCTGGGCCAATAATAAAAGAGTGATTACTACGAAGTGGGCATGACCCCTTTTGTGAAGGGAGAAAACCGTTTTTCCCCAAAATGTTATATTGAAAATCAAAGTATTCTTGTTCGGTTAAACAGTCGCTACAGCCCGAAAAATCAGTTCTGTTTCTCACATAATTCTCGGTTATTGTTAGTCTACCTTGTGAAATAAAGGAGTTAAACTCGTTCGTTAGGTATTCTTTAAACCCAACATATTCATAAATATTATTTTTATCAAGATTTGTTTTAATGATAACATTGCATTTTGATCGCCGTAAAACCTTTTTCACATTAGACAAGATGATATCAAATGAACCCATGCCATTTACGAAAAATCTTTTACCATTGTGTATGTCTTTTGGCCCGTCGAATGTAACCTGTATACTCTCTATGTGATTATTCTCTAACGACATGATAAAGTTATCAGATAACAATGTCCCGTTAGTGACAATTGAAGCTTTGAAACTAATGTCATTTTTAGTTAGTTTTAATGATATATTATTTATTGACATTTGGTTAAGGAGAGGCTCTCCTCCAAACCACGTTATAAAGATCTGTCTGTGCTTTTGAGACAGCAGATACCTTACAATTGCATCTTCAACATCCTTTTGCATAATAATATTGTTTTTGTTCCCTTCTTCGAAGCAATATGGGCAACACAAATTACAGTTCATCGTTGTTGCAATTGTTATATTCAAAGACTTCTGCAAAAAAACACTTGAATAATACAGGTATTTATATCGTGATAACTCATTATCTGTGCTTTGAACTAAAAAACCTCCTTGTATAAGGTCACGATTTTGTTCGTTAAACTTATCCTTTATGATTCTAATGAGGCTCCCTGAGAGTGTATTAAAAATCACAAAGTGATTGCCGTCATCTACAATTATATTGTATCTAGAAAATACCATAATAATCTACGAATTCAACAATGGGGCAAGTAAAATAAACATATGCTCACCCCACTGAAAGAAAAGAATTTTAGTTGTTAGTCCGTTTTGTCATCATGTATGAGCGCTATCAATAGTAAATAGCGGGGCAATAATCTGACTTGCATTTTTTGCCAGATATTGCATCCTCATAGCCAGAATGACAATAATCAGCCTTACAGTAGCCACCAAAAAGCTCACCAAGTTCATCATCACTCAGCAAATTAGCATTGTTGCTAATTCCTGCTTTGAGGAAATCTAAGTCCTTGTTTTTGTTTGATTTCTTTTTCATTTTAAAAAAATAAAAATTAAACAATAAGTAAATAATAAAATACATATGGCCAATATGCTTTGTCTCAAGTAATAATAGATCGCAACGGAGGAATCAATTTGAAAATGAGAGGCTGTGAATCAACAATAATTCTAACGTTACCAAATTGCTTGTCCAAGTCTCTCGGGATAACTCCATTGCTTAGCTCCATTAATTCGATTCTAATTCCAACTTCATATTTGTGATTGTTCATTTTTGTACCTAAATAAGATACTGTTCCGCGAAGAGTTCCATATTTTCCTTCTGGATAAGCATCTAAACTTATAATTACGGATTGTCCACTCTCAATCATTCCATACCCAATAGACGGCATCAATGCTATAGCTGTATATTGTTCATCACCACTTTTGGTTATGACAATAGAGCCATTTAGCGATTCTTGATACTGAACGAAGCATGAAATAAATAACCCTATCACAACCATAAGGCAGATTGTTACTAACCACCACGATGTAATCCAAGCCGGAATTCTTCCAATCACAACTTCAGATACAGTCTCGCTATTATTATATTCAATCATATTTTCATGCACCAATGTTTAACTGGTTTTTTATTAAATTATAATAAATGCCATGTCTTGATAGTAATTCATTATGGTTGCCTTGCTCAAGAATACATCCTTTTCCCAAAACAACAATATTGTCAGCATTTTTAACTGTGCTCAAACGATGTGCAACTATTACAACCGTTCTTCCATGGAAGAATTTATTTAAATTATTCATTATATCCTTCTCATTGTTCGCATCTAATGAATTGGTTGCCTCATCTAAAAATATATATTTTGCATCTTTATATATCGCTCTTGCAATTAATAATCTTTGTTTTTGTCCAGCACTTAATCCGTGTCCTTCAGCGCCTATACGAGTATTGTAAGCGGCCGGTAATGATTCAATAAAATTATTAATACATGCCTTTTCAGCCGCTTTATGCACTCGCTCTATATCAATTCTCTCATCTGATACTCCAATATTGTTTAATATCGTATCATTAAAAATAAAACCTTCTTGCATAACGACACCACAATTTCTTCTCCATTTGGAGACACTATAAGTACTCAATTTATGTTTGCCCAGTAATATCTCGCCAGAAGCTGGTGAATAAAAGCCTAAAATGATTTTCAATAATGTTGTCTTTCCGCTACCACTCATTCCTACAATAGCAGTGATCTTACCTGCAGGAATAGTCAAAGAAAGATTATTCAAAACTTTTGCAGAGCGTGGACCATCATATTGAAACACAATATTCCTTAAAGATATGTTTGCATTCGTAGGTATAATGCTATTACAGGTGTGAGGATTTTCTTCGTCTTTTTGATTACTTATTTCCCCCATTCTCTCAATACTAATTTTAGCATCCTGTAATGATTGAATAAATTCGATAAATTGGTGTAACGGAGCATTTAGTTGTCCAATTATATATTGTAATGCCATCATTTCTCCAATTGTCATTTGACCATTGATAACATTATATGCTGATAAAAAAGAGATTGAAATATTTTTAATTTGATCAACTAACCCACCTCCTATGTTTTGGAACTGTTGTAGAATCAAACTACGCGAGTTTATTCTAAATAATCTTGCTTGTATGTCTTCCCATTCCCAACGTTTCATTCTCTCACAATTATTAAGTTTGATTTCTTGCATACCATCGACAAGTTGTATGAGATTGTTCTGATTGCTAGAGAGTTCCTGAAATAGCATATAATCTAGCTTTCTTCGATGGCGCATGAATACTTGAATCCAAAATACGTATAAGATACTTCCAATTAAAAAAACAGATAAAATCATTCCATTGTAAACACCCATTATTATTGAGTATATCACAAATGAGATTATAGACATTGCTGTACTTATTAAAGATCCTGTCAAAAATGTTTGAACTCTGTTAAAATCTTTTATGCGTTGCAAAATGTCTCCTATATTTTTTGAATCGAAAAAGGATATGGAGAGTCTCATCATTTTTCCAATAAAATCAGAGATATATGTAATGCCAATCCTGGTTGTCACATGAAGCATCAGCCAACTACGTATAATGTTATTTGTCATCTGTCCAATTATAAGAAGCAACTGAGCAATAAGAACTGTAATGATAAAACCGATGTCTCTATTTTCAATACCTGTATCCACCATAGATTGCGTTAAATAAGGGAGCAATAAACTAAATAAACTTGCTAATAGCATTGCGCCTGCAATCCGTGATACATATTTTAAATATGGACGCAGATAATGAAACAAATCTAGTAATTTTACATTTTTTTCTTCATTAACATCGGTTGAATAGAATTCAGGCTTAGGTGAAAGCAAAAGAGCCACACCTCTCAAATCACCAAGATTGTCTTTTATTTGTATCCAAGATTTTTTAAACTTCTCCTCAGAATATTCTAATATCCCTATAGATGGATCTGAAACGATGACAAGTATCCTATTTCTTCTTTTTTTCAGACCAAGAACTACAATAAAATGCCTCTGGTTCCAATGAATTATACATGGGAAAATAACATCATTTACGAGTTGTTCCCAAGTGATTTTCACTCCAAGAGTTCTAAAGCCAACTGCTTCTGCCGCATCACTAATACCAAGTAAAGAGACACCATTTCGCGAAATGTGGCAAAGGTCTCTCAAATGCTGCTGTGAGAATTTCTTTCCGTAGCATTCTGCGATTATTTTTAACGAAGCGGCCCCACAATCCATGGAGTCAAGCTGTTTATAAAATATACGTTTCATATATACTAATATGTAGTTGTATTCAAGAACTGTTTGGAGTCGTCAATTGGCATTTTGTACATTGTGCCCGAAGGCTCGGCAAACCAGGTAGCGTCGATTTGTGGCAGACAATGCACAAAATGCCAACGATTTCCAGACACAGGCGGTTCAGCACCTGACGACCATCACGCAGGCCCCCTCATAGAGGCAACCGTTCGTCGAAGGCTCCATGCCGGCGGCCCCATGTGCTGGAAGAGTACCATGCGTCAGTCGATGATCTCGAAAGTGCCTCCAAAATAACTGCCGTTGTACGTGATGACCAGATAATAGGTTCCACTGTCAAACAGCCCGAGGTCAATGGTCTGGATGCTGGAGTTCTGGAAGCCCAATACTCCCTGGGACTCCAATCCCTCGTACTCGTTGAAGATATAATAGGTGTACTCACCTCGCGTCATGTCCTCAACGATCAGCTCCTGGAGCACATCGTCATAAACGACGCTCAAAGGAATCTCCGGCCCCCGGGAAGGCTTGGGGTTGTTCCCTATCAGCGGAGGATCCTTCTGCTGAAGAGAAACAGGGATAGAATCAGCAACTGACAACGTGGTCATGCTCTGGATTGCAATGGCAATCAAAATCGCCCATAACTTAATGTTCTTTTTCATGCCCATACTCATACATCTATTTTAATAAAACAAATAAATATCTCGAACGCAAAATTACAGGTGCTTTTCAAGGCTCAGAAACTTTTGTTGTTTCATTGTGTTTCTGGAATTGTTAAAATATGTTACCCCCCCCCTATTTATGGTGTCTAAATACCTGTATTGCAGATATATAAAATTTTCGTATTTTTTAATTTCATATAAAACCGCAAGGGGTGTAGAGAAACACAGAGAAACATTTTATACCATAAATTTGGTTGTCCGAGCTCTTCTTTCTACCTTTGGGGCCGCAAATCAAAATCCGATATGAGTACAAAACAAGTCTTTTTCCGTATTCTGTGTGTTGCCGGCCTGTCCCTGCTCTTCTCGTGTTCCGACAAACGCGACTTGGAGGATTATGAGACAATCAGAATGATTGGTGATGAGAACCCAGGCAAGGCCCTTGTCATGCTTGACTCGCTGGAGATCGAAATCCGGGAGAAGAGTGATTATGTCAAGCACAAGTATGACTTATTGCGAATCAGGCTGAACGACAAGGCGTTCAACATGCCGAGCTCAGATTTGATGATAAAGGAACTGATCAGTTATTTTGAGGGCAAGGGATCCATGCCTGAGAAACAAGAGGTGTCCTACTACGCAGGAAGCGTGTACCGTGACCTGCAGGACACCCCGCGGTCTCTGGAGTATTTCCTCAAGTCAATAGAATATGCGCACAATGACAAGAGCTGCGATTCCATCATGATGCGCAACGCGTACTCCAATCTGAACGACCTGTACTACAATGTCCAGAATTATGATGCTGCCGCCAGAATGGCACAGGCTGAACTCGAGATATCCGAACGGATGAATGAGGACGTAATCCTTCCATACCTTCATCTTGGAACCGCATATCTTGCACAAGGCGACCGCCGGCAGGCCGAAAAAGCTTTTGACGCCGCCCTGGATGCCATAATCCGTTCGGACGACACTTCAGGACATCAGGACGCGCTTCTGTATCTGCTTTGTGACTATTCCTTTTTGAGGCAATCCCCAAAAGCGAGAAAATGTTTTTCCATGATAAAAACAGACCCATTGGACAAGTTCTCGGATTTCTCTTGTATGGCGTTTGCACAATATTACGAGTCCTGCGGCAAAACAGATTCCGCAATCGTTTACTGCAACCTCCTGCTGGATAAAGGGAGCGACATGTACAACAGATATGACGCATCGAAACTCTTGTTCCGGATATACAACAGACTTGGGGACACGGGCAATGCCTACCGGTATGCGACGGTCTATATGGGATTGAGCGATTCGCTGGACTTCGGGAAACGGCAGGAACTGGCAGCGACGGTAAACAACGAGTTCCAGTACCATCTGGACCAAAAGAAGGAGCAAAAGCTGAAAGATGAGAAAGAAAGGTACAAGAACACTCTCCTCATTGTCGCATTGGCTGCAATAATGCTGGCAAGCGCCGCCTATATCCTTTATATCAGGAGGCGCAACAAGCACCTGCAGGAAGTGTTGTCGCTCTCGGCGGAATTGCAGCAAATGTCGGATGACGAAAAGCAGCTCCGCAAGGACATTGAACAGAGGGAGAAAGACCTGGAGAAATCGAGGAGATCATTAGAGAAAACTTCAGCTGAGCTCAGCAACGTGAAAAGCGAACTCCAACGGGTCAATGAAGAACTGTCTGAACACGAGGATGCCCTGAAAGAAAAAGAGCGGCAGCTGTCGGAGAAGATGGAACAGAACAGGACCTTCATCAAACTGCTGCACCAGTCCGAGCTGGAAGGCAAGGCGGAAGACGTCATCTATGCCATCAGGCAATCTTCGGCAGGCAGGAAAGACATGAGCGAAGCGGACTGGAAGCAGCTCTACCAGGCGGTCGACCAGCTTTACCCGACATTCCATGGCAGGGTGTCGGCTGAACTGGGACGCGGCTTGACAAAGCAGAAGATGCAGGTGTGCTACCTCATGCGAATCGGCCTGTCCAACCCCCAGATACAGGGCATGACGAACCTCTCGCGCGTCACCGTCTGGAGGTGGGTGAAGAAGTTTGACTGGGTACTGACAAATGATGATGAATCTAGCAATGCGCCCCATAATGATAGTAATAAATAACCTTGGCTCCAGCGTCGCTATGCTGTCACCACTGAAATGACTAATTGAACGCCATAGCGGATATCGGATATAGCATGTTGTCATGCGACATTATGACGCATGTGAAGCAGCTGGGGCAGCCGAAGTATTGCGATTTTCAATGTTTGCTGTTGTTTCGCCGGAAGCTTACGCTTCATTTGCGATTCAGTTCCTGTAAGTGGTTCTCATGGTTTTACAAATGCCATCCCACTCTACTACGATACGTATTATAAAACGGTACAGCAGGACCCAGCAAATGCAATGATCTAATAATCCACAATATCATATTCATCTGTTTGAATTTAGGTTATCAGAGGGTTCATTCATAGTAGAAATTAATTTAGTTAGCAAGATTAAGTAGCACAAGAATGGATGATTGCTCTGTCTCATATTCGGCAGTCATTCAATACATACTTTTAACAACTATAGTTACACTTTGCTACAAAATGCTACACATTCGCTACATCTTTATATGGCAATATTATATCGCAACCATTTGTATTTCAATACCGCTACATGTAGATACAATCTTTTCTCTATAATTTGTGCATACAAAAACATTACTGTCCCGCTAAAATATATCTTTTTTGCTTGAGTGTATCAGCATGCTCCGTCTTTTCCGATGCAGAGACTTGATAAAAACATTATTAATTTTGAACCATTTATAAAATCCAAAAATAGACAAAATTGCTAATTTAACGTAAGTTCGATTAAATTACCAGCTGTCAATCAGTGCGTTAGCTCCCCCTCTTGTCTAAGAGGGGGAGTTGAGTATCAGCACTTTATTTTGTCGAACTCACGTTAATTTAACTTTTTAGGGTGGACAGCAATGGGCGTTTTTTCAAAAAATGTAAAAAAAATGGGCTCAGCCCTCTGGACGAACGAAAGACAAGGAATCATGATAGGCTCCCCGCCAAACCTTCGTTAGCCGATAATCGGCTAATAAACCAATTTCACAAACGCTTCAAATCACAAGTGAGAATCAATCGGTTACATTCAAAATCGGCTAAAATCGGCTAAATCTAAAGCGCAATATAAATTGTTGATGGGCCAGAGCCATCTTTTTTACACAAGCCATTAGACAACATATATGAGATGTCGTTCTTGGCAGTTGCAACAGAAATATCATTTTCCCAAAAAGCCAGATAGTCCTGCCGGGAGAAGCGTTTTCCCTTCTGTAATGTTTTTATGAAATTTGTGACACGGGCATTCTCTTTCTTTGCCTTTGGAGAACGATAGATTGTCAGTGTGGTATGTCCATCCTTCGACACCCATTCTGGCAACTTTCGTCCAAGACTTTCCATTTGGTCATGAATTAATTTCAATCCACGGCCTGTTTTTTCCATTTTACCTGCAATATGGAACACCTCTGCCATCAACGGATTCCGAAGTGATGAGACATGAGGCATCACTATATTCTTTCTCTTTACCATATTGGCCGGCATTTCACCGACATTGATAATTTCAATTCGGTCTACATATATAAAGATCAGAACTTCTTCGGCTGTTTCACTCATATCACGGTGAATTAGCGCGTTTGTAACTGCCTCATCTATCACTTCTGAAGGATAAATACAATAATCATTCCTATCCCACTCGTTCTGGTAAAATTCACTTACTATTGGCAGTCGATGTGCGAAATAATCATGAACATCATTCAAAAGTCCAAGCATATTTCCTACTAACGTAGTGGAATCTTCATATTTTGCAGCTGTCTTACCCCCAAGCATAACTTGAATGCGAACCCTATTTTGTGGTAAAAACCGGACTGCATTATCCATATCCACAAACAATGCCATCGCCCCATTCTTGATATAGGGAGCATCTGTCAGGTTCAAATGGCCAAGAAGCCATTCCGGTGTATTATACTTGTTCTGCAAACGACCGCTCTTCAGGCCATCTGATACCACATCGGCCATCAACTTTGCATCCAAATCCTCCCATTCAGCACCCAAACAGATACTTTTCTCCCATGTAGAATCTGTAGTTGAAGATTGTCTTAGCAGCAACGAAATATCATCGGCATCAGGCGTGATAACAGTATCTTTTCTCTCAATATAGTATTTTGACTGATAGGAATATGGGGGCAGACCACCCTTCATTACAGTCACAAGCACCACTTGACCGCCTCGGTAGACCTCTTCATGCACATACACCAATGGCAATGGGTTAATTCCACTCACGGCACACTGCTGTATATCTATGACGATTGACTGTGTATCAACAGAAGAAAGTATCTTATCTCTGTCTATACCGATGACAAGCCAACCTCCTTGACCATTCAAATAGGCACAGATCGTCTTCATCACTTCTTCCCTTTCATAAGAAGCGAATGTCTTCAGCCTAATAACGCTTTTGCTCTGAGAAAGCAAGGCTTCGACAAATGTTCCTTGGCTATCCATGTTGACTTATCAATTTTTTAATACGTTCAACATCCTTGAACTGGGCTTCAACATGAATCATAATATCCTGCATGTTCTTGTATTCCTGAACCCAATTGCCTTTCCTGCTTGTTGCAGGCAAAACATTTGCCTGTGTAGCATTGTCATACATCTCTATAGTGGCTGCATGCACAACTCGATTAGGGCGTTTTGTAGTAGTTCCATCGCTTTGTTTTCTTTCCACCACATCAGGAATGCTGTTTAATGGGATTCTCATCAGACGTGTAAAGTCGCGAGCAAATACCACACGATAGTCAGCCAATACAAATCGTGTCATTTTCCTACTGAGAGCCAAATCAAACTCCTGCTCAGTAATGGATTTATCGCCTGGACGTAGAATACCAGAACCTAAAAGCGGACGTATGAATCCAAGAAACACATCACACGTCTCAACGCCTTTTAGACAGTTCTCCAAATTTGAAAGACTGCTATCAAGTGGTATTGTGCCCTTGTGTGACATTAGCACATCATATCCGTAACCATCAAGTGTCGAATATAAGGTGTCGAGTTGAGATTGGAAGTCATAGACCGTTGATGACACAAATACCTTTATATGATTTCTTTGTTCAAACATTCTCATCAATATTTGTACAGAGCATGCAAACTTCTATACTCTCAAAAGATCCTATCCAATCCTTTGAATAAGGTTTCTGCAAATTGCATAAGGGCTATTTGTCTTGTTATTCACCTCACAATAATGCTGATATTGCCCAACCACAATACTTATATTTATTCTGTGATCCGTTGCAATCTGCTGCAGGAAACGGCTTGCTGCAAAAGGAACGCGAATATTCCTAAACGCATTTTCTTTCATGAATCCTTTCCATAATGCATCTTCTGCGAATTTATTGGCTTCCACCTCTCGTCTATCATCCTTAAGACCATTAATGTCATCCAAAAATTCTGTTGTTTTATCCAAGTATAGGTGTTTAACAATATGCCCCAACTCATGACACAAGACAAAAGCAAAGTTGTCAATACGGTTCATTCTTTCGGTCATCACTATGGTTGGATTGTCCCCATACCAGAAAGAAAGTCCATCAACTGGCATCTTATCTAGTTTCTTTTCTACAAAGAATTTAATTCCATATGAATTCAACAATTTGGTTGCTGATTCCTCCACTTTACTATTAGCATAAAAAAGTTCATTTAATTCAGAAATCAAATCGCCTACTCTTGCAACATCAAAGCAATAATTTAGTTTCTGCTCGTCGCTACGATGCCGCACAATACAAAGCCAAGTTAGAAGGTTAACAGGATCTGTAATGGACTTCTCTGACTTTTTAAAATATCCCATAACAGATTCCTGTTTCAACTTGATATCATCAACATCCTCAATACCGAGATAACCAAGAATCGCGCCTAATGATTGAGACAAATCATCAGCTAAACGCAATTTCTTCTTCATGTAACTCAGATTGAGATACCCTTTGAGGGTATTCCATTGTTCAATCAAATCTTTCTGCTGCTGGATCGCCTCCAATCGTTTTAGATTCGATATATCAAACTGAGTCTGCATTGACATCCAGTCTGCTGCCGAAATATCAGGCAATACAACCTCTAACAAAACCGCTAGCTCCGGATTAATATTTCTCTTACCTTTAATAATGTCATTAACAATGGGAGACGGTTTCCCAATAGCAATTGCTAACTCTTTTTGGGACAAACCATAATCCTCCAGAACACTCTGCAATATCTTACCAGGATGCACTGAAGAACCGTCCGTAGCAAACTTCTTTCCTTCGCTCATAGAAGTCTTATTTCTGATTATTTGGCGCAAAGATAAAAAAGATAGTTGAAATGCGCAAATACTTTTTATTTTAATTATCGTTTTTGATAATTATTTTATTTAATTTAATAACGGATATGTTTTCTGTTAAAATATTCAAAATATCAGAAAAGCATTTGGAAGCAAGTGCAAAAAGCATTATCTTTGCCGTCAAATTTAAAAAAGAAAGGAGGGATCCACCAGAAGAGAGATGAATATTTTACGAGAATGAGCGACACAAGCAGCAACTCATATCGCTCCAAATTGTTTGATTAGCTGTGAGGGCTACCTAACTCAAAGTCAACAGCAATTGACAGAGAGCAATCAATTTGATTTTGCAAATATAGCAAAATTTCTCCAGAGGACCTTGAGCTGCACAAATTTTCCGTCATCCTTAGGATGATTTAAGTTAAATTTAGATTAATTTAATTAAAATGAATCATTTTCATTTAAAATTCTCTGTTGATAACAGAATGTTTGAGACAGACCAACAGTTTCTCCTTGGAGAAGATATTAAGAAAATGGCACACGTGCCAACAGAGTTTGATCTATATCTGGTAATACCAGGTTTCCAAGACGAGCTTATCGAAAACGGAACCAGGGTAAACATGGCAAGACCTGGTATCGAGAGGTTTGTTTCCCGCAAGAGCAAGCACACCATTACAATTATCGTGAATGGTCAGCCAAAACCATACGAGGAAAGCAAGGTTAGCTATGAGCAGATAGTTAAAATTGCATTCCCGAACCCTGCTCCGGGGGCGGAAAGAGGCTATACCGTCAGCTACTCTGATGGACCTCACCAGAATGTTGAGGGAGTAATGTCACGCCACAGTGTTGTATTTGTCAAACATAACATGAAGTTTGATGTCACACCAACTCATAAGTCTTAACCCCGTTTTACGGAAACTGCAAAACGAAGGCTTTGATATAGAGGTTCGCGGTCAGTATCTTTGGGTACACCGCGTACCTTATATTAATGCGAATATTGATATTGCAAGTGGAACACTTGTGATGAGTCTTAATACCTCTGGTGATAAGGTGCTTGCACCTAATGACCATACAGCATTTTGGATTGGTGAAAAACCACGGTTTCAAGATGGCACACTCATTCCATCTCTCATTAATTCTCCCCAAAAGGAGAATTTTGGCAACAATGTATATAGCGATTATTTTCTCTCATGCATGCCGGACAAAAATGGTGGCAGGTATCTGGACTACTATGATAAAGTTAAGACCTACTGTCATATGATTTCCGATGACGCCTTTCTATTTGACAAGGAAAAATGCAAGAAAATTTCAAGAGTGATTCTCTTGGAAGATGAAGACAGTACGCTTGTATATGCTGACACAAATAGTGGTCGCGCCAATATCGTCGGAATTAACGAACGAATGAAAGGTAAGAAGGTTGTCATTGTAGGGCTTGGAGGGACTGGTTCTTACTTACTGGATCACCTTGCCAAAACATGCGTTGAGCAGATTCATCTCTATGATGATGATGACTTCAATACACATAATGCCTACCGAGCTCCTGGAGTACCCACAAGAGAAGAGTTGAACGAGCAAATGAGTAAAGTACATTACTATTATAACCGCTATTCTGGGTTTCACAAAGGTATTATTCCGCACAAGGTGAAGGTCGGACCGGATAATTTTTCTGAATTGGATGGTATGGATATGGTTTTCATGTGCGTTGATAGCGTTAGTGCAAGAAATTTGATTGCTGGGTACTTGATAGAAAAAGGAATTCCTTTTATTGACTCTGGAATGGGATTGGAAAAAGCAGATAACCAGCTCACAGGTCAAGTGAGAGTAACCACTGGGGTTCCCGCACATCATCTTCATGTAAAAGAGGCATTTGGTGATTCGACTATAGATGATGACATCTACGCAAGCAATATACAGCTATCCGAGCTGAATAGCCTTGCAGCAAATTTGATGCTCATTAAGTGGAAAAGACTGATTGGCATATACAACGACCAGGCTGAACATGACTTTAACAGCGTATATTCCGTTGGAAGCAATAAAATACTTCAATCGCAATATGAGGACGACGAAATTCCTACCGACCTTCGTTAGATACATCCCTGAAGAGCTTGAAGAGGGCAAGCTCTATATCTCTATGGAATACGCAACAGCATCTCATCTCTGCGCATGCGGATGTGGAGAAAAAGTTGTAACGCCTATTTCCCCAGACTTTTGGCAACTTTTTTATGATGGAAAGGCTATTTCACTGACCCCATCTATTGGAAACTATGAGTTCCCATGCCAATCCCACTATTTCATTAGACACAACAAGGTTGAGTGGTGTACTTATGATTCTGACTTCAAATGCTCCAAGCGAAAAAAGAGAAGAAAGAAAAAAGAAATCTGGGACAAGGTTAGGTCGTGGAAGCTGTGGTCACTTCTATAGCCCACAACTCATGTCTGTAATACAATATCATTAAAGTTCGGATAATCGAGTAGGTTAGGGAGCGAGAGTTTTGGCTTTCGCTCCCTTCCTCTCACACCACCTTACGTGCCGTTTGGCATACGGCGGTTTGGCTGGCTTTCAAAGAGATCTTTGCATGCTGTCTTCAATCGCTCTTGACTTCTGTTGACAACTGATTGCACCTATCTCTATCGTGTTAGCATCATGTATGTTTCAGCCATTGCACCTCGTCAATAATTCACATAGGAACACACATCCTCGATTGATGTTGCAAGCCATTCGGTCCTTCGCTTTGACTGCCACGCATCAAAGGACATCCTGGAAGACGAAGTAGACTCTATACAATAAAAATTGTGATTGCAGTTGCCAGTTGAATTCGCGGAACGTTAAACTTAGTCAAAAGTGTTAAATATGAGGGTTTTGAAAGTTGTACTTCAAAACTCTACCATATTTGTACCGTTTAACAGATAACCAACAGGTTATCAATATGTCACAAACTCCTTGAAAAGAAAGTAGACGCATTCCGTCAAAATTTATCCTATTCATTGTCAATACTTTAAGTTTCTCATTTAGAATCAATCCAAGCATTTCCCTTTGATTTTTCTACCGCGCTTTGGGGGTGATCTTATTTGAAAAGTGTTATTTTTGCAGTAGAAAAAACATTGAAAAGTGTAGTTTTTGTAATTTTCATCAATATAGACATTCTAATACTGATGAATCTGCATACTTTTTCTACTGATGTGAAGCATGCGAAATTCGTTAAACACACATTGATTTAACAATATAAACAACATAATTGCGTTTTATAATATATGGAACAGTATTCACATACTAATGCCTATCAGCGACTTACCGCTAATGCTTTGAAAGAAATGATTACCTCTTTCCTGTTATCTCGTGACAGCAGCGGATCGATAGGTTACGAAGTCATGTATGGTAGCTCCCGTCGCGTAGCTGATATGATTTTCATATCTCATGGACATTCTTACGCTATTGAGATAAAAAGTGAATTTGATACAACAGCAAGGCTTGAAGGGCAGTTGCAGGAGTACCAAACTCTTTTTGATTATATACTAGTATTCACTGCCCCAAACCATTTAGGAACAATAAAAGCTATTCTCCCTGAATACGTTGGTCTCTACTGTATTAATGAGAATGGTATTCAGAAAAAGCAGCGTGAAAAAATAAACTGCCACGTACAGAAATCCGAAATGTTAATCTCAATTCCATCGGCAGCTGTTAAGAATCATTTTTCCGTTAAAGGCAAATTATCCTCAGATGAAATACGCTCAGTCGTAATGAAGAAATCCTATAAGAGGATCCATGACTATTTTATCAGTTATTATAAAGAAAGATTAAGTGTAAGAAAAGTTAAAAACAACATTGAATCATGTTCTACAGCGAACGAAACTACAGAAGATTATATTATCATTTAATACTCCTCAGCCTAATGATTTGTTGATTCATGTGATTGTACATTCTCACGCTTATCCAGAAACCAGGAGCACTGGAAGGAACATCACCGTCGGCGCATCTTATAATTTCATCTATCCCCCATTCCCCGCGTAAATCAAAAGGAAATTCTGGATCTCTTATTACATCTTCAGCAACCATAATATATGTTCGCTTATATTCAGTCGTACCTTTGGGTCTTCTTCTCCAATATACTTTTGTTTTATAATCCAGTGAGATGTCAACCTTCGGAATCCAGCCACGTGCCATCACCACCAAGTCTTTTCTAATAGGATTCGTGCCTGCATAATCACCATAATACAAGTCTGGGAAATCTATTTGCAAAGTCTCATGCAGTTTCACTTCAGCATTTGTTATGAGAATTGGATTCCCATCACTATAATCAAGTACTCGTTCTGGATATGATGTTGCCGCCACAACAAAAAGAGCGTTGCGACCTTTAAGTATCCGATCTTTAATATTCCGAATGCGCTGTTTACAACGATTAAACGCCAAAGTAACAGCTGAATCCTGAAGATAACCCACATCAAGTACTATCCACAGGCAACATTCCTTAGGCAAATACTCCAATATAAGGGGTAACTCATCGTAGCAGTCTTTGGTTTGGATAGAAGAGCGATACATAACCTCGCCACACTCCTTACCTAACAGCTCCACTTGTATTTTAAAGTTGTTCTCAAAATCAAGGTCTTCCCAGTTGAACAATATTGCCGGTATTGCCTTTCCAAAACCATTCACCCCTACATTAGTATTTATAAATCTTCTCCAATTTGCATATCCATCTTGCGGCTCATATAGTTGAAATACCTCGTTAGATAACAAACTCTCGTCTGTCGTCAGATCAAGGAATACAGTTTGTCCATTTAGATACTCTTTTACCTTTGAGAGCCGTTTCTCAAATGGGTAAGAGATTATCTTTTTCGCACCTTCTATAGTAGTTTTCTGCCTTCCTCTAGTCAGTTCAATGATAGGCCTTATGTCTTTAAGCATCGAAGGGGTCAGTTTTGACACCGCTCTAATCTCTGCCTCACCAGTTTTAATGATAGGGATATACATAATTACTCAGCTTTTTTTACACTATATCCTAACTGTTCCAATCTATATTTCATCGCTTCAAGCGACACATCAAAGATCGAAGCCATTTCTTTCACGGTCTTAACATTTCTTTTCAATAGAGTCTTGATATTTGATTCTGGCATCAGCAAACGAGCCGCAAATTGGTCTGCCATATACTCCATTGAAGATTTCTGACTACTTCTGAAGAAAACAGAATCCTCAAATGATTTCACAGAGTCTCTATGGTTCAGATAATGACCTAATTCGTGGCACAGAGTATAGCGTTGGCGCACACTCGGATGCTTAGAATTCACAATCATCACCCACACGCCATTTTCATTCTTCAATTTTCCAGAGATATCTGATGCAAGCGCTTCGCGTTTTATTATAATAGTAGGATACTTATCTCTGATGAAACGCTCCACATCGAATCTGTTCCCGTTCACATATCCTTCCTCTCTGGCTTTATTTCGGATACTTTCCAAATCCACTAACAATTCAGGTTCATCAAAAGTCTCCGTCGAACGAAATTTTTTTGGTTTATTTCCTATTGATCCCATAATTAAGCCTCCTCTATTGAACCGTCATTATCTTGTTCATCTGCTTTGATTTCCAAAAGAACCTCTTTCTTCTTATATTTTTCCAAAAGCATATGTATTTTATCCCATTCTTCATCACTTAAATGATTATCTTGATCTATCACACGTTGAATATACGTTTCAAGCTTTTCTCTTACTACCTGATTTTTCCTTAATACCTCTTCTAGATTCCTTTCCAACCTATTATCTATGTCATTTATAGCATCACTCAACTTTCTCTTCTCCTGTTCCAAGGCATCTGCCGCATTACTTCGCCACGCAAAGAAGCCAAACAAGTTCAAAATCACAAGAACAGCAGCAAGCACTGCAATCAAAGCATTGTAGTACCCAGATAGGCTCGAAGCGAAGTCTTCCGACGAAACAATCACCCCCTGCTCAAGCAAATCTTCAATCGCATCCTTTCTGCGTGCCATTTCTTCAACATATGTTGTGGCCACATATATACTATCCTGTTCTGAAAGATTCGTTGAGAGCATTTGCATCAACTGGGATGGATCTTCATTCACATAGTACGAAGAGTAACGGAATCCAGGAATGAAAAATGCGACTAATGCAATGATAACTATAGTAATCAGGGATCCAAGTGCGCCACTCCATAAGTACTTCTTAACAGAATCTGTATTATTTGATTCTGAAACTTCATTTTTCTCATTCTCAGTTTTCTTGCCAACATCCGCATTATCTGTTTGAACAGTTTTGGTTTCTTCAATTGCTGAATCAATCGTCTGTTCACTCTCAATTTCAGTTGAAGTTATAGTTGTGTTCTCTGCCATAGAATCACTTTTGGGGGTTCTTGGTGCCCTCATTTGTTTCTTTTTGTGTTTAGTCTTATGCCGTCTACCCATTGCCGTATTCATTACCTTGCCATTCTCCTCGACAGGTGCAGATAATCTCTACTTTTATCTGTTCGCACTCACCCTTATAGTACTGGTTCCACCGTGCCTATACAATACGTCTAAACCTTTTGCGCTTCATGCATTTTTATCTTCTCAACCATGTGAAATCCTCATTTATTAATGTCTATAAAAAGTCCTTTAAAGTAAACCTCAAATAATAATTTAAAGGTACACCAATTTGTGAGCACTGCAAAGATACGAAAAGTTTGTTATTCATTGTTTATTTTTGAATTATTTTTTCGTTTCTTTGAATCATTAGAATGTGTCAGTCATGTCGAGTGGGTATGATTTGTGGCACAGCCCGTAAACTCTTAATGCCAAATGACCAAACAATAATAAGCTAAATAACCAAACGAGATTGTTGCAATTATAGATTTGGCACTACTGCAAATTGAAGTTATGACTAATGAGACAGATACCATAACAACGAAACATTTTGTTTTTTGTATGTTTCTGGAGAAAGCATTTTAGTAATCCAGATTAAGACACTAAGACGTGAAGTCCTTTTTGATTTTATGAAATCATTTGAAGAGTGAAAATTCGATGCTGTACAGAAAGATTACATCATATGCAGCGGCAAATAAAGTCTTATAAACAACTATGAATAATTCTGAAGTATTCTCTCAATCGGGCGAAATGTAACCGAATTTTAGTGGATTTCGCCCAGTATTCTCAGGTTTCAGGCAAAATCAAAGTAATAACAGACAGATTTCGCCTGAAAATCTTTGCTAATGCAAAAATATTACTGTAAATTTGTAGTGCAAAACAAAAGGAACAGAATATGGAGACAATCATTGGACGGGAATCGGAGATGAAAAGGCTGAAGACGGCTGTTGAGAGTGCTAAGCCTGAATTTGTAGCCTTGTATGGGCGCAGGCGTGTAGGTAAGACGTTCCTGATCAACCAGATGTTTAGGAATCAGTTTGCCTTTAAGGTAACAGGCGTTATTGAAGGTAAACTGAAAGATCAGTTTACAGCATTTGCCGATGCCATGTATGACTACGGATTCAATATGCCAGAACGGCCAAAGGACTGGATGCAGGCATTTATCATGCTAAAACATGCATTGAAGCAGAAAGTGGAAAGTGGCGAGCAATGCGTTATCTTTATCGATGAGTTGCCGGCCCTGGATGCTGAAGGCTCGAACGTGGCTGGTGCGGTGGGCTATTTTTGGAATAGCTGGGCTAGTCAGTACGATAACATCATTTTCATCATTTGCGGCAGTGCAACAAGTTGGATGATAAGCAATGTCATTGACAGCAGGGGCGGACTGCATGATCGCATCACAGTTGAAATGCCAATCCACCCGTTTACACTCAAGGAGGTAGAGGCTTATCTTGAAAGCAGGCATTTCGTTTGGAACCGTCAAATGATACTTCAGGCATATATGGTCTTTGGGGGCATACCCTATTACTTGAGCCTGTTAGATAATGAAGATAGTCTGGTGCAGAATGTGGATCGTCTATTCTTCAGCCAGGACGTGCAGATGCGCCGTGAGTTCCGTCGTCTTTTCAATACGCTCTATAAAAATCCAGATAAATACATTGATATCATCAAGGCTTTGAGCAAAAGCCACAGGGGGATGACACGTGAGGAATTGGCAAAAGAATTGAAAAGCGCTAACAATGGCCATCTGGGAAAAAGATTAGAGGATCTTGTCCACTGTGACCTCATACGCAAGAATATTGTACGGGAGAAGGAAATCAAGCGGAAAGATGCCATCTATCAGCTATGCGACTTTTTCAGCCTGTTCTACCTTACCTTTATAGACAGGGCGGAGGTTGAGCAACAGTACTGGGCACACCACATCAACACACCGGAAATCAATTCCTGGATGGGACTCACCTATGAGCGTATCTGTCTGGCTCATATACAGCAGATTAAACATGCACTGCGAATAGACGCAATATCCACGCTCAGCTATTCTTGGCGAAGTAAAATAACTAAGCCTGCAGCGCAGATAGACATCATCATTGAGCGAGCCGACAGAATCGTCAACGTGTGCGAGGTGAAGTATAGCCAAGGCGAATACGAACTGAATAAAGAGGAATATGATAAGATCTGCAAGCGAAGCAATGCCTTTATTCAAGAAACAGGACTGAGGCATGCACCTTGGATAACCATGATAACCACCGAAGGGGTTGCATCTGGTAAATACGCTGGGATGATTCAAAGCCAGGTAAAGCTCGACGATTTGTTTACTATTTAGTCAGTCTTTATGGGGGAATGACCGTTAAACTAAGTCAAAAGTGTTAAATGTGAAGGCTTTGAAAGTTGTACTGCAAAACTCTACCATATTTGTACCGTTTAATATATAAATATATGATAATCAATTAGTTGCATCTTCTGCATCATGATCAAAGGATGCTGCTATGTATGTTTTAGTATGACGATATCCTATTGCCATTTTCTCAACTCTTTTATTGCTACTTTATCTTTATCTCCCTTCCAAACAACGATATAAAAGTCATTATTGATGATATCCTTATTGATTGCAAATGCATCTACAAGATAATGAAGAATATCATTTAAACCTATGGTTGTTCGTGAAAGTCCAGATCCCAACAATGGTAGAATTACAGGATACCCTTGT
>JAEEGH010007907.1_pt1 | contig 25349 bp, 17 predicted proteins | sample 9134181 | NCBI WGS metagenome assembly JAEEGH01 (sample SAMN16246544, study PRJNA631951) | gut metagenome | biome: gut microbiome; feature: rumen; material: DP-attached | host: Bos | place: Iran: Karaj | collected 2018-10
AACATGAATAAGTATAATTTTGATGAACTAGTTAATCGTAAGAATACCGGTTCCTATAAATGGAATTTATTAAATGATAAAGAACTTCCTATGTGGGTGGCGGATATGGATTTTCATGTGCTTCCAGAAATCAAAGAAGCAATCATAAAGCGAGTGGGAATAGATTCTTATGGATATGTTGAATGCCCACAAGAATACTTTGAAAGCTATAGAGATTGGTTTAAAAGAAATCACGATTTAGATTTAGACACTAAATGGATGGTCTTTTCTATAGGCGTAGTGGCATCTATAGATTCTATTCTTAAACATCTAGTTCCATCTGGAAGTGGAGTTATTCTTCAATCACCTGTTTATCATGTCTTTTATAATTGCATTAAAAATAACAACCTTAAGGTGATTGAAAATAAACTCATTAACAAAGATAACTATCAAATTGATTTTGATGATTTAGAAAAGTTATGTAGAGATGAGAATAACAAAGCGATGATACTTTGTAATCCTCATAATCCAGTGGGAAGAATTTGGTCTAAAGAAGAATTAAAAAGAATCGCAGAAATATGCGAAAGAAATAACGTCTTATTAATATCTGATGAAATCCATTGTGATATCACAGAACCAGGTATCAAATATAACTCTATCTTTGCAGTAACTAAGAATGCGATTGCCTTATTAGCACCCACAAAAGCATTTAATGTTGCGGGTATTAGATCTTCTATTGCTGTGTGTTCTGATGATGAATTAAAAGCCCAAATTTATAGAGGCTTCTCTCAAGATGATATCGGTGAACCTAACTATATAGCCGCACCTGCGACAATCGCGGCATTCACATATGGTGATGAATGGAATAAAGAGATGAGAGAATACATCTATAACAATAAGAAGTATGTTGTTGATTTCATTAAGAAAGAATTACCTATGTTAAAAGTAACTGATATGAAAGCTACATATCTCTTATGGGTGGATATCTCTAAAGTAACAAATAATAGTGATGCCTTCATAGTTCATCTAAGAAGACAAACTGGATTATTTGTCTCAAGTGGAAAACAGTTCGGTAGTGGTGGTGAAGGTCATATTAGAATCAACCTCGCAACCTCATTAGAAAATGTTAAAGATGCTTGTGAAAGATTGAAACAATATATATTGTCAATTATCTGAGTCCCATATTTTCAAAATACCTTTGCACAAAAGTAATCAATATGCTTTAATTCTTGTGTCGGTGATTAACTATTAGATGGTATCGTAGCCGACAAACAATCGGTGATTGACCGCCTGAATTGGTGGAATCGTAGCCGATTTTATTTTTTGCCCCACATTTAAAAACGTGTTTGTAATTAATTGCTCAACATGATTTAATGATTGCATGATGATGTGAGTTCCTTAAATGGAATCCAAACCGAGTTAATCGGATTGCCATCATCTTTTTAAATACTATGCGTTGATTTTATTAATCAGCGCTTTTATTATGCATTCATCCTCGATCTTGATAACTGCGAATACTCGTTTGCCTATATAGTTAAACGATGTACCTAATGAATAACATTCTTTTCCATCAATAATCAAAAATCTGTCATGAAATAAATCGTTTTTCATAATAGTGATTTCTCCATATTGTTTTATAAATGTCTCAAGATCGCTTTCAAATAGTTTTGATTTACTAGAACCACACACAATTCTTCTAACATTTCTATTAATAGATTTTAAAAGACTTAGCCCATCTATATCGAAATATGGATCAATTACAATTACTTCTTCTTTTGCTCGTTTTATTAATACACTTACGAATTCATGAGCATCAAAGTATTCACCATTATAAAAGAGCCTTTCTTTAATTGGTTCTATAAACACCTTCTCTTTTATATCTTTAATTTCTTCTTTTATTTTTTGAACATCAGTTTCTAGCTTAACAATGTTGTCTCTAGACACAAGCACTCTATTGTCATCAAGCGCATATCCTTTTAGTAAATAATGTTTCAATACATTCGTGGCCCATTTTCTAAATAGAATACCTCTTTGAGATTTAACTCGATAGCCAACAGAGATGATAATATCAAGGTTGTAAAAATCAGTGTAATGCGTTTGGCCTGATACCTCATGTGCATTTTTTGCACACGAGCTCTCTTTTAATAGTTCGCCATCTTTATAAATATTATTTATGTGCCTAGAAATAACAGTTCTATTGCGATTGAATAATAGGGAAATTTGTTCTTTTGTTAACCATACTGTCTCTTCTTCTGGTGAAACATTAACATCTAATTCAAAATCGTTGTCTTTAAATTTAATTAATTGATAATTATTCAATTTAATGACCTCCTTATATAATATTTGCAATAGCGCGTGTGCGTTTTCTGCACATATACTTTTCGATTCATAAAAAATACCTCCTACTAAAGTAATAGGGGGTATTCTTCATTATTTGTTGCAGAGAATTTAATTAACTTGGTAATTGATCTCTGTTATGTTGCCATAACTCAGATGAGTAATTAGAAGCACTTAATAACATACCAGTATTATAGTGATTATCAATTAGCCAATCTCTTAATATTTCACGATAGTTCTTTTGTAATGTCACTGTGGATGTACCACCAGTTTGAGTGAAGTAATCATAATCTCTTGTATCTTCATCTGTATGGAAGTAGACATAATCAATAACCGCAATCTTATATGTATTAGTGTCCACAATCGTGGTATCAGTGAATGAACTAGATCTATAGAAGAAATTGTATTTTTTGATTTCTCTTTTGAATTCATAACCAGTGATATCCGCGATATAAACTGCATTATCAAATGGGAAGGCATCATATAAATCGGAATAATACCATTGACCACCATATTTACTCTTACGCGCATTATTCACGTATGAAAGTAAAACATTTGTATGTCCTTCTTTAACGGCTTCATCATATATTGCCTTACACATTAAGTTTGGCAATGCATCAGAAGAATAGAATTGGCCTGTAACATTACTCGCTACGACTTGGTTAGCCGCGGAATCACATTGTGCGTTATATGTATCAACAATATTAGCTACACCTTGATCAATCGTGGTGACTTCTTCTTTAACTGTATTAGCTTGGATACATTGTATCTTTGTGTCAGTAACATCTTTCTTCGCTACTTCATATGTAAGTGTGATGTGGCCAATCGATTGTCCATAGGCTTTATTTTGTGAATACCATAATAGTCCTTCACTAGAACTCTCTTCGGTATGTGTATGGCCACATAACACTAAATCAACATAAGAAGATAATCCTTGGTATTTAACACTGTTTTGTCCAGTATGGATACTAGCAATAACAACATCGCATTTTTCATCATTTTTTAAATGTGTGGCTTCTTGCTTGATGAAAGCGATGTGATCAGTAAAACAAATATCCTTTGTGTATAAAGAACAAATAGAGGAGATTTGGTCATGGCCGATACCACCTAAGATACCCACTTTGAGTCCGTTATCTAATGTATAAGTAACACTTTTAACACCTAATTGAGATTGATGATCTGTACCTATTGTTTTTGTATCAAAGTCATAATCATAGACATTACCTGCGAGAACAGGTGTGCTATATCCTTCATAATTTCTTGCGGTGTTACTCGCTAAATAATCCATACCCCAGTCGAAGTCATGGTTACCGACACTTCTTGCGTCGTAGTGGATATAGTTCATCACATCGGTGATCATCGCACCGTGGTTATAGTTAGAATATATAGAACCTTGCCAAGTATCACCTTGGTCAATTAATAATGTGTTCTTTTGTTCACCTTTACTCTTAAGATATGTAGCCCATTTCTTAAGGCCCATATTACTACCTTCTTCTTCAACCGCTCCATGGAAGTCGTTAGTCGCGTATATCTCTATAGTCTTATATTTATCTTCAACAGGAGGTTGAGGTGTTGGTGTATTTCTATGACAACCACTGAGTAAAAGAGTTACCAATGGTAACATCAAGGCTATTCTTTTGTTAAATAATCTACCCATAATTTAATTTTGTTGCTTACTACATTATAATGTAAAAAACAAAGAAATATGAATAAGATAGTCAAAGGTAAATGTATAGATATATCTAGCGAAGGCAAAGGTGTTGTTAAATATCAAAAAGACATCATCTTTTGTGATGGCTTATTCATCGGTGAAGAAGCAGATATAGAAATCCTCTACCAACGAGCGGGAGTATATTTTGGTAAAGTAAGAAAACTATACTCATTATCTAAAGATAGAATCCAACCTAAATGTAAAATATGTACATCCTGTGGTGGTTGTCAGTATCAACAAATTAACTATAAGAAACAATTGGAATATAAAACTAATAGAGTTAAAAATGCGATTAAACGAATCGCGAAGATAGACACTAAAGTGAATGACTGTATTGGTATGAAAGATCCCTACCATTATAGAAATAAAATCCAAGTTCCTTTTGCTAAAGACAAGAAAGGTAATGTTGTTTATGGGTTCTATAAAGAAAACAGTCATGAGATTATTCCAACAAAGGAATGCATGATTGAAGATAAACGAGCGGCATCTATCTTATGGGATATTAAAGAACTAATTAAGAAAATGGGTATACCTACCTATAACGAAGATAATGGTCGTGGAATATTAAGATATGTATTAATTAGAACTAGTTACCACTATGACGAACTAATGGTGGTCCTAGTCACATCTATGCTTAATTTCCCAGGACAAAGAAACTTCGTGGATGCGTTAATTAAATTACATCCGGAAATAACATCTATTGTGGAGAATGTTAATTCTAGACACACGAATGTCATCTTAGGAAATAAAGAGAAGATATTATATGGTCCAGGATTTATTAAAGATGATATCTTAGGACTTACTTTTGAAATATCTCCATCTTCTTTCTTCCAAGTTAATCCTGAACAAGTAGAAGTATTATATAAGACCGCTTTAGATTTAATTGATATCAATAAAGAACAAGTTGTCTTAGATGCTTATTCAGGTGTTGGCACAATTGGATTAATCGCTAGTAAGAACGCAAAGAAAGTAATATCAGTTGAAATAGTTAAAGACGCACATAAAAACGCAATTGAAAATGCAAAGCGTAACAATATTTCTAATATCGAATTCCACTGCGGTGATGCAGGTGAATTCATCAATAGTTATGATGGTGATTTAGATATCGTTATTATGGATCCACCTAGAAAAGGTAGTGATGAGAAATTCTTATCCACACTTATAAATAAGAAGGTTCCTCAAATCATCTATATTTCATGTGATCCAGAAACACTAGCTAGAGACTTAGAATATCTAAAACAATCATATGATGTTACATATATACAACCAGTAGATATGTTCCCAATGACTGCGCACGTGGAAACGATTGTGAGTTTGAGAAATAAATAATGAGAAAGGCCCTGTTTGGTTTATTAACCGTATTAGCAATTTTGCTATTGTTGTGCACTGGAATATTCGCAAATCTCATTAAATTCTTTTGCTGGCTTTTTCTTTTGCAATATTCGGCTCCCGAAACATCGATTGTTGGTGGGATAATTGTTAGATTATTATCATTTGCTGTAGCTTATGGACTTGTTTACATAATTTTTAATCTATTTGGATTTTTTAATAGCAAATTAATGTCCGTTTCGTATTTTGTTTTTTCAACAATATTGGGTTTTATTTTTGCTTATCTTGTTTGGGCAATCGAAACTTATATTTTGATTATTGGAATAATCTTTGGTGTTTTAATAATGGGTATAATCGCATTTATTATCATCAAAATAATAAAGAACCACAATAATAAATTAACTAAATAATTTAGTTAAATATGGTAAAAGACCTAAAGACAAAGGGGATTTCTATGTTTTTTAAGAAGTAATGTGGTTCATGGACCACGATGGTTTAATACAAGATGGTTTTTAAGTGACTTTAATAGTGTAGAAGTCGCTTTTAGTTATTTAAAAAACAAGAATTAATGCCAAACAGTCAACATTTTAATTATAATGTTGATAAATAGTATTGTCGTAGAACTATCATTTTATTTCTCTTTTAGTGTATGGCAATCATAAAAAAGAAAACATGGCAAATATTCCAAGAGCACGGTACAAACCAGAATCGAGAAATGTTACTGTTTCAGAATTCGAAAATATTCTGAGAAAATTTCCCCATAGGCAAAGTTTTGTTTCACAAAGCCTAATTTGCACTGAATGTGGTGATCAAATAATTTATTGCCACGGTGATGTTAATGGATCGTATTTTAAGCATAATCCAAGTTTTTTTGGTGGTGGACAACATGCTAACTGCAGCCTTTTTACTAAAGGTGGATCAATAAGTATACATGAATCCAAAATTCAAAAACATTTTGTAGAAGAAATGGATTTATCTCTCAATTTTGAAATAAAAATGATTGGTGGCCATTGGTCTAGTTTTATAACAATTCCACCTTTTAATCTTAAAGAAATTGAAAACCACGAACTCAAGAAAACAACTATTTCTGTTATAGTTAATCATAAAACTTTATGTGAAATACCAATTAATAAAGAACATTTCAATAGTGGCGAGATTAAGAAAATAGGTCTTAATGGTTTCCCGGGACTGATCCATTTAAATATTAAATCTTCTGAATCAATCAACGGTTTGTATTGTCCTATTGATGGTTTTTCAGGAACAACTCAGTTATATTCATCATTAATCCTTCAAGATTACATCTCCAACGAAACGAATATCATTGATTTGTCTAGACTTAAAACGTTTAGCTGTAAAAGAATGGTTGGAAATGTCTATACTGGGAAACACTACTTATTTTTTGCTTTTAAGGGCTCGAATGGTTATGGTTTTAGAAATCGTTTCTCGATAGATGAAGCTATAGTTAAAGAAGTGATTTTGCCAAAAGATAATCTTTTTTCTTGGACGATTTATGATATTGTTTTCAAGAAAATTACTTCGCAAACATCTGAATTTTGTTTAAACAGAAATTGTATTTTAAAAGAAAGAAGTGATGCGGTTATTATTTGGCCACCAATCAATTCCATTGGAAATTATAAATATTTCAAAATGAAGAACGCTAATGACAAAACTGTGTTTTTAACTTTTGAAAGAGATGATGAAACCATGGATATGATGAGCCAAAGTGGTAATAACACTATGTTCTTTAAAGTTAAGAATCAGAATGATAAACCATTCTACGTTACCCTCAAACCAATTGGGAAAACGAATAAAGAACAATTTATTCCAACGACAATTGAAGACAAAAGAATCCAGTTTAAACAGGGAACACAAAACTATTTATTTAAAAACAATGTTCTATTAAAAAGAATTGATGAAAACAAATGTGAATTAAATAAGCACGAAAGCGTTATCAGTTTTACTGATAGAATCGAATATAACAAGTGCATTTATCCTGAAGTACAAAAACTTGACAACAACGATGAACTTATTGCGCTTATTCGATATTCTGAGAATTATGTAACTTTTTCAGATAAAGAATATGATTTACTTGCCAAAAAGTATGAACAAGACAATTTTGTTATTAGCTATATAGATTCGTGCTTATCTAATGGAAGAATTAAAACTGAAGTGTTGGATTATTTAATGGAGGAGTTATTATGAGAATTGATGAACTAAATGATGAAGAATTAAAAGTTTTTCTTGAAGGACAAAACATAAAACTTTTAAGAGATATTTATACTAATATCGACTCTTTACGTGACAAGTTAAAAGGGTTTAGACCTAATAAAGCGGATAAATCAGTTCTTGTGAACACTTCTTTTAAATTAATTCGAAGAGAGAAAAATATTAAATTAATATCAATTCTAAACAATTGTTATAAAGACTATGTTAAAGAGGTTGCTGATGGCGCTTTAAAATTAGAAAAGAACGGATGCTCAAAGGATGTTGCATTTGCCATAGCTATCATGAACGGCTTTAATTCTGACTTCAGAAAAGTTTTCTATAAACTAGAAAACATTAAAGAAGAAGATGAAAATAGAATTGAACGAACGATTGAGTTGATACAGATTGTTGATGTTGAAGCAAAAAGATTGATTGAAGAGAACTCTAATCCAGAAACTTTAGAACGAATTGATAGTTTAGAGGAATCTATAAATGGTATTTATGAAACGATAGACAAGGCCAATAAAGAAAAAGAAAAACAAGATAAAATAACCAAGGAAAAGGACGAGAAAGTCACTTCACTTATTTCAACACTAGAAAAAAGCATTGAAGCAAAGCCGTCGAGTTCTGACGTTAATAAAATGGTCCAAAACGAAACCCAAGTTCTTAAAAAAGAGATTTCTGAATGTGTTAAAAACAACGAATTCAGCTCACTAAAACAAGAGCTAAAAGTTTTGAGTGAAAAACTTGTATCCGTTTCTCCTAATCAAAATGCTGACCGGTACAATTTTGAACATGTTAAGGCTAATGATTTTTCTGAAATGGAAGATTGCGATTATTTATATGAGAATATTGGAGATGTTATAGAACCACTAGGAGACAGTAACACGATAGATGTTTTTAGAGAGTATTTGGTTGAAACAATTTATGGTAATAAACCAATTGTATGTTCCACAAAAAACATTGATTTACTTTCAGATATATATGCTTCAATTTTAACTGGTGGAGAATACTATTCAATTAGTCTTGATGAAGAATATTCTCTTAATAAATTGGAAAATACAATTGATAGTTTATCTAACGGACAAACAAATTTGGTAATTGCTATTAAAGGAATGATTGGAATCCATAATTACAGAACACTTTTAAATTACTTATCAAAGCATCCATTTACTCATAAATTTTTGTTTGATATTCATTATGAAAAACAAGCTAAATACATGCCTATAGAGAGTTTGGATGAGTTTTATTTCTATTTTGGTGAATTGAAAAATAAACCAATTGAATATAGATTTACTCATGTTTTTGAAAAGAAACAGCCAATTATAAACAACACATATAACCAGATTCTTAATCAACTTGATGCAGACTTGGAAAATAAAGAAATCTTTAACATCCGTTTTTATGGTGTTTTAGCTTATTCAATCATACCATTTATCGCTTTATTTAACGATTTAGAAAAGTCTGATGTTGTCAATCGAGTGCTTGATTTTGGCACAAGAAAAAAATGTGAGGTTGTCATTTAGTGATTAATGAATCCGTAATTAATAATCTTTTTGATACCATGGCTATTGATATGAAAATAGTCAAATTTAATGGTGAGCCAGAATCTTATTTTAGACAAAGATTGCTTTATTCTGGTTTAGGAAAATGGATTATGCAATTATTTGCGGATCGAGACTTTGAAGATGATGATACAAATCGTGTTTCCAAAAATCATGTCACGATTTCGGCGCAAAATGTTGTAGAGTCTTTTAAAAAAATAAGTCAAGATGCGAGAGATTATTTTATTGATATTGAAGGCACAATAAAAACGATTGAAGAAACTTATTTAAATATGGGATATATAAATTCAGGTAACTATACCTTCAAATACCCCACAAAGAGGCAAAAGATTAACATGGGGCCAAGATCGCTCATTATCGATTTGGATACTGATGCTACAAGATTTTATGGATTGGGGTTGTATGGAAAAAATAAGGAAACTGACATAAGCTTAGAAGATTTTTATGTTATAAAAAACAATTCTTTAGAATATTTTAAGACCTTGATTAAAACATTAGTATTTGATCGTTTTGAATCATCTTTTGGAATAATGGAAATATATAACATTGAGCAAAAGAGATGGTTACCATTCAGTGAGAAATACGCAAAAACACATGAATATTCAATTTTGAAAATTGATAAAGGCGATAATTATTTGGTGCTTAGATATACAGGCGAAACTTTATATTCCGCACAGATTCCATACATATATTCATTTCGGGAAAATAACGATATCAATGTCAGGCATGAAATCTGGAGAATTATTTTAGGACTCTGTGCTTTTAATGGTTACCCAGCAAATGCGAGGATAAGCAAATATTTCGATGGTGGTATAAAAATGGATTTTGGTGGTTTTATTTTACCGTTCCAAGAACAATCTATTTTGAATTGTTTGGCTTGGCCATTTAATAAATCGAACAACATCAATTGTTTTGTTGCTGCTATCGAAATGATAGACAAAATCATTTCAATTTTGGAACACCTATCTATTAAAGTAGTAAAGGAAGGAATATAAAATGGCTCGTGACTTAGGAATTAAGAAAACTCATGAACTTATGAGGAACAGACTAGCAGATTATATAACTAGTCAATATTTTGGCGAGAATCAACTCCTTTTAGATGCCTCCGATGAATTACTAGGAAAGGTTGGAAACCTTTATCAAAAACCATTTATTGAATCAACCCCCTCTTACATCAAAGTAGAAGATGGTATTTCATGTTCACAAATAGACAATCCAATTAAAACTGTATTCAAAGATTTAATTGATAATAAACTGGGAGTTTTTAAAACCCCATACTTGCATCAGATTCAGGCATTAGAAAAATTTGCTAATGGTAAAAATCTTTTTGTCGCTACCGGTACCGGATCAGGGAAAACAGAATGCTTTATGTGGCCGATTTTATACAAATTAATTGAAGAAATTTTGAAATCAAAACAATCTTGGGAACAGCGTGGCGTAAGGGCCATGCTAATTTATCCGATGAATGCGTTGGTTTCAGATCAAATAGCTAGACTTAGATCCGTAATTGGAAGCGATGGCGATATATTTTTGAAAATTTTGCAAAAATATGCTGGTGAGGTAAGAAGACCTCAATTTGGAATGTATACTGGTAGAACACAGTATCCTGGTAGTTCTTTGTCAAAAAGCACCAATGAACAGATTGCTAATTCTTACAAGAAAACATATTTAGTTTCAGCAGATTTAAACGAAAAAGAAAAAGAAGAAAAAATAAAAGATATTCAAGGATTGAAAAAAATTCACAAGTATCCAGCCAAAAACATAGAAGAGTTTGTTACCGCTTTAGAAAATAATACACTCGATGAATATGATTCAACTGATGATGCAGAATTGCTCATTCGCTATGAAATGCAAAAACATACTCCAGATATTCTCATTACCAACTACTCAATGTTGGAATATATGTTAATAAGAAAAATTGAAAATAACATATGGGAAGATACAAAAAAATGGCTTTCAAGTTCAAAAAATAACAAATTACTTATAGTAATTGATGAAGCTCATATGTACTCTGGAGCAAGTGGTGGAGAAGTGGCGTTTCTTGTTAGAAGACTATTTTCGCGTCTTGGTATAGATGATAGTAAAATCCAATTCATAATGACTAGCGCAAGCATGCCAAACGAAAATGAAGAAGATCTGAAATACATTCATTCTTTTGCAGAAAACCTATCTGGATGTAATTCCGATTCGTTCGAATATATTTTTGGTGAAAAAGAAATGCTGGCGAACAAGAATGGAGTTCCTTTTGATGTAAAGAAGTTGGCAGCGTTAAACATAAATACATCTCTTTTAACAAAAGAAGAAATTGATAAGGCTATTAATGTTTTTGCTCGTGATATTTTCAATGAAGAAATAAAAGAAGATGCTCAATGTTGGTTGTTTGAAAATATAACTCGCTATAAACCGTTTGTTGATTTATTCAATGTCTGCAGAGGCAATGCAGTTTCATATGAAGAATTATTAGATAAAGTTATTGGCGGTAATGACGAAGTTAGCAACAAGGCCCTTGAAAATTTATTGTTTTTTGCTCCTTTAGCAAAAGACGAAAATAATAATGTTTTATTTCCTGCAAGATTGCACATGTTCTTTAGGGGATTAAATGGCATTTATGCTTGTCTCAATCCAAAATGCCAACACAATCATGCTGGAGATGGGTTACAAATTGGTTCGCTATTTACCCGTGACACTATGCAATGCCCTTCTTGCCATTCAAAAGTTTATGAACTTATAAATGACAGAAGATGCGGCGCATTATATATAAAAACATACATACATAAAGACTCGATTTATTCGCCAAGAATCAATTGTTGGAATACTAAGGGTGTTGATGAAAATAATGATATGATTAAATTCCCACTTTTTATTGTTCCTGATAATTATGATTTTGGAAAAAAACCAAATGGAACTGAGATTGGTTATTTTGACTTCAAATCTGGCAAATTATATGAAAACAACATTAATCCAGATACTTGTATTAAGGTTCTTAAAAGTAACACCATCGAAGATAATGAAATAGTTTTTAGTAAATGTCCTAAATGTGGCAAACCGTTTAGATTTTTAAAATTATCTGATTTTAGAGTTAAAGGCAATTTCCCATTTTACAACATAGTCAAAGCTCAGTTTGATGCTCAACCAATGATTAAAACACCTTCAAAATATATTCCTAATGGAGGGAGAAAAGTATTACTATTTTCTGACTCAAGACAATCAGCGGCCATATTGGCAAGAGATATGACTAAAATCGCGGATCTTGACTCATTTAGAAGAGCGATATATTTAGCTATGCAAAAAGTCTATGTTAGTGAAAAAGATGATATTCCTATGTCTTGTTTATATCCGGCTTTTTTGCAAGTTTCTCAAGAAAATAAATTAAGATTCTTTTATGGAAAAGACTTGGATGTTTTTGAAAAAGATAAAATTAGAGTCGCGAGAAACATAGATAGAAGCACCAAACTAGGCAGGCCTATTGACTATTTGAAATTAAGTAGAGACATCAATTCGCCATGTGGAATGTATCAATCTGATTTAATAGAAATGTTTTGTAATCCAACAATCAATTTCCATAACTTGGCTTTAGGATACATTGCTCCTTTAGAAGAAAAACTATTAGATACATTGGATGAAATCAATGAGCCAGCTTTAACACCTGAAGAATTTGAAAAAATCTTTTTAGCGTTTTTATGCAATAGTTTTACTGATTCTTTTGCATTTGATAACCTAACTAAAGACTCTATTAGAAGAGAAGTTAAATATGTCAAAAGTGGACGTTATGGTTTCACTAAGAAAGAGATTAAACGTTATTATCACGATAAAGTTATTGAGAAATATCCATCAACATATGAAAAAATATATGATTCAATCGTTGATAACTTCTATAGGCAAGAAGGAGAAGGCTTTTTCTTAAATTTAGATACTGTTAAAGTGGTTTTAAAAGAAAATAATCCATGGGTAAGATGCAAAGTTTGCGGTGGTATACACCCGTTTGACATTGACGGCTGTTGTTCAATTTGCTGCTCGCCTCAAATCGAATATCGAAAACCGATTGAATTGAAACAAATTTATTATTGGAGAAATCCATTATTCGCAGAAGAAGCTATCAAATCTTTGAATACCGAAGAACATACTGCTCAGTTATCTTTTAAGGACCAAAAAATAGAGACCTGGGCCAAAACAGAAGATTATGAGATGAGATTCCAAGATATCAATGTTGAAAAAGAAAATACTTCTCCAATTGACATTCTCAGCTGTACCACAACCATGGAAGTTGGAATTGATATTGGTTCTTTGACCGCTGTTGGTTTGAGAAATGTCCCTCCTCTAAGAGAAAATTATCAGCAAAGAGCCGGTCGTGCGGGTAGAAGAGGAACATCTCTTTCTACGATTGCAACATATGCTCAAGGTGGTCCTCACGATACATATTATTTTAATAAGCCAGATAAGATTATTAGGGGTAAGCCAAGAAGACCATGGATAGACATTCGCAATGATAAAATAATAGGCAGACACTTTAACTTAATCGCGTTAACAAAGTTCTTTGAAAATAAAAGAGAGTCTTTGGATACAATCAAAACCAACAAATTCATCGAAATGCATTCATCTTTCAAAGATTTTTTGAATTATCTTTCTTTTAGTAAGGAAGAAACAACAGTTTTGTTTGTTGATTATGACATAGAAAAACTTAAGCAATCTTTAGAAGAAGAAATACAAAAATTGATTGTTGAACACGACACAACCGAAGATACCGAATTATTTGACGATTTATTTGAAAGAGGTATATTACCGACTTATTCTTTCCCACTAGATGTTGTTGATTTTAATATTGAAGATACCGAAACTGGAGAAACAAAACTTTCACCACAACGAAGCATTGATTTAGCAATCAATGAATATGCTCCAGGTAGAACGATAGTAGTAGATAAAAAGACATATAAATCAGCTGGCATTTATTCTCCTTCCAGAAGAAACGATGTTGTAAACTTCTTTAGGCCAGCAGAACCATATTTTAATACGGAAAATGGTTATTTTCATGAGATACATATGTGTGGAAACCCTTTGTGCGGTTGGTTTAGCAAAGATTTGCCAGAAAATGGTATTTGCCCTTTCTGCGGCCAGCCTATAACCGAAGAAACAACAAAATATATGCTTAAGCCATGGGGTTTTGCGCCTTTAAATGCACGCGAAATTCCTGAAACTGAAGCGGATTCAGAAATATCTTATTCTGATGAGCCTTGTTATTCAGCGACTCCATCCAAAGATTTAAAATCAACGAAATACAAAGCTCTAAAAACATGTAATAGGAAAAATGAAGAAATAATAATAATGAACAAGGGAATAGAATCTCAAGGGTTTGATGTGTGTAGACTTTGTGGTGCAGCACAACTGCATGGTGATAAATCACTAAGAGAAAATAACGTAGGTGCCCCATTCACAAACAAAGGTCAGCGAGTCACATGCTTACATAAGTTTGTGGAAGAAGGATTATATTTGGGAACCAGTTTTAGAACAGACATGTTCTTTATGCAAGTAGAAATAGACACCAACAAAATTACTGATAATGCAACAATTTTGAAATCAGCGGCAGTTACTTTATGCGAAGCCCTTAAATTATCAGCAAGTAGAATCTTGGATATTGAATACAACGATCTAACTATTGGTAATAGAACTAGGACGGATGGCCAATCAAAATTCATAGATATTTTCTTCTATGACACTCTTTCTAGTGGCGCTGGCTATTCAACCCAAATTGAACCAAATTTAGATGAAATATTGAATGACACTTTGGAGGTGTTATCTAATAACGATAACCAAGATATATGTAATTTCTGGAATCAAAGAAATCAAAAATATTTTAACAAACGATTAGCAAAAGATTTATTGATTTGGATAATGAAATCAGAATTACCAAGAAATTATTCTGAAGAAGAAGTAATAGTATTGTTAACACCATTAATAAACCTATTAAAAAATGAATATAACAAAGAGTGCTTAGTAAGTGACGATACTGTTAGTATATTTGAGAAAAAATATAGGATTATTCCTGCGTTTAATAAAGCTTTCGAAGATTCTGTTTCGGATTTTGAAATTATGTATTCTTTACCAGTTTTAATAAATAAAATAATTAGCAATCCTTAATATCTATCACTTCAAAAACAAAAAAGCCCTTCCAAAACGGAAAGGCTATTTTTGTAATTAAATGTTTTTATTTTCTAACAGCGATTAATCCGAACAATCCACCTAAGACGTAGAAGATATTACCTTGGAAGATACCTAAGATAAGGAATAAAACGTCCCAAGCTTTGCTACTGTTATCAGCTTTAGCCCTTCTAACCATTGCGATTGTAATTAAACAAACAATAAGAATAATGATTAATGTGACTAATGATCCAACACCCAAGAATGGATTTGTATCTTCGCCTGTCCAACCCCATTCGACTAACTTACCAGCCATTTGAAGTCCGGAGAAGACGATACCAACGATACATAAGATTGCGATAATCCATGTAAAGAAGTTAGCAATGCTATACATAACCTTTGAAGCTTTTTCCATTTAATATGTCTCCTTGTTTCTATAAAAATAATATATACCAATTAATTATTAGATTAAAATGTAATAAATAATAAAGATTATGGAACGAACCAATAATCAAGAAGTTAAATATAATCTACCTAATGCTGAAGAACAGAAAAAGAAGAATCGAAGAATCACATGTATCTTTGTTCTTTTAACTATGATTGTTTTAGATGCATGCAGCTTATTTGCATACTTTGCCACACTTAAAGACAAAGAAAAGAAAGAAACATACGTTGTTTCAGAAGAATCAAAATCTATTCATAACAACTTGTTAACATATATTAAAACTATTTGTGATGATGAAGGTCATCCAATACCAAATCAGATAATTAGTATTAACTATCAAGATGATAAGTTATTAATATCATCCAAGAATGAAAGTAATGAGATATATGTTACATATGACCATACAGGCGGTTTAGAAGAAACGTTATTATCATTCAAAAATAGTGTTCCAACATTAGAAGGATACTCAATTGAATCCTCGTATGTATTAGATAATGAAAAAGAATTAAATATCGGTAGTGCAATATTAGACAATCAACATATAGGTATAGTTAGTAAATCTATCACAAATGAATACTATGTTTCATTTACTGGTTTATGTAGTTGTGGATCCATGATATCCATGGTTCATCAACCATATGATGATAGTGGTAACTACACGAATAAGTTAAATACCCCTAATGATAATAAGTTAGTTTACGACTTATTGTATGTAATAGCGTTCGGAACCAAATAATTTGTATTATTTAAAACTGTTTTAGTTTGTTATAATTTTTGTATCACAAATATTAATAATAAAGGGGCAAAACTATGAGTATTGTTATTAACACTAAAAAAGAAGTGCTTTCGTCTTTAACATGCCCAACTTGTGGGGCACGTGTTAATTATAAGAGTGGCGATAAAACCACAATGTGTATGTATTGTGGAAACACACTAACTATTAGCACTGTTGAAGAAACATCTTATGATGATTCATCAAATTTCCAAGGTGGAGGAAGTCCAAAACAATCGATTGCTAATAGAATTGATACATCATCATCCGCTCTTGCATATATAAATTATTTCTTTGATACCTTTGATTGGGATGGTTTTGCTTATGGCACAGAAATCAAAATCAATGAATTAGAAGAGCTTGTTGATAAGATGAGAATTTCATCCGCGGATAACTATAAAACATGGGTTGCTTCTTTTCTCGTAACCACAATTCCATTTATTAAAAAGATTCAATACCGTTCATCAATTTTTAAAAACATTATTGAAGAATTTAAAAAAGAGAACATCGATTCATATGGAATGTATGAAACATATAAGAAAACAGGTTTGATTTTAAAAGAGAAACACACATCTGTTTTAAAAATTGCTAATGATTATTTGTTATATGCCAATAAATATGGAATCCCTAAAACTGAATTAGCTCCTTTAAATGAAAAACTAAATGAATTAGGAAAATGTAATGTTGATGAAAACTTACATGAATCAATTACGGATATCCCAGAAATCAAAACTTTTATATCAGAAAGAAACAAACAAATAATTAAAAAACTCAAAGATAAAGGTTTAGATGCTGAAAGTCTTTATCAAGAAGCTTTAGGCAACATTGAAAAGAAAAAATATAACGCCGCTATTCCGCCCTTATATACATTAGGAAACTATAAAGATAGTGCTATTTTACTCTCCAAGATTTCTTCTGCTTGCATATTAAATAAGGAAGTTTTCATTCAAGATAATGAATCCTATTTAGTAAGAGAAAAAGAAGGCATTAGGACATTAAGAGATGTCACAAATAAAGAAACAGCAAGAAAAGTTCTTGCCACAAAACTGTCAGAAAAATATGTGAGTTATGGAAATCTATTATTGTACTTTGAAGCTGATTCACAATATTTAGTGGCGTATGACTTACAAGAAAAAAGAGAAGTGTTCAAATCAAAAAAGAGCTTCCCAAACGCAAAAACACTGTTATTAGAAAACGAAGGGAAATTCATTGTTGGTAATTCAAATAACATTGGTATCTTTGATTTGGTTACATTTAATTTTGAAACTTTAGTGGATAAGATGAATGTCTTCTATAGATTCATCGACCACTATGGTTTTTATTCACTAAAAGACAATGAAACAACAGTGATTGATTTAATAACAAAAGAATCATTTGTTGTTAAAAGACAAGCCAAAGACATAGTGTTGGTTGGTGATTTAAATAAAGGACAATTAGTCTACACTCTTAAAAATCCAAACAACAACAACTTAAAACTTTGCTTATATGACTTTAATGAAAAAAAGAGATACATTATCGAAAACAATATAGAAGGGCATTGTTCAGTGATAAATGGATCTTTGTTCTATTTAGTATCCGATAATAAAAACATTAAATATTTAATCATGCTCGACAATAATTGTGAGAACAGAAAAGAAATATGCTCATATGTAAGCAAAGCACTTTTCATATCTGGTGATTATTTATACTTTATTAGATCAAATAGATATAACACCGCTTTGTGTAAAGTTAATCTTGTTAATTCAGGCATGGTGATAACAATCGCCACCCAAATTGATGAATTCATTAAAGTGGAAAATGGAGAGCTATATTACGTTGATGATAGGTCTTCTTTAAGAAAGGTGAGAATGAATGGCTCACACGACCAATTAATTTGTAGCAAAGTTAAAAGCGTAGTTCTTGTTAACAGTAATCAATTAGTGTTCCAAGCCTCTGATGGCGAGAACTGTGATTCGTTGTACGCAATTAGATTTAATGAAGAAGGTCATACTAAACTTGCTTATAACATTGATTGCAGTCAACTTTATGACGATGAATATGCTTACTATATTAAAAACATTAATGCCTCTAGTGGCGAAGGCGTGACATTAATTAAAAAGACGCTGTGCAAAGTAAATCTCAACACATATGAAGAAACAATAATATTTGATATTACAAGTCAAGAACCTCAGTCTGTTTCTCTTGCCCTTCCAATTTTCCTTGGAATCATGTCGGTTATAGCTTTCATAGTAAGCATCATTTTATTTGCGAATAATTTAACTGCTGGCGGAATTATATTCTTAATAATCACCATTATATTTATTGTTTTCTTGCCTGTTTCAATTATTCGTTATAAACGCATTAAAGAAAATAATATGGATCTCATTTAATGATAATCAAAGTTATTTTAGGTGACATCACAAAACTAGGTAGTGAAGTTGAAGCGATTGTTAACGCTGCGAACGAAGACTTACTTGGTGGTGGCGGAGTTGATGGCGCAATCCATAGAGCTGCAGGTCCAAAACTATTAGAGGAATGCCGAACATTAGGTGGTTGTGAACCGGGCGATTCAAAAGTAACTAAAGCCTATAACTTAAAACAAAAATATATTATTCATACAGTTGGACCTAGATATTATTTTAACTTAAATCCAGAAAAAATATTAAGGTCTTGCTATATAAAATCTTTGCAAATTGCGGATAAATTAGGTGTAAAAACCATTGCTTTTCCATCTATTTCCACAGGTGCTTTTGCTTATCCATTAGAAGAAGCATCAAAGATTGCAATGGATACAATCAAGTCATTCGAAGGTAAAAATATTGAGTGTGTAATTATGTGTGTTTTTGACGAGAAAACATATAAATTCTATTTAAATAACAAATAAAAAAGAGGACGTTAATCCTCTTGATTAATTATGGATTCAATTTGTTTCCCAATTGTTTTTATGATGCCGCAAACAAGTGCATTACCCATCATGAAATATCTTCTTTTTTCTGGCATCCCGGTATTTGTCCAATCATCCGGGAATTCATCTATTCTTTCACATTCAATAGGAGTAAGAATTCTATACTTATTAGATACTGGGTCCAATATCAAATGAGAAGATCTATTTACTGTTCCCTCACTTGTTAGCATTGTGCGAGCTGGAATGTCCAATTTATCTGGGAAAGGAACAGGCCCTTCTGAATAAAAATACTTATGTCCGTTTTCGGCGGTTCTTTCGATTTTTTTAGAACCTTTTAAATACTCAAATTTTTGAACATTTGTTTTATAGCAGTATTCAGGAACATTTTTGCAATCTAAACATTCTCCTAATGTTTTAACTTTGCCGTCATAATTGGCAGACAATTTGGCGGTTATAATTTCATAATCAAGCATGTAACCAGCATTTTCAAAATCATATTTAAATTTGTCAGATACATCAGCCACAGTTTTATATTTCTTTTTTGAAACATCAGCAGTTTTTTCTTTTGAGGAATATATTAAATCCGCTGGGAAGGCAGCAAATATGGTGGCTTCTTGGACATCTTCTTGAGTGAAGTATGTGTTGCCCTCAAAATGCTTGTAATACTTTGTTGTGTTATGAAAAGCAAAAATAAATGTTCTTCTTCTTTTTTGAGGATGGCCATATTCAGCAGCATTTATAACTCTCCATTGAACCCCATATCCTAAATCTGCAAAACAACGAAGAATGATGCCAAAAGCTTGTCCTCTTTGCTTGGCTGGTGCTTTTAACAATCTGTCAACATTTTCTAGAAGGACAAATGGTGGTCTTTTCACTTTTAGGATTTCATTGATATCCCACCAAAGGACACCTTTCTTGCCTTCGATACCTTTTTCACCTTTTAAAGAATGGGCAACAGAATAATCTTGGCAAGGAAAACCACCAGTTAAGAGTGTGTGGTCCGGAATATCTTTTTTATTAACTTTTGAAATATCAACATTAGAATTATTCTCACCAGGGAAGCGGAGATTATAACAGTCGAAAGCGTGTTGAGTTTTTGTTGATGGTTCCCATTGATTGGCCCAAACAAAACTCCAAGGCCCTTTCTCAATTGCATGACCTTGCTTATCAATTTTTTTAATATCGTTAAGACCGACGCGGAAGCCTCCAACGCCAGCGAATAATTCAATTACTGTCTTTTCCATATTTAGAATTCTACACTAAAGATAATAAATGATCAAGCGCCAAATGTAAAGATCTAATAAATTCTTTAGATAATTTATTTATTTTCTATTCTTAATGGTCATGTACATTTTCTTATGACTTTTTGATATAATTCAAAAAGATAGAGGTTCTATTTATGAAATATGTTATAACGTCACACCGTTACGCAGATATTTTGTTTCAATTAGATGCGAACATGAAACTTTTGTGGCAACAAGTCAAAGATGTTTTGGATGGCATCACTGATGAAGATTTGATAGAAGAACACAATGATATTTTGTCTAGACAGCCAGAGACTAAAAGTATTTCAAAAGCTATTAACTCACTAATTAAAAAAAGATTAGAAGCTAAACATTGGCGTTCTGAAAGTCCAATATTTGCTGATTCAGCTTACAGCGGCACTGATGGAACATGGAGACTTGATTTTGCAAAGGATGACATTGCAATTGAAGTAGCTTTCAATCATGGTGGAAATGTTTCTTGGAATTTAATTAAACCTGTTTTGTCTAGTGAATTAAATCATGTTGATAAAGCAATTCAAACAAAAGCAGGCATTCTTATAACAGCGACCGATGACATGAAAAAAGCAGGTGGTTTTGACGGTGCTGTTGGTTCTTATGAAAAATATGTTGAATATTTAAAACCTCTCAATAATATTTTGGTCACACCAATTTTGGTTGTTGGTTTGCTCCCACCAGATACATTTAAAATAGTGCAGCAGACAAACGAAAATCATAGAAAAGTGGGAAAATGCCAGATGCTAGATACTGGCGTTATTAGATAACGTTAAAAATTTTAATATTCTTCAGATAATAAAGCATCTTCGCTATGATGCTTTTTTCTTTATGTTAGAATGTGTTTGTGGGAGGTATTACATATGAAAAGAATCGTAGTGTTTGATGCTAAGAAATATGACCAAAAGTCATTTGAACCATATAAAGATAAATACGAGTTTATATATTTTAAAGATAGATTATCTAGCTCTACTGCAATATTAGCCAAAGATGCTGATGCAGTAATGTGTTTTGTTAATGATGAACTTAATGATGAAGTATTAACTATGTTAAGTAATTATAACATCCATGGTGTATTTCTTAGATGTGCTGGATATAACAATGTTGATTTATTAAGCGCATATAAAAACAAGATTCATATTGCAAGAGTGCCTTCATATTCTCCATACGCAATCGCGGAACATGCATTCGCATTAATTCTTTCTTTGAATAGACATATTCATAAAGCCTATATCAGATCAAGAGATTTCAACTTTAATTTAGATGGATTAAAAGGTTTTGATTTACACGATAAAACCATCGGTGTTATTGGTACCGGTAAGATAGGAAGAATACTAATTGATATCGCTAAAGGATTTGGCATGAATGTTTTGTGTTATGATCCATATCCAGTTAGTGATTCTGGACTTACCTATGCATCATTAGATGAAATCTATAAACAAAGCGATATTATCTCATTGCATTGTCCTTTAACTAAAGACAATCATCATATGATTAATGAAGATAGCATTAGTAAAATGAAGAAAGGTGTCATGATTATTAATACTTCTCGTGGAGGATTAATAGATAGTAAAGCCTTATTAGAGGGATTAAAAGAAAAGAAGATTGGTTCTGTTGGATTAGATGTCTATGAAGAAGAAGCTAACTTATTCTATAGAGATAATTCATTAAAGATTATTGATGATGACACATTGTCATTATTAATAAGTATGCCTAATGTCATCATCACATCTCATCAAGCATACTTAACTGAAGAAGCTTTAAATAATATCGCGGAAGCCACAGTGAAGAATATGGATGAATTCTTTAATGGAGAATTAATTAATAACGAACTATGTTATCACTGCGAGAAGCAAAAGAATCCTGTGGAGTGTTATAGGAATAGAAAGAAGAGTTGTTTTTGATAGCTCTAATAAAGTAAAAGTTTTCTTGTAACATTATTTTAATAAGTAATAATTAAGATATAAGTTAGTTTTGTTTCGATACTTTATATTTTCGATGTTACTTTTAATTGTTAGAGGGGAATTTTATGCCAAGTAGTGTTACGTCAAGAATTAATCAGATTAAGCAACCAAGAGGTGGCTTTATCAAACCGGCTGAGATGAGAGTCGAGATACAAAATGATAATAATATGTTAAACCCCGAGGAAAACGTACATGCATCTATTGTTGGTATGTCAGTTGACTATTTAACAAGATTTATGAATGGTGCTAAAGCCGAAGAGGCATTTGCCATTTCTTTAAAAGGAGCCAAATTGGCTGATGAATTTGGCTTTTCGAACGCTTTTAAAATAGCGACCGAACTATTAAGAAACATAAAAGGATTGGATGACAACTCAATCATTAATGCATGCAAATTAACAACATTTGATGTTTGGTTTAGAAATATTCAAGGTGCCATGATGTCAAAAACATATAGAGAAACAAATCCTGATAAAGCGACAATAGAAAATATTAGAACTTTGGTTGAAAGAAGCATTTCGTTTATCAGCAAATATGGCCCAATTACTCAAGATGGATTTACTTTTGAACCTATCAATGGAAAAGACAGTGATTACAGAAAAATGGTAGAAACAGGAAAAGGAACATTTGGTGGTTATACTGGTACAGTTTCATCTGGTGATGGTGATTTCCTAACAAAAGATACAATGTGGGATTTCAAAGTAACTGTTGCTGAACCAACCAACAAGCATACCCTTCAATTATTAATGTATTGGATAATGGGCCAACACAGCGGCAGACAAATTTTTAAAAATATAACAAGAATTGGTATTTTCAATCCACGGCTCAATAAAGTCTATCTTTTTGACATTGGAAATGTATCAAAAGAGACCATTGAAATTATTGAAAAAGAAGTAATTTGCTATGAGTGAAAAAATGACTCAAAAAGAGGAAAAAGAATATCGACTTGTTTCCGTGCTGTTGGAAACATGTGTCGAGAGAGATGCAAATGATGCAAAGTTGCATCTTTTGGAGAATGCTAAATTTAACAATCAAGAAGCTAAAACAATAGAACTTCTTAATTTAGCGAGCAAAAAAGATGTTTTAGCAATGAAAAAAGTAGCAATGTTGTATTATTTGGGTGCTTTTACGGAAGGTTTAAATTTTAATAAACCAATAGTATATATGCATATGTTTATTGAGGCTGTGCGTATAGCAGAAGATTTAAAAAGCAAAATTGATGAAGAAAGCGGTCTTTTTCTTTTATCAAAATTTTTATTTGGGCCACCAAAAATATTTAATAGACAAGGTAGAGAAGTCAAAGAAGTGATGCTTCAAATCGACCTTCTAGGCCACATGTTTTCGAACATTGGTTGGGACAAATATGATTTGCTTCTCTGTGGCTGCCAGTATTTATTCGGCTCTTTAATAGAAGGATCTCCCAAATTCAATGTTGCAAAAGCAAAAGAAGTGGCAAAAGATCTGGAAGAGGAAGACCAATCTAGACTAGAAGACTGTTATTTCATAATAATGGGGTCCGAATATATTAAAGGAACTAATTTTCCATACGACCCTCTAAAAGCAAAATCAATGTTTCAAGTTCTTTATGACAGAGGACACAAAATTGCTTTTGATCATATGTCAGAACTAATGAAAAAATATCATAGAGATTCAAATGAAAATGCAAATGTAGAAAAAACAGAGAAAAAAGGGTGTTACGTAGCAACTTGTGTATATGGTTCCTATGATTGCCCTGAAGTTTGGGTGTTGAGAAGATATAGAGATTATTATTTGAACTCACGCTGGTGGGGGAAAGCGTTTGTTAAAATATATTATTTTTTCTCGCCTATCGTTGTAAAGATGTTCGGCTCAAACAAACACTTTATAAAAGTTTGGAAAAGTTATTTAAGTAAAAAAGTTAACAAACTAATTGCTTTAGGGTATGAAACAACAAAATATTATGATGATTAATTAAACCAAAGAGTTTACTTATTTATAAAGAGGTTGATTATTTCGAAGATATCAACCTTTTTCTTTTATAAGTTATAATAAAACTAACAAAACATAAGGAGTTTATATAATGGGACTTACAGAACTTAAGTTTTTCCATTTGAAATTCTGGGGTGATGGTTCTGACCTAGCTAAATCATGGGTTGATGGAATCATTGTTAGAGGCACCCAAAACTTCAATTGGACATTTATCTTTATTTTAGCCGTGGTCTTTTATGTCTATTGGTCTGAACTTCATAAGAAAAACTATGAAGCGGTATTCGCCGGATTAGCCTTATATGGTGTTCACTGGTTATATGAAATCGGTAACGCAATTATCGGCAAATGTACTGGCTATCCTTTATGGGCAGTATCTAATGACACATCAACATTCATTCTTTTAGAAGGTGTTTCTTGGGAATTATCCATGATGTTTTCTCTTGCAGGTATTATTTCCTTTAAGATGATGGGACAAGATAGAAACAAACGTATGTTCACCTTTAAAGGAAAATGGAAAGGCATTAGTGTACGTTTAGTAACTGCGATTGAAATGGCATTATTATTTGCCTTATTTGAATCCTTCTTAGCAGGATGCGATGGTGGAGACAAATTCATTTGGGTTTATAAGTGGTGGGGTGTTATCCCAGTGTTTATCACAACATATATTCCATTCTTCTTAGCGAGTAACTACATTTGCGATTGGAAACCAAAATTAAGAAAATGGACACTTATTGGCTTATGGGGAACAGTGGCGTTATTATTAGTCATCCTCATCCCATGTGGA
>JAEEGH010007910.1_pt1 | contig 25346 bp, 16 predicted proteins | sample 9134181 | NCBI WGS metagenome assembly JAEEGH01 (sample SAMN16246544, study PRJNA631951) | gut metagenome | biome: gut microbiome; feature: rumen; material: DP-attached | host: Bos | place: Iran: Karaj | collected 2018-10
GATGTCGAGCAGCAGCTTCTCCACGTCTGGATTGATGGCCGCACCACCCACGATGAAGTATTTGAGCTGACCGCCGAAGGCCTTCATCAGCTTCTTGTTGATGGTGTTGACCACTAGTTTCCGTATCACCGGATATTTGAGCAGTTTCTGCACCGAGGGCTTCTCCAAGGCAGGCATGACGGCACGTTTGCATATTTTCTCGATCACCAGCGGCACCGTGACAATAATATAAGGATGCACGTCGGCGAAGGCTTTCATCAACAGGGTGGGAGTAGGGGATTTTGTCAGGAAGTGGATGTGGCAGCCTGAAGCCAAAGGGTAAAGGAACTCGGCTAACTGACCGTACATGTGGGCTAATGGAAGCATGGAGACCACGTTCTGACGGCCGCCGGGCGGAAGAAAGTGCAATCCCGTGTCGATGTTGGCGGAGACGTTGCGGTAAGTCAGCATCACCCCCTTGGGCGATCCCGTTGAACCGGATGTGTAGTTGATGAGCAGCAGGTCGTCGATGTCGCGCACTGTGAAGATGTGGTTGTTCTGCGGGACCTGCAGCGGCTCTTTCGAAATCTCCACCCCTTCGCGTTTGGTGGCGATCAGGGAGAAGTCGGTGAGGGAGACGATGGCTTCAAGACCGGGCATGTGCTCGGCGTTCATGTTTTTCCATACGTAAGGGCCCACAATGAGCAGGCGTGAGTCGGAGTGGTTGAGGAGGGTCTCGATATCTTCGCCGGAGAACTCGTGCAGCACTGACACGATGATAGCGCCGTATGAGGCGATGGCCAGGTAGGAAATCGCCCAGTTGGCGCAGTTGCGGCCGCAGAGCGCGATCTTGTCGCCCTGTCGGATGCCCATTGCATGGAAATAGTTACGCAATCGGGCAACTTGTTCGGCCACCTCCTTGAATGTGTAGTTGTCGGTGCCGTTATAATCGGTTAACGCGGGCTCTTCCCAGTATTTCGGGAAAATCTCGTTGTAGTGTGCAAACAAATGTTTTGTCATACGGATTGTTTATCGTTATTTGCGTTTTGGTTGGTTTCCATATTCTTTTTAGGCTTGCGGCCTCTTTTTTTCGGTGTACCCGTTTTCATCTCGGCCGCTACGATCTCATCCTTTTCATCAGGCTCGGTGTCCGGTATCGGAGATTCCGCTTTCTTCACTTTTGTTTTTTGGGAGGGCATCTCCACGTGCCGTACATACACATCGCGCTGCGGGAACGGAATTTCAATCTTGTTCTTATTCAACGTGTTGTAGATCACCTCTTTGACTTTTGCGATGAAAGCGGCTTTCTCCTCCACCAACACCCAGCAGACGACATACAGATCGACACTGCTTTCGCCGAAATCGTCAAAAATCACTTGAAATCCTTGCTTGCTATCGACCAGATATTTGCCTGCTGAATTTTTTGTGATCAACGGCTGGAGGTCGCGGAGCAGCATCTTACGGACATTTTCCACATTCACACCGTAAGCCACCCCCACAGGGATTTTCACCAGCACATAGCCGTGGTTACGGGTGAGGTTTTTGAAGTTCTTGCTGAAGAGGGTCGCGTTCTGGAAGGCAATCACGCTGCCGTCGAGCGTGACGAGTTGCGTGCTTTGGTAGTTGATGCTATCGACTTTGCCCTGCACACCGTCGCACTCGATGTAGTCCCCCACGCGCAGACGGCCGGTCATCAGGGTGATGCCGTAGATGAAGTTCTCCAAGAGGTCTTTCATGGCGAAACCGAGACCGGTGGCCAAGCCCGCCATCACGATGGAGATGCCTTTGCCGGAAACTTCCAGAATCATCATGCAAAGTAGGACATATAATCCCCAAACTAAGATGGAAATGACGTTATATGCCAACGTGGAATTGCCTTGGCTGCGGATTTCGCTGTTTTTCTTCCGGCGTTTTTTGAGCATCTGGTAGAACGCACGGATGGCGTAGTTCAGATAGCGGAAGAGGAAGAAAAGTTCAAGGACGAGACATATCTTATATAAGGACAGTTGTATGATGCCCGGCTTGTTCAGGAAAACATACATGAAGATTTTGCGGCAGACAGAGGCCATTTCGAAAATGTTGGCGGCCCAGTAAATGCTGAACGGCACAGAAAGCACCGCCATGATGGGCAGCAGTGCCTTGAATAGGAAGTCGTAGAACCAAGTCTGGCCGATGTATTCCCCCTTGGCCATCTTGGGTTGAAGTTTCTTGAACTGTTTTTCCAAATCCTCCTTGCCGGTGATTTCTTCACCGCGATCTTTGGCGATTTTTTTCGGCAGACGGCGGGATTCGTAGAGCTTGGCGAGGTCGAAGAAGCAAGTAATGGTTTGGATGGCAGCAAGTTGAAGTGCCCACCACAACATGATTTGCACCGCGAGCAGGACAAATCCGAACCACGAGGCGACACAAGACACGATCATCACGATAAGGGAAATGACGGTGTAAACCATGTCGCTGTCGGGCAGTTTGGCGATTTTCTTCTTGATTACGAAGAACTGCCAGATAGTGAAGACCAGTAGGAGGGGAGGGTATATGAGGTTGACCAGATTGTTGGGTATCAGTATAATGCGGAATACGATTACGATGAAGGCCATGACGATGAACGGGGTGTAGGAGCGCACGCCCGCACGGATTTGGTCGCTGGATAGGCGGATGAGCAGGGAGACAAGGATGACTTCCATGAGCCAAGCGTAGAAAATCATCAGCCGGATGGCCATCTGCACGAAGTTCTGCGTCACGAAGAATTTGGCGATGGTGATGGAGATGGCGAAGATGGCCACTCCGCAGGCGATGGTGATGAATGGGCGTTTCTTGTTGTCAGCGAAGAAGATGCGCCATTTCCGCGGCAGCAACCATCTCATGATGACGTAGCTGAGCAGGCTGGCCACCAGAATGTAGAAGAGCATGAAGATGCTGATGCCGAGGATCACAGGACCGCGCCATTCGGAAGTTCTCTTGAAGGGTTTGTATTTGTCGTCCACGTCTTTCTTGGCGATGAGATAGTGCATCCGGAAGCGTTTGATGGTCTGGAAGTAGTTCTCGCCGCCGTTCACGAAGATGTTTTTCTGGATATGCTCGTATTTCGACAAAGCGTAGGCGTTGAGCTTCTCAACACGTTTGGAAACATGTTCGTAGTGCTCCTGGTCCTTTTCCACATTCTCCAGCATTTTTTTGTAGTTGTCGCGCAATGCCGTGGCGTATTCCACGCAGGCCGCACGGTCTTCGAGCCCCTGTTTGTCAAGGATGTAAAGGTTTTTTCCGGCAGTGTCAAGTAACATTTTGGGCATTCGCTGCCGGATTGAGTCGGGAATCTGCACAAAATCGCTGTCGGACATCATGCGCGGCGGGAGTCTCCGCAGGGTTTGGATGAGTGCGTCGTAGCGTTCGATTTCGGAGTTAAGGCGTTCCTTGATTTTGTTGTAGGGAGCGTGGTATTTTTTGAGGGTGTGGTACTGCTCTGTGGCGGCCTGGCAGGCGTAGGCCATGTCGAAGGTGAAGTCGGCGTTCTGCGAGTAGAGCATCAGCGCAATCTGGTTGCTTTGCTGCATCATGCGGATCAGGTTGGTATGCTGGTCCGTGTTTCGCTTCTCGAAGCGCGCCATCATCATCTGCTGTTCGTTGTAGGCCTGTTGCAGTTCGGCGCGCAGCACGCCGAGCGTCTGGAAGAGGTCTTTCTCCTTGAGCACGGCCTGTGCCTGGAAGATGGTGAGCACGCTGAGCAGGACGAATACGAATATCTTTTTCATTTTTGATGATTTTTGAGGCGGCAAAAATACAAAATTAATGGTTTGTTAAAGGCTATTGGTTATGGGTTACTGGGGTAATCAAAGTATAACATCACTTGCACGCCTCAGATGATGAATATCTTCGACATCAATTATTCTTCGTTTAGTGGTATCATTCTTTTTTTTCCATATCGTAGTATTATTAAACCTCGAAAGATACAACTTCTTTGTTAGAAAAGCAAATGTTCGAGATGCAGATTTTAAGAAGATTGTTCTGCAAAACATGTTCTGACCGAATGATACTTCACAATGGAATTTATTGTATTTTTGCGGCCGCGAATCCATCGTTCGCTTTGTCAAGAAAATAAATGCATTCTTATGGAGAATAAATACAAATTGGTCTGCACACAGTGCGGCGAAACAATTCCCGACTTTGCCACTTGGTTTTCGCAGAACCAGCAGTGCAAGTGCGGCTGCAAGCGCGCCGATGTTGTCTATTCGGCTGATTATCACAAGATCACGGAGCTGACGAAGCCAGAACACAAACCCGCGAATTTCTATCACTATTTTGACTTCCTGCCCGTGATGGACGAGAAGAACATCGTCTCATTGGGCGAGGGTGCCATCCCGATTGAGGAGTGGGATTTCTTGGAGAAATACGCTCGCGAGAAATATGGCGTTGACTGCAAGGTGATGGTCTATCGCAACGACCTGAACGGCGGCAGCAACACCTTCAAGGACATTGCCGCTTCTTTGGCCGCTTCCCTGTTCAAGGAGAACGGCGTGAAGGAGTTCTGCGTGGCTTCCACGGGCAACACCGCCACGGCGTACGCCCGTTATTTGGCCGAGGCCGGCATCAAGTTCACGGTCTTCATGCCGCATGACGCTTGTCCCGATTCCGTTGCGGCCATCCGCTCCTACGGCCAGAATGTGGTCGTGTGCGACGGCAACTACGGCGATGCCAAGAAGGAGGCCAACGACTTCCACGAGAAAAACAACGTGCTGATCTCCACAGGCAACATCGATCCCATCCGCGTGGAAGCCAAAAAGACGATGGTCTTCGAGTACCTGCGTCAGTTGGGCAAGATGCCCGATGTGTATGTGCAGGCGGTTGCGGGCGGCACGGGCCCCATCGCCCTCGACAAGGGCATCCGCGACCTGCAGACCACCTTCCCGGACACCAAGATGCCCCGTATGCTGCTGATCCAGCAGGACACCTGCGACCCAATGGTGCAGGGGTGGGAGAGTGCCGTGAAGGCTGGATTCCCGGAAGGATACGAGAAGGACTATCCCGTCATCCCGAATCCGCAGACCATGGTCTCCATCCTTTCCGCCGGCAATCCGGGCATGTATCCCATTGTCGCGCCCATCGTGCGCAAGAGCGGTGGCACGTTCCTGCGTGTGAAGGAGAGCGAGCTGGCGAAATACGGCAAAATCGTTAAGGACGAGCGCGGTATCTATTTCGGACCCGCCTCTGTTGTCTGCCTGGCTGGCTTCTACAAAGCCCTGGAGGAAGGACAGATCCGCAATGGCGAGACCGTGCTCCTCAACACCGGCGAAGGCGCGGCTCGAGCCAGCTTCTTCAAGAAGATGGTGGACGAGGCGTAAGGGTAGGGGCGAATGATTATTCGATCTTACAATATTATATTCAAAAAAAAGCGCTTCGTTTGAAGCGCTTTTTTGCAGGGCAAACTTGCGTTATGGAGTCAACTGCGTCTCGCAGTTGGTGGTCTTCTGTTTCTTCCTGTCCTTGCGAGTCCTGGTTTCCGTTTGGCCGGAGAAGGTCGTGTCTTTCGCCCTATGGCAACATTTCCTCCGCCTTCATTTCCATCTTGCTGAACGCGAACAGCTTCTTTCCCAAGTCTTTGAGGGTCGCGCCGAGGTGATAGACGGTGTCGTCGATGATGAGGAAGCGGTCGTGGTAGCGGTCGCACTCCCCAATCGCAATGGGCGGATATTGCCGGTTGTGGCGTTCGAGATCAAGGGTCAGCGTCTCTGTGACGCGTCTCGTGACAATTTCCGCCGACACGCCCTCTTTCCGCTTCGCCAGCGTCAGCAGCACCGAATCGTCCACGTAGTTGTCAATGAGGACAATCCGTTTCCGTGCCGACCGGATCAGGTCCGCCGCGAAGGCGTATGCGTCGAAGATCTGCCCGTCGAAGAAGACACCCTCGACCGGTGGCAGGGCGGTGCGCACGAAGAAGCCTATTTGCTCCTCCGTCTTGCTGACTCGCTGCTCCAACCGTTCAATTCGCTGGCTAATAGTGTGTCCGCTTCCCTTCTTGTTGAAGCTGTGCAATTTTTGCACATGTTGCGGTTTCATCCAACTCGTTGGTCTTGTATATGTTTCCAATATGTTTTACTATAACAGTACGGTTTACATCAAACAGCACCGCCATCTGCGCTTGCGTGAGCCACACCGTGTCTTCTTCCATCCGCACTTCCAACCTGATGCTGCTGTCGGGCTGGTAAAGGATGATTTCGCCGTTTTGTGCCAAAGGTTTGTTTTCTTCCATGAGAGGTCATTTTTCGTTTTGTGGTTACAGTGTTTACGTTGCAAAGATACAACAAAAACCGCTGTTTGTCAAGGGTTTTGCGTGATTTTTGTTGCTACTGAAAGCCAGAGAGTTGTAAATTCTATTTACAATTTGTTTTGTTGATTGTTAAGAATAAAGGCCTGAATTTCGCTGATTTTTGGCCCTTGCGAGACGAAGGTTCCTTTGGCCAAGGCATGATTCCATATATTGAAGCTCCGAAGCCATTTTCCGTTAAAAACAAGTGTTTTTTTCAATTATGAATGCTGGGGAAAACGGGATTGGTGTAGGTTAACTTGATAAAGTCCGGTCCCCTGTTGTACATTGTACATTGTTCATTGTACATTGATCTGTTTCCGATAGGGAAGGGTGGCCAAACGGAATGGTGCATTTGCTGTTCGTTTCTGCTTGCGCTTGCGAGTTGCGCGATTCTTCGGTTGTGACGGCACTTGCGGGAATGCCCTTTTCAGTCGCTGTCGGGGAAGACATAAAAGTGCTGGATTTGAGAGAGTAGGGAAACGAAAAAATCGTATCTTTGCGCCGCCAATCCGCCGTGGCCCGTTTGATGAGCTTGAGGCGGAAAACAGATAAAAACGTTATCAGAGAACCGATGAGATGACCAATCTCCAGCACATATCCGACACGGAACTCGTCAGTAGGCTTCTCGCCAACGACGAGAGAGCACTGCTGTTCTTCTTTTACGAGAAGTTCTACAGCATGTTCGAGTACCATGTCTATAAGATTTTCCCATACGAGCAGGATGTGCAGGAACTGGTACACGAATTTTTCCTCTATTTGCGGCAGGATGACTGGCGGCGGTTGCGCTCGTTCAATCAGGAGAAAGCCCAACTCAACACGTGGGTTTCCGTGGTCTCCTTCCGTTTTTTCCTGAATTTCAAAAAATCCAAGATAGATTCCAATGGTCTTGTCACTATATGTGAACAGTGGGATGAAAGAATTCTTCAGTACAAGAATGCGAGTGAGGAGCAGGTGCGGATGGATGTGCGGAAGGCCATTGACTGTCTGAAGAACGAAACCGAACGAGAAGTGGCACAAAAACTATTACTGGAAGAGGCTGATGTCCAAGAGGTTGCCAAAGATCACAATTTGTCGGTGGATTACACCTACACGGTGAAAAGCAGGGCAATATCGCATTTGAGAAAAATTTTGAAAGATTACAGGTCATGAGCGAGAAACATATATCAGAAGAATTATGGATGAGATTCCTCGACGGAAACGTCTCCGAAGAGGAAAACGAGCGGCTCATGCGCCTGATTTCCGAAGACGATGCGCTGTTGGAAGAGTATTTGTCGGTCAACGAATCGCTGAAACGGATTGATTCCAAGCCTCTTGTGAAACCTAATCTTGAAATGGCACAAAAGCAAATAGGGGAGGCACTCAAAACGGGCGATGCTCAGAAAGAAAATGTGGCGATGCTGCCTCGCCGTTCCAATTTCCGCAAATACCTTGCCATGGCGGCGGCCGCGGCTTTGCTGATCGGTGCTGCATTGTTCTTCCTCTTCCGTCCCGACCGCAACGACAACAACCTCGCGCAGCAGGAGAAACAGCGCGTTGAAAAGGAGGCGAAAACACAAAACCAAAGTCCTGAAACAACGATTAAAACGAAACCAACGGACAAAAGTCGTAAGAACGACATTCCGTCAAATAAAGACACCGAAGGTGTCCAATCTGAGTCAACCGCAGCCCAAGAAGAAATGTATTCTTCCCAAAAACTCGAAAAGCACTACGCCGCCACCCAAACCGCCAACAGTCTGACCGTTACCAACCCCAGCAAAGACAACTACCGCGTGTTATGCAAGAACTTGGAGAAAACGCTCAATTTCGAGTGGACGGCCGCAAATGTGCAGAGTTTGCACTTTGTGGTGAAGGACTCGAAAGGCAAAACCGTTGCCGAAACCAAAGAGGTTACAGAAAACCACTATTCGTTGAAATACAGCGATATATATCCTGAACAGAAACTCGTCTGGAATCTCGTGGTGGTTTTCAAAGACGGCTCGCAGGAGAAGCGCAGCGGACAAGTTAATATAGACTATAACCTCTATGACGAATAAAACAAGAACTGTATGGTAAAATATATACAAACTCTTTTACTTTCTCTTTTACTTTTTCTCAGTCTCCTATTCTCCGGCACGGGATTGCTTACGGCACAGAATTTGGTAACAGGCGTTGGTTGTTATACTACAGGCGGAAACGAGACACCTGACGTGGCTAAGGAAAAGGCATTGCAAAAGGCAATGAAGGATGCTCTAACAAACGCAGGTGTTCCAGAAGATGTCTATTCCTACGCTTCTGTCGCAATAAATAGCGAAGGAGTGAACTCTCAGGACAATTTTTTTGAAATGGCACTTTTCAAGCGAATGGGGCGGGTTATGGTAAAGGGTGAGGAATATAAAATGGAATATAAAAATGGTATCTTCACGTATTGCTGCACAATCCAAGCTGAAGTGAGGAAGGTTGATAGCAAAGATGACCCCAATTTTTCCTTTACGACGAACGGAATAAAAGACACCTATATGGATGATCAAGAACTGGAATTTACAATTACCCCAACACAAAATTGTTATCTTCGCATTTTCTATTTGGCTGCAAATCCGGATGGAGAAAACAGACTTCTTTTCCCTGACAAAAATAATTACAAAGATTTTATGCTTGAAAAGGATATATGTTATGTTTTTCCGCCTCCTAACAAAAAACAATTTCTTTTGGATAAGTATTCGAGGGCTCAACATTATCCAATGAGAGTTGTTGGCGAAAACAACAAAGACGAAATAGGACTTCTTGTCATTGTCGCCCTCGAAAAAGCTACCCCATTCACTGACGAAGTGACATATAAGAATATCAATAACTGGATTTTCAGTATCAACAAAGGCAATAAGCAAAAGGTAAAGGTGCGGGAATTTCCAGTGCAAACAAGGAAACGATAATTTGAAACAACGAAAAATCCAGAATATGAAACTGACAAACCGATTTGTGATCATAATGATGTTGGTTGGGATAATTGGCCACGTGTTTGCCCAATCTCAGGCTTATTCTCCCATATTAAGCTTTCACATCGCAAGGGAAATGAAACCTCCGCTTTTAACAATAGTGGATGGCCCACACTTTGGTGATGCGGACACCAATGACTGTATCGATGCGAATGATGAGTGTTGGTTTAGGATGACTATCCAAAACAATGGGGAAGGTGAATGTTCGAGGCCAACAGCCAGAATTAAAGCAGAAGGAACCACAGTCGGTATCCACTATGATACAGTAAAAAGTCTGCGTAATATTCCGGTCGGGGATACCGTACAGGTGGAATATTTGATTCATACTGATGCGAGCACAGCGAACGGGAATGTGATTTTTACGGTTTGGGTGGATGAACCGTATAAACAAAGAGGAACAGCAAAAGAACAGCTTAATATTCGAACACGAGAGTTCCAGAAACCGAAGATAATGGTAATGGATTATAGTGTAGAAGAAAAAGGAACAGGATACAATGTAAAGATTTTGGAAAAAGGGAAAAAGTATTCATTAACAGGTTTGGTTCAAAATGTTGGAGAAGGAGCAGCCGAAAACGTACTTGTGTCTTTTAATAACCGTGAGGGGGTGATTCAAGGATCCAACGGAATCAGTTGGGCTAAATTACCATCTGGTGGTAGTCAAGAAACAACTATAACAGTGGTTGTGCCCGAAACTTTTGAAAAAGCGGAATTGAAATTGAACGTGCAGTTTCTTGGATCGTGTCACGAGTATGCGCAAGACACCATCATTGTTTTGCCGATTAACCAAACGAAAAACATGCCTAAAGAAGTGATTCCAAAATTGCCCCAAAATAAATTTGAATTAGCGACACTTTATTCCAGTGTTGATACGGATATTCCCACTAATAACGAACAACACTCCAACCGACATGCCCTCATTATAGGGAATCAGAACTATGACAAACAGCGAATGAACAAAGTACTTTTTGCTATACATGATGCCGAAATCTTTGAGGAATATTGCACAAGCATACTTGGAATACCTCAACGTCAGATTATACTTTTAAGAGATGCTAAAAAAGATGAAATGCAAAAAGGAATAAGTGATTTTATTCGGCTTGTTTCTTGTTATCCGTATAAAGATGCAGAAATCGTATTCTATTATGCAGGCCATGGATTGCCAAACAGAGACTCTATTCCTTGCTTGATTCCAGTTGACGGGAATGCGAATACAATAGACCAAGCCTTCCCTATTTATGGCGTGTTTGATAGTCTGCTTAAAAATGAGCCTCAGTTGGTGACTGTGTTTTTGGATGCATGTTACACAGGAGCTGGACGTAATAAAAAAGACGAGTTAGCTTTCAGAGCCCCTATTCCCATAACGGAACCTAAAAAGAATGAGTTGTTTGGGAATATAGTTGTGTTTTCCGCCACATCAGCAGATGAGAACGCTTGGGCATACGAAGATAAGAAACATGGTATGTTCACTTATTTCCTTCTCTAAAAACTGAATGAAACTAATGGAACGTGTTCCTATAAAGAACTATTCCAATATTTGCATCAAGAGGTAGGGCTTAGGAGCCTGGAAGAGCATGAAACGAGGCAGACACCTGAGGTGAGGACAGGACCATTTTTGGAAGACATTTGGGAAGAATTGCGGTTCATTGATGTTAAAGATAAAGATTGACGATGAAAAAAGTTTTGATTTCTGTGTGCTGTTTGGCATTCCTGACGATTTTTGGGAACTACCTGCTTGCCCAAAACGTCTCTAATGTCAATGCAGTACAGGAGGGCTATAATATCAAGATCACCTACGATTTGGACAAGGCGGCTCAAATTTCCGTCTTTTTTTCCTCTAATGGTGGAGCAGCATTGCAGAAACTGGACAAAGTGAGTGGCGATGTGGGCGAAAAAATTGTCGGTCCGGGCCACAAAACCATTGTTTGGGACGTTTTGGCAGAAGAAGGAGTGGATTCGCTAAGCAGTGACCGCGTTGTGTTCATGGTGAACGTGGATGCTAATGCAGAATCTGAATGGCGGAAGATGCAGAGAAAAGAGGCAAGAAAAAACATGCCGTTTAATACCTTTGTCACGTTAAACGCCGCGTATTGCCCACAACCCCATTGGTCTGCCGGATTCAAAATAGGACAGATGAAAAATGTCGGATGGTTCGTGAGCTTGTTGAGCAATTTCCACTTCAAGGGTTGGAAACAACCGTTTGAGGAGGGCGGAGATTATTGGTTGACCGAGTGCAAGTCAACCCGTCTTTCCGCTCAGGTCGGCCTCGTGGTTAGGCCGCGAAAACCCATATCCTTGCTGTTTGGAGTGGGTTATGGCTATCGGTCCCTGACATACAAAGACATAGACAACGAGTGGTACTCTTATCCGAAACGCACCTACCAAGGTGTGGATGCCTCTTTCGGATTCCTGTTCGATATCAAAGGTGTGGCTTTTTCAGCAGAAGCGGTCTCCACCAACTTTAAGACCATAGAGGCAAGAATAGGTTTCGGATGCCGCTTCCCTGACAAAAAACATAAAAAAGACAAACCGTTAAAGTTTTGAAGTAATGAGAAATAGGACTTTGACTCTCATCATGTTAGCCATGATTTTCTGTATGGTGGTCTCTTGCGAACGAGAATCGTTTGACAAGGGACAATACCGCTATGAGAACCAAGAATTAGTCCGAACGGAAAACGGACTTATGATTCAGTGGGGTAGTGATACATTATCTGACGCTATCAAGGGTGTTGTGCGTGAAATTGTAACATCAATGGTGTATGTCAAAGGCGGTTCGTTCACCATGGGGTCGGATAACAATCTCTCATTCCCCGATGAGTCGCCCGCCCATAAAGTCAGCTTGTCGGATTTTTATATTGGCAAAATTGTGATTACCCAGAAACAATGGACTGCCCTTATGGGAGGAAACCCACTTTGGAGGGAAGAATATGGTATGGGTGACGATTATCCGGCCAATTACCTTTCCTACAATCAGGCAAAACAGTTTGTCCACAAGTTGAGTGAATGCTCCGGATTGCCGTTTCGTATGCCAACTGAGGCGGAATGGGAATATGCCGCTTGCGGAATAGTGTTTTCCCATGAATATAGCGGGAGTTCTGATGCGGATAGCGTAGCCTGGCATCAGGGCAATGCGAATAGAACAATGCACCCCGTAGCCACACTTAAACCCAATGAATTAGGGCTGTTCGATATGAGTGGCAATGTGTGGGAGTGGTGCTCGGACTGGTATGGGAGCTATACCTCTGGCGATGCCACAAACCCTGTAGGACCAGCCACCGGGACGAAGCGAGTGGTGCGTGGCGGGAGTTTCACCTATGATGCCGTATATTCCCGCTGCAAGACACGCAACAGCCTGTATCCAACAAACCAGTCGCTGGCTGTTGGACTAAGGTTGGCAATTAGTGGAGGCCAGTCCCGATAACAAAATGTATTGTTCAGATTATGAGAGATATATACAGAATATTGACCACCGTTTTTTGTGTGGCATTCGGCGTAAATGCATTTTCCCAAATTACTGTCACCTTTACAGGCAGAGACAGTACGAATCAATACCATATCCCGTTGGATCATGTCACCGTGTTCAACCTCGACCAGCTATGGGAAGAGGTGCTCAACTATCCCGACACCATCTTGGTGTTGGGCACGGTTGGCGTTGGCGACCACGAACAGGACTCTGACATCCAGCTGATGCAGAATGTGCCTAACCCTTTTAACGGCACCACCGAGTTTGCACTGCTGCTGCCCGAAGACAAGGACGTGTTGTTGGAAATCTACGACATAACAGGCCGGTTGGCGGTGGGGCAACGGTTTTCCGCACTGTCGGCAGGAACTCATCTGTTTCAAGCCACACTCTCTTCCCCACAAACTTATCTGTTGAGTGCCAAAGTAGATAAAGGTCAGATGACCATTAAAATGGTGAATGAAGGACACGGTGCGGGAAACACCATCCGGCATATAGGCAAGACCAATGCCAATGGGGATTTCACCCTTTATCTTAAAGAAGAAAAGGCCACAGGCGGCTACCCTTTTTCTGAAGGTGACGAAATGAAATACACGGGTTATGCCGTAATTGACGAGGTTATGCGGGAAAGCAAAACCATTTTAAGGGAACAACATGCAAGTGAAATTATTCCTCTTCTATTTGACCTGACAGTCCCAACGGTAAACACTGATGTGCCTTCCTCTATCACTGACTCAACAGCCTTCTGTGGTGCGCATGTGACAAACAATGGCGGATCGGAAATATCCGCAATGGGGATTTGTTGGAGTACTTCCCCGAATCCGACGATAGGAGATGACACGCTAATGGTTTTTGGTGCAAATAGTGTGTTTAACGAATGGATTACATCTCTAATCCCTAACACTACCTACCATGTGCGGGCTTTTGCCATGAACGGCATTGGTATCGCCTATGGGGCAGACGAAACATTTACCACACTCTGCAATGTGGTGAATCTCGTAATTACAGGAAACTCTACTATAGACTGCGGCCAAAGCACCACCCTTACCGTATCAGGGGCAGATAGTTACCGCTGGAACACCAATGCCACCACGGCGAGCATTACGGTAAGCCCGACCGCCGCCATCACCTACACCGTGACGGGCACTAACAGTTACGGGTGTACCGCCACAGAAACAGTCACCGTGACAGTAAATGCCCTTGTGCCGACGGTTACAACGAACAATGTCACAAACATTACCGCCACCACGGCCACCTGCGGCGGCAGTGTGACATTCGATGGCTGTGCGGATGTGACGGCCCGTGGTGTATGTTGGAGTACGTCCGCAAATCCCACGGTGAGTGCCAGTTGTTGTACCATTACAAATGGCAATGGCATTGGCAGCTTCACCAGCAGTGTCACAGGTCTTTTGCCCAACACCCTCTATCATGTGCGTGCATACGCCATCAACAGTGTGGACACGGCGTATGGGGCTGACAGCACTTTCACGACCCTTTGTGACACGGTGATTGTCACAGTTGCAGGCACTACCACCATCAATTATGGACAAAACACAACCATAACCGCTTCGGGTGCAGATAGTTATGTTTGGAGTAACGGCGGTACATCTGCAGCCATTAATGTTAGCCCTGTCGCCACCGCTACCTATACTGTCACGGGAACCGATACATATGGCTGTACGGATACCGCAAGTGTCACCGTGACGGTGAATCCCATAGCCCCGTCTGTCCGCACCGACAATATAAGCGATGTCACCTCCACCTCCGCGATTTGCGGCGGTACCGTGACTGATAACGGCGGTGCGCCGGTGACCGGGCGCGGAGTCTGCTGGGGTACTTCTGCCAATCCTACGGTGAACGGCGACCATCTTTCCCTCAATAGCGGAGGGAACAGTTTCAGTGGTACCGTTTCTGGATTGATCCCCAACAGAACCTACCATGTGCGGGCTTACGCCATCAACAGCGCAGACACAGCATACGGGGCGGACCGCACTTTTACGACCCTTTGTAACACGGTGGAGGTCAGTGTGCCAGACAATATCACCATCAATTACGGACAAAGTACTACGCTTACTGCTTCTGGGGCAAACAGTTACCGCTGGAACACCAATGCCACCACGGCGAGCATTACGGTAAGTCCGACCACCACCACCACCTATACCGTGACGGGCACCAATAGTTACGGGTGTACCGCCACGGCAAATGTTACGGTGACAGTCAATTTCCTTGCTCCGGTGGTAGTCACTAACGATGTGAGTGGCATTACAGGCACAACCGCCACTTGTGGAGGAAATGTGACTGACGATGGAGGCGCGTCCGTGACTACACGTGGCGTATGTTGGAGCAGTACGAATACAAATCCCATCGCAAGCGACAGCTGCACCACAAACGACGGTTATGGTATGGGCTCTTTTACCAGCTCTATTGTAGGGCTGACACGAGGTGTCACCTATTATGTGCGGGCCTATGCCACCAATAGTGCGGGAACCTCCTATGGGGAAACCAGAACCTTTACAACGTTAACCACTCCAATCGTGACAACCGCCCCGGTAATGAATATAACTGGTTATTCTGCTACTTGCGGAGGTGATGTGACAAGCGTTGGCGGCACTCCGGTGATCGCTCGCGGTGTCTGTTGGGGCGTTGATTCGGAACCCTCCACCAATGGCAACCATACCAACTATACCCCCGAAACAGGCGGTATAGGGAACTTTACCAGTAACATAACAGGATTGACGCCGGGCACTACCTATCATGTGCGGGCGTATGCCACCAACAGCGTTGGTACCGCCTATGGGGCAGACAGCATCTTTACCACAGCATCTTTACCCATAGTAATTACAGGCAAGGTTAACAATGTCACGGCTTTTACAGCCTCTTCTGGCGGCAATGTAATAAGCGATGGAGGATCGTCGGTAATCGTTCGCGGCATTTGCTGGAGTAAGGAGCCAAATCCCGAGGTGAGCGACACGTGTACCACTACAAATCAAGGCGGCATAGGAGTTTTTTCCAGCAGTATCACAGGCCTCATGCCCAACACCACCTATCATGTGCGGGCTTATGCCACCAATATAGTGAATACTGCATACGGGGCGGACAGCACTTTTACAACCCTATGTGACACAGTGAATCTCGTAATTGCAGGTAACACTACGATAGACTGCGGCCAAAGCGCCACGCTTACCGCATCCGGGGCAAACAGTTACCGCTGGAACACCAATGCCACCACGGCGAGCATTACGGTAAGTCCGACATCCACCACTACTTACACGGTGACGGGCACCAACAGCTACGGCTGCACCGCCACGGCAACGGTCACCCTGACGGTGAACCCCACCGCACACATTGTTGATACGGAAACCGCTTGCGAAAGCTACTATTGGCACGGCATGGCCTACACGGAGAGCGGCACCTACGCTTACGACTACACAAACACCCACGGTTGTCCCTGCACCGACACTCTCCACCTCACCGTGTACCATCCCCAGCACCATTCCTACGCCCAAACCGCTTACGATACTTACACTTGGACGGAAGGGAACGGACGGACTTACAACGTTTCTGGCACTTACCTTTACTCTCACACGGATGCGAATGGCTGCACGCAGGTTGACACACTGCACCTTACCGTTTACTACTCTTCCTCTAATGAGTTTTCCGCTACAGCTTGCGAATCTTACGTATGGGACGGACAGACCTACACTTCTTCGGGAAGCTATGTGCGGCAATACACCGATATACACGAGGCCGACAGCGTGGTAACCCTCCATCTGACCATCAACCACGGCACGTATAATGCAGAGACGGAGGAGGCTTGCGATTCTTATACGTGGATCGATGGCAACACCTACACGGAAAGCGGAACGTACACCCATTACTATATCAATTCTGATAGCTGTGAAAGTGTGGATACGCTGAAGTTGACGGTTTACCACAGCTGGACGTGCGATACGACGGCTGTGGAGTGCGACAGCTTCACGTGGCACGGCGTGGAATACACGGCGACACCGATTGTTGCACCGACACACACTTACCAAACGGTACACGGTTGCGACAGCGTGGTGACCCTGCATCTTACCATTTCTTCTCTTGTCTTCACGGTTACGGTTAATCCTAACCAATACTGCGACAATGAGGCTAATATGGTAAACGGTTCACTTCTACCTAATCCCACCACATTCACCTATCGATATGAGAGGCTTGTTGCCGACGGATGGGAAACTGTTGTCGATAATACCCATTTGCCTGCCGGTCACTATAGAGTTACAGCCACGAATTCAAGCGGTTGTACCACTCCACGCGAATATGACATTTATGACAACACGATGCCGCCAGTTGCTTCAGATTCTTCCGTAAATAACACTATTTGTGACAATGGAATTGACCCATTCAATGGTAAGGTAATCATCACTATCAGCAACTATGTATCCACGAAGAACTACACTGTCATTCTCGAAGATGCGGATACTGTTTCCAATGCTTCCGCTGTCACTGAGTTCACTGGCTTGAATGCCGGCACTTACACCTATAAGGTTATTGACAATTTCTACTGTGAGTACGCAGGTGAAGTTGAGGTTGAACAACAAGAGCTTCCTGACCTGCAACTCACTCAAACACCTAATACCGTGAGTGTTCCCACACACGATCATCCGGCAAATGGTACCATTACAGTTCTACCTCCATACGATGATTATGAGAGCGGTAATTTTGAATACGCTTACTACTATGCTCCCATAGGAGGTGACCCCTTGGATGCTGACAACCATAGCTTTACCCAAACGATGTCCCATTTGATTGATTCTCTGTATTTTGTTACCGTTTTGGATCTTCGTACTGGTTGTGTCGTTGCGGATACGATTACGGTCGGGTTTTCGCCAATTGATGTCGTCATCGACGAGAAGTCCTGCCCCGCCGCCCCCACGGTGACGGATCACGAGGGTAACGTCTATGCCACGGTGCAGATCGGCAACCAGTGCTGGATGCGCGACAACCTGCGGACCACCACCTCGCCGAGCACGGGAACGTACCTTATCCCCGCCGCTGGCACGGGCTACACCTACACGGGCAAGCAGGCCCGCTGGTACAACAACGACTCGGCCACGTATGCGTCGATGAACTACGGCCTGCTGTACAACTGGAACGCGGCGGTCGATACGTTCAACATGGCCTACGGGGAGACGAGCGTGAATACGGACTACAACAATGCCGTGTCCGTGGCCTTCAGTGCTCACCGCAGGGGCATCTGTCCAGCGGGCTGGCATCTGCCGAGTGATGCGGAGTGGACTCAGCTGACGAACTATGTGAGCAGCCAGAGCGAATATACTTGCAGCGGCAACAGCAACAACATAGCCAAGGCGTTGGCCTCCACGGAAGGGTGGAACACATCCACGAACAGCTGTGCGGTGGGTAATAACCAAGGCTCGAACAATGCCACAGGTTTTTCCGCCGTTCCGGCAGGCCTCTGCACCGGTTCGTCGTTCGGCGACGTGGGCTACGGCGCCTACTGCTGGTCCTCTACGCAGAACGACAGCAGCTTCGCCTGGGGCCGCTACCTGCTCTACTACTACGCGGACGTGCTCAGGTGCAACTACTGCAAGGACGACGGTCGGTCAGTCCGCTGTCTCCGAGATGCCGTCATCGACGAGAAGTCCTGCCCCGCCGCCCCCACGGTGACGGATCACGAGGGCAACGTGTATGCCACGGTGCAGATCGGCAACCAGTGCTGGATGCGCGACAACCTGCGGACCACAACCTCGCCGAGCACGGGAACCTACCTTATCCCGGCCGCCAATGCGAATTACACCTACACGGGCAAGCAGGCTCGTTGGTATAACAACGACTCCGCTACGTATGCGTCCATGAACTACGGTTTGCTGTACAACTGGAACGCGGCGGTGGATACGTTCAACACGGCCTACGGGGAGACGAGTGTGAATACCAGCTCCAGCAATGCGGTGTCTGTGACATTCAGCGGCCACCGCAGGGGCATCTGTCCTGCGGGCTGGCATCTGCCGAGTGTTGCGGAGTGGACTCAGCTGACGAACTATGTGAGCAGCCAGAGCGAATATACTTGCAGCGGCAGCAGCAGCTACATCGCCAAAGCGTTGGCTTCCACGGAAGGGTGGAATAGTTACAGTGGCGAGTGTTATCCTGGAGACCAGAGTGTGACGGCGAACAACGCCACGGGCTTTTCCGCCGTTCCGGCAGGCGCCTGCACCTGCAGCGGTTCGTCGGTCGACATCGCGGGCGACTACGCCAACTTCTGGAGTGCTACGCAGACCGCGAGCTACCCGAGCTACGCCTACGGCCGCGACCTGTGCTACGGCAACGCGGACGTGGGCAGGTACTACAGCTACAAGGACAACGGTCGGTCAGTCCGCTGTCTCCGCGATGAAACCGGCACTGCCGTAGTGGACGAGAAATCCTGCCCCGCCGCCCCCACGGTGACCGACCACGAGGGAAACGTTTATGCCACGGTGCAGATCGGCAACCAGTGCTGGATGCGGGACAACCTGCGGACCACCACTTCGCCGAGCACGGGAACGTACCTCATCCCCGCCGCTGGCACGGGCTACACCTACACGGGCAAGCAGGCCCGCTGGTACGACAACGACTCGGCCACGTATGCGCTGATGAACTACGGCCTGCTCTACAACTGGAACGCTGCGGTGGACACGTTCAACACGGACTACGGGGAGTTGAGCGTGGATCAAGACTACAATCATGCGGCCTCAGTGAATTTCAGCGGTCATCGCAGGGGCATCTGCCCTGCGGGGTGGCATTTGCCGAGTGATGCGGAATGGACACAGCTGACTAACTATGTAAGCAGCCAAAGCGAATATACTTGCAGCGGCAACAGCAGCTACATCGCCAAGGCGTTGGCCTCCACGGAAGGGTGGAACACATCCATGAACAGCTGTGCGGTGGGCAATGCCCCGAGCGGCAACAACGCCACGGGCTTTTCCGCCGTTCCGGCAGGCAACTGCAGCGGTTCGTCGTTCTCCACCGCGGGCAACTACGCCGGCTTCCGGAGTGCTACGCAGAGCGCGAGCCTCCCGTACTACGCCTACTACCGCGGCCTGGACTACCCCAACGCGGGCGTGTACAGGCACCTCAACGGCAAGTACTACGGTCGGTCAGTCCGCTGTCTCCGCGATTAAAAAAAACAGATTCCAAAACCGGAAGGCCGACGATAGGAGGCCAACCGGTTTTGTCCTTTTGGGAGAGCATCGCCCGTGCGCGATAGCGCCGGGGTGGTAATTAAGAATTAAAAATGCATAATTAAGAATGAGGGCGTGGCCGGGGGCTGCGCCTTTTGTTTCGTAATGATGAATGCTGAATGATGAATGATGAAAGAAAGAGCGAAGAATGAAAAATGAATATTTATGGCAAATTCGTGGTGAATTCGTGACAATTCGTGTTTAGAAAGAGCGTCCCCTTGCGAGACGGAGGTTCCGTTTGGCCGGTCAAGGCGTCGCGTTAACGTTATGTTGTGGGTGTCGGAAATGCGTGTCGTTTTCGGTTGAGGAGGGTGGCCAAACGGAATGGTGCATTTGCTGTTCGTTTCTGTTTGCGTTTGCGGGTGGCACGGTTGGTCGGTTGTCCTTGCTCTTGCGGGTTGTGCGGGTTGCGATGTCTTCTGCTCTTGTTCGGAGAAGATGTATTTTCGTTAACTTGCCATTGGTATTTTTTGTACTTTTGCAGAAAAATAAAAGGTAACTATATACCTATAAAAGGAACATTCTAAATAGTAATCGTTGAACAAATAACATCCACAATGACAAAACAATTCTTCATCATAGTTCTTGTTTTTCTCATGGTAGGCTCCCTTTCCGCCCAGCGCGAGCGCACCGTCACTGTGACCGCCACTGGCAGTTATGTGGGCGGCAAGTATGAAACGTTTGCGGAAGGGCAGACGAGGGCGCTGCAGGAAGCCAAGAAACAAGCGCTTCGCGAGGCCGGCGTCGCCGAAAACATCTCTTCCACCGCCGACTGCTACCTGCGGGTGTTCCTCCTCGGCAAACATCCCAACAGCAACGCCCAAATCTATCCGTTAGACGGCGTTTTCAAGGACGTGCGGATGAAAGCCGGCGAAAACGTCCCATTCCCGCCCACCGACCGCAAGTTCCTCTACGACAAACCGTTCGAATACACGGTGGAAATGGAGAAAGAAAACGACAACCTGGAACAGGACGTGCTACTGATTGTGGCCTTGAAAAAGTCCTATCCATTTACGGAAACGGTGAGCTACGAGAGCGTGATCCGCTGGCTGTCAAAGATCAAGCGCAACGAGAAGTGCGTGCTGTGGCAGGGGGTGAATATAATTCATAATTAAGAATTAAGAATTATGAATGATGATTGGTGAGAATAAAAATTAGGAATTTGTCAATTGTTTCAAAATTAAATGTATTTTTGCATCCTTGAAAACTTAGTAGAAAATACACCAACTGAAAAACGAAATTATGATATCATCTGATGAATTATTGGGCCTTCTCCACAGTACCGAAACGTTCAGATTGGAACGCACCACTTCCACTTCTGACATGGATAAGTTTCAGGAAGCAATATGTGCATTTTCCAACGATTTGCCGGATTCACGCAAGAACGGCTATTTGATTTTGGGTGCAACTGATAAAGGAGAATTGTCTGGACTGAAGGTGGACGATGCCTTGATGAAAAAGATTTCCGCAATACGTTCCGATGGCAACATCCTTCCTTTGCCTGTGATGTGCGTTGAACGATTCGAGTTCCCGGAGGGAGACCTGCTGGTGGCGGAAGTATCCCCTTCGCTACTTCCGCCAGTCCGATATCGCGGAAGAGTTTTTGTTCGCATCGGTCCGCGCCGCGATATCGCCAGCGAGACGGAAGAGCGCATACTCACAGAACGCCGCGCCGCCTATATGGCCACTTTCGATGCCACGCCATGTATAGGCGCTACATTACAGGATTTGGACATGGATGTCATTGAGAACGGCTATCTGCCTGCCGTTGTGGATGCGGAAATCTTGTCCCAAGACAATCGAGATATCAGGGATAAGTTGGCCTCGATTCGCTTATATGACCGTGAACATGATTGTCCCACTTTCGCTGCCATAATCCTGTTTGGTAAGACCCCGCGATATTATATGCCTGGTGCATTCGTCCAGTTCGTGCGCTTTTCAGGAAAAGCGATCGGCGGTGAAGTGCTCAACGAAAAACGTTTTCAGGGACCGTTGTATAAACTGCTGCCTTCACTCGAGTCGTTTGTGGCAGATGCCATCATTACCCAACGGCCTGTCGCCGTGAGTCTTTTTAGAGAAAGAACGGTCATCAATTATCCAAATGATGCGTTGCGCGAACTGCTCATGAACGCTTGTATGCATCGTGATTATCAGGCGAATATGCCTGTCCGGCTGTATCAGTTCGATGACCACGTGGAAATCATGAATGCTGGAGGGTTGTATGGCGAAGCACGTCCTGAAAATTTCCCAACAGTGAACGATTATCGTAATCCCGTCGTGGCTGAGGCCATGAAAGAGATGAAATACGTCAATATGTTCAACCAAGGAATACGGCGTGTCCAAGATATGCTGCGTGAAAACGGGAATCCCGAAGCAGAATTTGATGTTTCCAAACTCACTGTTTTTTGTGTCAATGTCCCCGCCAATGGCGTGGATATCCTTCAAGGTGATACTCAAGGTGATACTCAAGGTGATACTCAAGTCATAACAATATCTGATAAAGAACTTGATAATTGGATAGAACAGCAATTGCTACAAAATCCACAATTAAGTACAGAATCGTTAGCGAGAATGTGTCGTAGAAGCATCATTACCATCAAACGTCACATCGCGAAGATGCCGCACATATGCTATGTGGGGAGTGGCTATAGCGGGCACTGGGAAGTTAAAGACAAACGAAATGAAATATAAATAATTCATTGAAAATCAGAATGATGATGTACACAATCAAAAAAAACATTCAATTCAAGATAGATTTTCATTTTCCAACCTCTATATAGGGATGTAAACAGTTTGAAATTATTCACATTAAAATTATAGGATATGAAAAACACTTTCAAATTATTCAGCATGATGCTCCTGGCCGCTGGCCTTATGATGGCACAACCCGCCGCCGCACAATCCAACAGACAGCAGAAAAAAGAGAACAAGGAAAATCGAAAGGACCAGAAGGAAATTCACAACACCGTTTACCAGAAATCCGAGAAAATGGCGCTGAAAGAGGCCAAGAAATTAGAGAAGGCCGGCTGGAAGACTATGGGATTGCCCATTGCCAAGCAGCTTGATGAAACCTGGCTGAAGATGTACGACCGCGAACCCAACGGCTACCCGCGCTACATCTGGGCGCAGGAGATGGCCACCGCCAACACCTTCGCAGCGGCGCAATCGCAGGCCGACAACGTGGCCAAACTGCGGATCGCCTCGCAGGTGAGTAGCAGTATTGCCGCTCTGACCGACATTGCCCTTGCCAATCAGGAGATTTCCGCCAAGGAAGCCGCATCCATTACAAAGACAGTAGAGAATGCCAAAGTGATTGTCTCGCAGAAGCTGGGCCGCACCTTCAAGACGATGGAGATATACCAGGAGTTCAGCAACGGCAACTACCGCGTGCGCACCACCATGTTCTACGACATGAGAGCCGCTGTCTCCATTGCCCGTGAAGTGATGCTGGATGAACTGAAAAAAGATTCCGATGTCAACAAAGCGCAATTGGAGAAATTGCTCGGAATGGACAAACTGATGGACCAAGTGGCGAAGGATATGCCCCAATACGATGAAATCGCCGAATAACTCCAATGTACAATGTACAATGAATAATGTACATATAGGCGGAATTCTCCTGCAATCTGGTGGATTCCGCCTTTTTGTTAAAACATTTCTCAACCCGATAATATGAATAATTTGTGAATAGTTCATGGCAAATTATTGGTAATTTGTGTAAAAAAATGAAACGAATCATATTTTTATCATTGGTGTTGTTTGGCATAGCACAGCTTCACGCCCAGAATTTCGAGGATGCATTCAATGTCTTTGCGAATCAGAACCAACAGCAGTTCAACCGTTTCGCGGACAGCATCAACCGGCAGTTCGCGGAAGCAATGGAGGCCAATATGAAGACGTTCTCGGGAGAGCAGCCCAAGGTGCGCGATTCCAAGCCGAAACCTGTGAAGTTGCCGGAAATCAAGAAGGACGATATTCCCGAATTGCCTATCCAAGAGCCGCAAAAGCCAATGCCAGAGCCACAGCAACCTGAGCCGCAACCAACGCCTACAGAAGAGGTCCCAGCAAATGCTGATGAACCGGCTAGTCTTCCGGCTGAACAACTCAACTGGATGGAGTTCAAACTGTTCGGTGATAATATCCGATACGCCAAGAAACCGTTTCCCAGCAGGATAGGGGGGATAGCCCCCAAAGACGTTTCTGCCTTTTGGATTCGGCTCTCGGAATGCGATTACGAGCCGTTGTTGCAATCCTGCCGCACGGCTCGTGCCGACAGGGATTTCAACGATTGGGCCATCTATCAGCTGGTGCTGGAAATGGCGCGCAAGACCTATCCTCGCCAGTACAACGAACAGGCCGTTTTGGCGGTGTTTCTGCTCAACCAACTCGGCTTGGAAGCCAAAGTCGGGTTCGGCAATTCGCACCTGTTCTGCCTTTTGGCGGTGGAGCAGCAGCTCTACGGCCTCTCTTTTGCCGACATCGCTAAAAAACGTTACTACCTTTTGGAAGTGGATTCCAACTACCTCAATCGTGACGTTTCGTTCTCGTTCCGCACCTACGACACCCCTTTCCCTGAACCGACAAAGGGTTTGGACATGAATATCTCAAAACCATTGAAATCCTCCGAATTCCCTGACATTATAGATTCAGCCATCAACATCAGCACCAGCATGATAGAACTGTTCAGCACTTATCCGCAGGTGGACATCGCCGTATATGCCAACGCACGGCCGAGCAATGTGTTTTGCCAGTCGCTGGAACAGGTTTTCAAACCGCTTCTGCAAACGCAGTCCACGCTGGAAGCGGTGGATTTCCTGCTGACGTATGTTCAATATGGTTTCGACTATGCCACCGACAACGATCAGTTCGGATACGAGAAACCGTTTTTCTGCGAGGAAAACTACTATTATCCGCAAAACGACTGCGAAGACCGTAGCGTGCTGTTCGCCTTTCTGGTGCGTCATCTCCTGCGTTTGGATGTGGTTCTTGTAGATTACCCAGGACATATTGCCACAGCGGTACATTTCAATGAGAATGTTCCCGGAACGGCCATCATGCATAACGGAAAACGTTACGTCATCTGCGATCCCACTTACATCGGGGCGTCGATAGGGACGGAAATGCCGGGATTTGTAACTGAGGACCGGACGGTGATACCAATCAAGGGATGGTAAGAGTATAAGGAAATGTCATAAAAAAAGCGCTTCATCCGAAGCGCTTTTTTTATGACGTCTAACGTCTAACGTCTTACGTCTTATTTCTGATAGAATCTCACGCGGTTGTCCAGCACTTTGGCTTGGCTGATCAGGTAGCTGAGGAGCGTGTTTTCGTTGCGCTCACGGCCGATCAGTTCATTCCGGAGGTAGTTCTTCTCCATCATGAGGTTTTGTGAGGCTTGTCCGTCACGCAGCTCTTTCACATTC
>JAEEGH010007911.1_pt1 | contig 25341 bp, 21 predicted proteins | sample 9134181 | NCBI WGS metagenome assembly JAEEGH01 (sample SAMN16246544, study PRJNA631951) | gut metagenome | biome: gut microbiome; feature: rumen; material: DP-attached | host: Bos | place: Iran: Karaj | collected 2018-10
CGACGAAGCCGTGGGCGACGACGGGCACCCAGATGAAGCGCCCCCACAACATCGTGAACTCGCTTTACCTCAAGCCCGACGAGCTGGAGCGCACCAACTACGAGCGCTTCGAGCGGTACGCGAGGCTCGAGAAGGAGGAGTGCCGCTGGGAGGAGTACATGATGGACGACGCCGACATCTGCGTCGTGTCCGTCGGCATCACCGCCCGCGTCGCCAAGAACGCGATCGTCGCGGCCCGCAAGGCCGGCGTCAAGGTCGGCATGATCCGTCCGATAACGCTCTACCCCTTCCCGAAGGAAGCGCTCGCCAAGGCCGCGCCTCGCATGAAGGCGTTCCTCACGGTCGAGCTGAACATGGGCCAGATGAACGAAGACGTCAAGCTCGCGATCGGCTGCTCGCGCCCTGTGGCAATGTGCAACCGCGTCGGAGGCATGATCCCGTCCGTCGACGAGGTGCTGGCGGCGATAGGCAAGTTGAACGGCTGAAAGAGTCGAAAGGGCTGACTAAAATGGCAATCGTTTTCCAGAAACCAAAGGCACTGACTGACGCGGTCCTGCACTACTGCCCGGGCTGCACGCACGGCATAGTCCACAGGCTCGTGGCAGAGGCAATCGACGAACTCGGCATCGAGGGACGCACGGTCGGCATCGCGCCCGTGGGCTGCTCGGTGATGGCCTACGACTACTTCAGGTGCGACATGATCGAGGCTTCGCACGGCCGCGCGCCGGCGGTAGCGACGGGCGTCAAGCGCTCGATGCCCGACAACATCGTGTTCACCTACCAGGGCGACGGCGACCTCGCGTCCATCGGACTTTGCGAGACCGTCTCGACCGCCTGCCGCGGCGAGAACATCACGATCATCTTCATCAACAACGCCATATACGGCATGACCGGCGGCCAGATGGCCCCGACATCGCTGATCGGCCAGGTCACGCAGACCTCGCCGTACGGGCGCGACCCCAAGACGCAGGGCATGCCGATCCGCATCTGCGAGCTCCTCGCGACGCTCGACGCGCCGGCCTACCTCGAGCGCGTCGCGGTCAATTCGGTCCCGCACGTCCGCCAGGCCAAGAAGGCCATCCTAAAGGCGTTCAAGAACCAGGTCGAGGGCAAGGGCTTCTCGCTCGTCGAGGTCGTGTCGACCTGCCCGACGAACTGGGGACTTACGCCGGACAAGGCGTGCCAGTTCGTGGAGGAGAAGATGATTCCGTTCTATCCGCTCGGCTGCTACAAGGACCGCACGGCGACGGCGGAGGAGGTGAAGTAAGATGACTTACGAGACAATAATGGCCGGCTTCGGCGGACAGGGACTGCTCTTCTCGGGCAAGGTTCTTGCGCACGCGGCGCTCATCGAAGGCAAGGAACTCTCGTGGCTCCCGTCGTACGGACCCGAAATGCGCGGCGGAACGTGCAACTGCTCGGTTATCGTCTCCGACGAGCCGGTCGGCTCCCCCATCATCGCGCATCCGAACGTGCTGATGGTGATGAACGAGCCCTCCCTCGACAAGTTCGAGGACACCGTCGCGCCCGGCGGCACGATCTTCGTGGACTCGTCCCTCATCTCGCGCAAGGTGCGCCGCACCGACGTAGAGGCCGTCTACATTCCGGCGACGCAGATGGCGAAGGACATGAACGCCCTTTCGCTCGCCAACATGATCATCCTCGGCGCAATCGTAGAGAAGCTCGGCTGCGTCAAGGGCGACACGATCGCGCAGGCGCTCAAGGAGACGATCTCCGCGCGCAAGGCCAACCTCCTCGACCTCAACATGAAGGCCGTCGAGGCCGGTCGCGCCTTCATCAAGGGCTGATCGGCTCATACGGCTGCAACGCAGCCAAGACAGACTCGGCGCGGCGTCCATCAGGTCGCCGCGCCGTCTTTTTGCCGCCTTCACGACAGGTCCCTTCCGCGTCCCGCATTTAACAGCAAAACGTAAGGCCGACATGAACGCGGCAAACGAATCTTGATCTGATTTTAGGGGGAGTTTTTGGGTGGTGCTCGGGGCGGGACTCGAACCCGCAAGGATCTCTCCACATGCACCTCAAGCATGCGTGTCTGCCAATTTCACCACCCGAGCAGGTGTTTTGAAATTGGGTGTAGTATATCATATTAGCCGACGTTGCGCAAGGGGGTATGTGAAAAAAACGTTGGACGGATGGAGGCTGGCGAGGGGTTGCTGACACCTGCGCGGTTTCGGGACGATTTTTAGGGGAAAGTGCGTCGCCTTTCAAGTCCGGCCTTCGGAACACAACGCTACGAAGTCCCTGACGCCAACGCTGCGTATTTACGCGTTTCCTCCCTTTCCAGTTGTGTTTCGAGCGTTTTCTGCCTGTGTACGGAATGTTTGCTAATGGTGTACGCGGCGTTTACTAGGCGTGTACGGGGGAGTTTTGACGTCATTACACCATAGAAGTGACGTCACTTCAATGGTATATTGACGTCACTTCACCACAGAAGTGACGTCAAAACTCCTCCGTACACAGGCGGGGAACGCCGTGTACACAGTTAGGGAATGCCGCGTACACCGTAAGGAAACGCCTCGTACACAGGCAGAGCAAGGTCCGTTCACTCACCCCGAAACCGCCGCGGACAATGCGGACGAAGGTCACGCTACCGACCAGTGAACGGTAGCGCTACCGATCGACGAAAAGGTCGTCATTCCGCCCCTAACTCTCCAAGGGGTCTTGTCGGTTCATCTTGATTTGTGTCGATAATTGAAAATTTGTGGTTTATCTATTTAACCACGAATCTACACATGTCTTCACAAATTAATTCGAGTTCTGGGGTGTTTTTATCTTTAACGCAGGGGTGCAAAGACGCAGAGTATGCAGAGATGCTTTCGACGATATGGGGTTTTCTAGTTGCGGTCACGCGCGACGGGCGGGTGACTGCGGCCAAACTTATTATCACAAAACAAGCTCAATTGTGGTATAATATGGATCAGGTACGTGTTTCGGAAAGCGCTTTTTAGGCTTTTGTACTACAGAAAGGAGTTCGTGCAATGAAGCGTCTTGTTGCGGCTATGTCCGCGATTGTTGCTGCTACTTATGCATGCGGAGAGACAGTAACGCTCAGTCCTGCCGCAGGTTCGACCACGAACGCGCTTGCCTTGTTCACAGGCAGCACGGCGGTTGAAATCGCAGGGCCGGGTACAGTGCGGCTGAACCCTTCCAACGGCCACACCGGCGGCACGACGCTTTCGGGCGGCACCCTTGAGATGTCCGGCAACTTCACCGGCGACCGCTCGCCAGTCGGCGCGGGCACGTTCACCGTCTCCGGCGGCACCCTGCGCGGCACCGGAACCTTCGGCGGCAACATCACGGGAACGGGAGCATTCGCAGTTGAAGCGCCTGATGGTTGGACATGGTCTGGCGACAACACCTTCTCCGAGGCGCTGACGATTTCCGAAGGCACCATTGAAGTCGCCGGCGGAACTACGACGCTGGGCAAGCACTTGTATCTTCTGCCAGCTGGCGACGAGCCTGTCGGCTACCTTCAGTCCGGCGGCTCAGTCACCATGGGTGCCAACAACCTCCAGTTCTCCTACAAGGCCGGCTCCCGCTCGTCGTTCACGATGACGGGCGGCTCTTTCGATGTCAACGGCAAGAACGCCCTGGTAGGCTACAATGTCGCCAATGCCTCCGCGACAGTCGACATCTCCGGTGGCGCAGCTCTGCGGAACATCGGCAACTTCTACACCCATACGAGAAGCGGCAACTCGCTTGCCGTCAGCGTCCGCGACGGCGGAACGTTAGGGTTCGGCTCCATTTACAACTCTTCATCGGATGGAGCGCTTTCCCTGCACGTCGACGGGGGAACTCTTGCAAACGACACGACAGGGATTAGTTCGGCGCGCACGACGAGCAATGGCACTGGCTGGATAAAAGATAGCATCACTTCATTCAAGGTCGGCCCCGGAGGCGCGACATTCACGACGGACAATGGGGCAGGCGCCGGACTCGCGCAGATTCGCATGCCAATTCTCGCCGAGGCTGCCGGCGAAGGGGAGACGGCGAAAGGCGTTATATTCAAAACTGGCGACTGGGGTTACTATGTCGCTGGGAACGACTACGAGGGGCCAACTGTTATCAGGAAAGGTGCTGCGCTCTTCCTTTACAGCAATGGCACAATCCCGTCCGGCTCCGTCGTCACTGTCGCGTCCGGTGGCGAGCTTTGCGTGTGCGGGTCAGAGAACAAACCCAAAACGATTTCCTCGCTTGTTCTTCAGGATGGAGCAATTCTCGGCTTTGGGCTGAACCTCAATACCCTGACGGCTTCAGAAAGCGTCACGCTCCCCTCGCATGCAAAAATCGCGCTCTACAACAACGCGAACCCGACAACGGGCAAGAATAACGACGACGGCACATACGCCGTCCTGAAGGTCCCGGCGTCCTACGTCGACGCGCTTCGCGCCGTCTCATGGTCGTGCGCGACGGCGACGAGCGGCAAGTCCTACACGTTCTCCGTGGCGACGAGCGGCGACACGGCGACGCTCTCGATGACAATCGCCGCCGCTCCTTCTGGCACTTTTGCCGTTTCCGATGATACGGCGCTTGTCGTGGCGCTCAACGTCAGCGGCGACATCACTATCGGCAGCGGCGCGACGCTTGCCGCTTCGCCCATCTACGGCACGACGACTGGCGGCTCGATCACCATCAACAACGGCGGTACGCTCGACGCTTCCGGCGACAACATCCGCCCCGTTAACGCAAGCGGGAACTCGTTCCACCTTTACCTCAACGAAGGCGGAACGCTTGTCTTAAACCAGATTTATGGCGTCACTTCCGGCGCGGCCATGAACGAGGCAATAGGGACGCCCATGTTCCACTTCAACGGCGGTACGATCCAGCCCGTCGCGTTCGAGGACGATGCCGCCAGTGGTCTGCGCTATCTCCTCAACTACCAGACCGCTCTCGTCGGTGAGAACGGCATGGTGATTGACCTGTCCAAATGGTCGCGTCCCGTCGGATACGACATCTGGGTGCGCAGCACTCTTCAGGGCAATGTCAACCACGATCCGGACTGCGTGGGCGCGGACGGCGGCATCACGGTGAAGGCGACGGGCGATGACAGGGCACTTGTCTGCTTCGGTGGCCGATTCAACGGCTCCTCGCTCACCGGCGGCATTCTGGCGGAAGACGGCGCCATTGTAGCCGCAACCACCAGCGGTCTTGAAGGGCAGACCCTCACGCTCCAACCCGGTTCGCGCTTCCGGCCCTACAACACGACGACCATCATGATTGGCGACCTCACGTTTGGCGAAGCGGGTGCGACGAAGCCTGTTGCCTTCGACTGCTCGAACAGCACGACGGGTTACGGCGTAGTCGTCACCGACACGCTCTCCATCCTCTCGCCGGTGGAGTTTTCAGTTACGCCAGGCTGGAGCGTGGATTCCACCCTTTCATCCGGCACTTACACCGCGCTCGTCTATCAGGCGTCGTGCAGCGTCAATCCGTCGCTGTTCCGGCTTCCCGCGAACGCGCCCAGCGGCGCAACGCTTTCTGCCGAAGAGGTTACGCTCACCGCCGGTGACTATGCCGGCTGCAAGGCTCTCGTCGTAACAATCGCCAACGACATCGTCGTCACGGGCTCCACATTGCATCCCACTCCGCTCACGGTATCTGAGAATGCCGCCGTCGGCAGCATCGTCGTCGGCGGCGCGTGGAACGGTGAGGCCGACTCCGTCTGCGAGACTTCGCTGACGATTTCCGGCAACGTCACGGCATCGGAGGGCCTGTACCTCGGGTACAATCCCGCGCCGGGCGTGGACAAGGACGACTGGCACAAGGGATTCCTCACGCTGAACGGCGGTTCGATCACCACTCCGCTGTTTTATTCCATCTATCGTCCCGGCATGACAGACAATAACGACTCCGACTGCCGCTTTGGCTGCGAGGCGACCGTGAACGGAGGCCTTCTCGATGTTGCGGGCGACGTCCGCCTTGGCTACAACCGTTCGAAAAACGGCGACAACTTGTATTCGCGCCTCACGGTGAACAATGGCCGCGTCGCGGTCGGAGGCAAGTTCTATCTGCTCTACGACGATACGCAGGGCGCCTTTACGGCTCCCGGCTCCATCGTGCTGAACGGAGGCGAGGTGGACGTGAAGGGCGTCATCGACATGTCGCGCAATGCGCAGAATCCTGGGAATCAAGCCTACAACACAAAGTTCGGCATTTGGCTGAACGGCGGCGTCCTGAAGGCGGAGAACATCATGATGACCGCCACCTCGGCCTCAACGCCGCAGGTTGTTTTCAACGGCGGTGTCTATGCGCCATACGGCGCTAAGGCGGCGAACCGCACGATGTCGTACCCGAACGAGGTGTATGTATCGACTGGCGGCGCGGTGATTTCCACCGAGAACATTCCAGCAGGCAAAGTGTACACCGTCTCGCAGGCGCTGAAGACCGACCCTGCGCTCAACGGCGCCGCGGACGGCGGTCTTGTGAAGCGCGGCGCGGGAACGCTCGCGCTTTCCGGAGCGAACACCTTCACGGGCCCTGTGCGCGTGGAGGAGGGAACGCTAGTTGCCAGCAGCGCTGACGCCCTTTCCGACTCGATTGCAGTCGCCGACGGCGCGGTTCTCGACCTCGGCGCCAGCACGGTCACTGTCGGCTCTGCGGCGGCGAGCGGCGCAGTCGTCGGCTCGCTCGTCGTCACCAACGCCATCTTGGCGACCTCCAATGGATCTTTCCTCTCCGTCGAAGGAAACCTTGAGATCAGACCGCGCACTAGCGTGATCTTCGGCAGCGGCGCCACCATTCCCGATGACTGGAGCGCCATAGCCGCGGCCTCCGGCACGATCACGGCGCCCGGCTCGCTCAGGCTGCGCAGCAGCGGCGGGGAGAAGACGCGCGTTGAGACGAAGGTCGAAGGCGGCGTTCTCTACGCCAGGGCGTCACTGGCCGGATGCCTAATCCTCGTGAGGTAAGCCGGATGAGAGTCTGCACTGCCCTTCTCGCGATCCTGTCCGCGGCAGCGGCGCTCGCCGCGCCGCTCCGCGTAGGAGTGTTCGTGGACAAGGGCGCGCGCTCCAACGGCTGCGCGGCGTGGGTGAGGCTGCTCACGTCGTCGCCGGACTTCGACACGACGTTTCTGGACGGACCGGCTGTGCGCGGCGGCGCGCTAGAAGGCCTTGACGTTCTTGTGATGCCAGGCGGGCACAGCATTGTGGAGTCCGAACAGCTCGAAGAGGCGGGGCGCGAGGCGATACGGCGCTACATACGCAACGGCGGCAGATACCTTGGAACTTGCGCGGGATGTTCGCTAACGCTCAACGAGCCGATGGCGACGAGGCTCAGGGTGATCCCCTTCTCGCGCGACCCGAAGAGTCCGCGCGGCGGAGGCGAGGCCCTGACGATGAAGGTCACGAAGCGCGGGGAGGAGCTGACGGGCATCAAGGCGGGCAACCATCCCGTCAGATACCACAACGGGCCGATGCTCGTGCCGACGAAGCCGCTGAAGGACGCGGAATACGAGGTAATAGGCAAGTGGAACTGCGACCTCAGCGAGAAAGGAACGAACTCCGTCAGCATGTTCGGGCATCCGGCGCTGGTCTGCGGGAGGTACGGCAAGGGGCGCGTGTTCGTGACGGCCGGGCATCCCGAGCACTATCCGCGCTCACGCGACATCGTCGTAGGCGGCTTCAGGTATCTGACGGGCGTCGCGCCGAAGTTCGAGCTCAAGTCGCGCAGCAGAGGCGCAACGTGCGTCGGCTTCTACACGCCGCCCATGGCCGGAATCGAGACCGCGAAGACGCTTGCCGCGCTTGAGAAGGATCCGGCGCTGGACGTAGTGGCCGTGCAGAACGACGACATAACGGCAGGACGGCTTGAGCATCTCGACGCGCTTGTGCTGCCGGACGGAGACGCCGCGCAGTACGAAAAGGTATATCCCGAAGTCGCGCCATACGTCGAGGCGTTCGCGGAGCGCGGCGGAACGACAGTCGCGTGGGGCGTCGGGGCGAAGCACCTGCCAAAGCGCGGCGGAACGGCCGCCGAAGACGGCATGCACGCGCTGGAAGCTCTGCGGTAAGGTGCGGCGGACGCTGCCGCGGGACATCGCGTCAGACGATCTTCCAGCCGTAGGCGCCGATGGCGTCCGCAACGGCGGCCAGGTAGCTGGCCTCGTCGTCGGCGACAACGCCGTCCTCTTCGACAACCGTCTTCACGGCCTCCAGAAACTCGCGCTTCATAAGCGGAATCATCGTGCCGAGATCGGAAAGCGCCGCGCGGAACTCGCCCATGTCGAGATAAGGCTGGGGACGGTCCGGCCAGAAGACGAGGCAGGATGCAAGGCGCTCGCCTGCGAGGGCGTAGGCGCGGTCGCCGTTCGCGCCGAGCGACGCGATCGTCGAGATCACGCCTGCCGCGGCCTCAGCCAGACGAGACCTGTCAACGCTCCGCTCCGGAGCGGACGGTCTCAGCTTGCGTCTTACTGCGCAGGACACCATGAAGTCGAATGCCGCCGCGCTGCCGCCGGACACGACATCGGCAGACGAGAGAGACTCGATTCTGTCGGCCCAGGCGGCGACCTCGGCCGCCGAGCCCCACTGTCTAATCGCCCCGACTGCCTTCGCGGCGACGAGGCGCTTCGCGAACGGAGTGAGGCCTTCAGGGCACTCCGGCAGAGTCTCGCCCGAAAGAAGCGAGACGAGGACGCTGCCCGCGCCGCCGGCTTTCCTCATCCTTTCGACAAGCGCCTGCGGCAGAACGGCGCTCGACGGATTGTGCGCGAGCTCGTGCGCCTTGCGCTGCTCGTTCTTCGCGAAGTTCTCCGCGACCCTGCGCCGCCCTTCAGCGTGAATGCGCTCGATGCGGTCGCGGAACCTCTCAAGGCGCGAATCGACGCCATGCGGCGATATGCGGCGGATTCTCTCATCCACAGGCGGATGCGTCCCGGCGACGCCCATCTCGGCATCGAGAAAGAACATGTGCGAGACGTTCGCCGCGGTCACGGTGTGCGCGCTCCAGGCGCAGCCGAGGAGTCGGGAGAAGCGCAAAGCGTCTGCTAGGCCCTCCGGATTGCGGGTGAACTGCACGGCGGCGGCATCCGCAAGATACTCGCGCTCGCGAGACACCGCGTGCTGAAGAAGCCGCGCGAAGCCTCTGCCTGCGAGCCCGATCAGCCAGAGAGCCGAGCCAAGCAGCGCACAGACAAGAAACGCGACGAGCGGAAACGGGCCGAGCCTGGTGAGCCGCCTGCCTATCGGGTCCATGCGAGCGCCGTTCGGCAGAAGCATCTCGTCGTCGTCCGAGTCGCCGAGATCGGGCTTGAGCATGCGGAGGAGCCCGCTGCCAGCCCAGGCGATTGCGCCGAGTCCCTCGACGAGCGCTGCAAGGCGGGAGTTGAGGGCCATGTCGCCGTTGAGCATGTGGCCGAACTCGTGCGCGACGACGCCCTGCAGCTCGTCCCTCGTCAGGAACGTCAGTGCGCCCGTGGTCACGCAGAGCGCGGCGTCGCTGTCGCGGAAGCCCGCCGCGAAGGCGTTGATCCTCTCTGGCGCGTCCAGGACCCAGAGCGTGGGCATCGCGGCGCCGGAGGCTATCGACATCTCCTCGGCAACGTTCTGGTAGACAGCAGCCTCGCCCTGCCTCAGCTTTCTCGCGCCGGCGCGGAGCATTATCGACTCGCCGCTGCACATCCCTCGCCACGCCAAGTACCACGACACCCCTACAAGAAGCACGGCGGCGGCGAAGGATATGGACGTCGAATAGCCCATGTTGCCAAACGCGAACCTGGCAAGCGACGGCATCGGCCCCGACAGCGCAGGGCGCATCGCGCGGCAAATCGCCCAGAACGCAGTCTCCAGCGCGCACCCGGTCAGGAAGACGACCGGGACCGCCGAAAGCGCGGCAAAGGCGGCGAGCGCCGTCGATCTGCGGCGGGCGGCGTCCTGCTGCGCAAAGAAGTCCATCTCAGAACTTCACCTGCGGCGCGGCGCGCTCGGCTTCGGACGCGACTGGCTCCAGAAGCGCCGCCGGTGCGAACGAGAAGAGCGCGGCGACAATCGACGCGGGGAACATCTCGCGCTTCGTGTTGTACTCTGTCACGGAGTCGTTGTAGCCCTGGCGTGCGAACGCGATGCGGTTCTCGGTGGACGAAAGCTCCTCCATGACGCGGGCGGTCTGGGCGTCGGCCTTCAGCTCCGGATACTGCTCCACTGTTGCGAGCAGACGCGAAAGAACGCCGGCGAGCCCGCTTTCGGCGGCGGCGAACGCCTTGACGGCGGACGGATCGCCAGGCGTCTTCGCAAGCGCCTGGGCGGCGCCTGCAGCCTGGTTGCGAGCGAGCGTCACCGCCTCGAGCGTCTCGCGCTCGTGGGCAAGGTAGCCCTTCGCCGTCTCGACGAGGTTCGGAATGAGGTCGTAGCGGCGCTTCAGCTGGACGTCAATCTGGGCGAAGGCGTTTCTGTAGCGGTTTCTCAGCCTCACAAGGCCGTTGTAGATTGCCACAACGCCCAGTGCCGACAGGACGAGGACGAGAACAGCGACTGCGATGCACCACATGCACATAGGTAGACTCCTTTCGTTAGGTGTATTCTACCACAAAACGCCGCGGAAGTGAACGCGGAATCAGCGCAAACCGCGCATTCGCATGTTGCGCAGCGCCTTGCGATGCGCCAGTCTAGCCTCGGGAAAGTCGCACTTCGCGAGCGCAGCGGCGTTTTGTCTGGTGAGGAAGTCGTTCTTCCACCCGCCGTCCGCGTTCTGGGTGCGGATAATCTCGCGAAGCGCCTCGTTGCCGCCGGCGTACGCGAGGGAGTACTCGTTCGAGACGCGAAGGCGTGGCATTTCGCGACGAGGCTGGCGGGCGGCCGAGAACCGGCCGAAGACCACGGACATGCCCAGTGCGACGAGAAGCGATGCGGCAACTAGGACTGCCGCGGCGCGGACTCGGCTCGGCGGACGCGCGCACGCAAGGCGAGGCTCGAGCTCGGGCGCTTCGCGAAGACGCTGAGCGACGGATCGGAATTCGGGACCAAGCTCCGCAAGTGTCTCATCAAGATCCTTCGTCATCAAAAACCTCCTTGAGTTTTTTCAGCGCATTAGACATTCTCGACTTCACCGTTCCGACAGGTATGCCGAGTATCTCCGCCACCTCGGCATAGGGAAGGTCCTGCATAAGACCCAGCTCCACCACATCCCTCAGCGGCTCCGACAGCTTCGACAGCGCCCATCTCGCATCCCACCTCGCATCCGCGCCTCCGTTTGGCGACGGCGGCGGCTCCACAGAGTCCTTCCAGTACAACTCCTCCCTCTCCTGTCGGCGCACCCGCCTTCGAAGGTCGTCGATGCGAACCTGCCTCGCGAGAGTGAAGAGAAAGGTCGAGAGCTTCGCCGTGGGCACGTACCTGTCCCGGTACTTCCAGAGCCGAAGGTACGTCTCCTGGACGAGGTCCTCTCCCTCAGAAGGTGAAACGCCCTGACGCCAGAAAAAGTTCAGAAGATTCTTTTCGAACCGTCTCGCCTCGCCAAGAATGCTATCGCGCTGAGACATAGGCGCGAACGGCGTCAAGTATAGCGGACGAGAAGACAGGGTCGTACGGGAAGAACATCTCAAGCACCCATACGATGCCGAGCGACACGACCAGACCGGACACAGCTGCGAACATCGCGCCCAGAATCGCGTCGCCTGGTTGGGCAACAAGCCCGTGCACGCACTTCGCAACCGCCCATCGAACGGCTCCAAACGCTATGATGGCTGCGGCGAAAGCCACAGCGCCCCTAACCATTGCGTTCGGGACATAAGCCCCGAGCGCATCGACAATCTCGGGGCCAACCAGATAGCCGATCATGACAGCTGCGGCAAGCCCCGAAAGGAACGCGATAGCGCCGGAAAAGCCTATGACGACGCCCACGGCGGCCGCAAGGACCGACACCGAAACAACGAGGTAGTCAGGAACCGTGAGCGGCCCCATGCGCTACCTCCTTCTCTTTTTCGGTGTCGGCAGAGTGTCGCGGTACCTCTGGTATGCCTGGGCAAGCGCCTTGAGCGACTTGTCGCCGGCCTTGCCAAGCGAACGGATCAGCCCGTCAATCGCGTCAAGCGACGCCGGATTCGCCGCGACCGCGCGCGAATAGATTTCGCGAGCCTGGGCGTGGAGCGCAAGCCTCTCGGCTAGCAGACCCGTCTCAACAAGCGTCGAAACAGCGCCGGGCCTGAGGGAGCACGCCTTGCGGTAGCTCTCGAAGGCCCGCCTCTGCCCCGCAGCCGACGAATCGGCCTTGAGCTCGGCCTTCGCCAGGCCTAGCGCGGCGGAAAACGAAAGAGGATCTGCCTCGCACGCCTCCTTAAAGCACGAGCGGGCTACCTTGACGTTGCCCTTCTTGAGAGCATCCTCCGCCCGCGAAATCAGGGCTTGGCACACGGCGCTGTTGCGCTGGGCGGCTCCGGGGCGCTCCGTCGCCGCACGGGCGATGGACTCCTTGAGGTCCGGTATTATGGAGCGCTGGGTCTTCTGGACGCGCGGAGACGACGTCTCGGAGTCAAGCCTCACGAATATCTCGAACTGCTCAAGCGCGGCCTCGGCATAGCCGAAGGGAGCGTAGCGGTAGAGATGGCCGAGGTGATAGTATGCGGACGCATTGCGACGGTCGGCGCGAATCGCGCGAATAAACGCTATCCTGGCCAGATCGTAGCGCGTCTGGTCCTGGCCCTTGTCGTTGCGGCCCATCTCGACGATTCCGAGCCCCGTCCAGCCCTGAGAGCGGAGTCTTGCGTCGAGCGACGCGTCATCTGCGATTCCGGCGAAGAGATCCGCCGCCCTTGCATAGTCCTTCTGATGCCATGCGACCTGTGCGCCCAGCAGTCGGACGTCGCTGTCGCCTCCCGCCAGAGCCGCGGCACGAGCGACGTACTGGCCGGCCTCGGCGATTTCACCGGACTGGAGCTTCATTCTGGCGAGGTAGACGACGGCCTCGACATTGGTCGGCGAGAGCTCCGCGCACTTGGCAAGAAGCTTCTCCGCCTTTTTGAAGTCGCCGGCCTCGAAAGCGGCGCGGCCGGCCTCAAGCTCGCGCGAGCCGTCGCCCGGCGCGCAGCCGAGCGCGGCGCACAGGACGGCGGCCGATACGGCCTTAAGAACGGATGATGGAGAGGAATTCGTCACGTCTGGCCTCCATTATCTCCGCCGTCTTGCCTTCAAGGTTGAGACGGACTAGCGGCTCTGTGTTCGACATGCGCACGTTGGCCCAGTAGCCGTCGGAATCCCATGCGTCGACAGACACGCCGTCGAGCTCGAAGACGCGGGCCTTGCCAGCGTACGTCGCCTTGACGCGCTCGAGAATCTCCGCAGGACTGGTCGACGTCTTGGTGTTGATCTCGCCCGACTGGCTGTACTTCCTCAGCGGAGCGACAAGCTCCGAAAGCGGCTTGTCGCTTGCCGAGACGATGTTGCAGAGGGCGAACGTCGCCATCGAGGAAGACTCCGCCGTCGAGTTCGCCTGGAAGTAGTAGTGGCCGGAAAGCTCGCCCGCGAAGATCGCGTCGTTCTGGCGCATCTGCTCCTTGATGAACGAGTGTCCGACGCGGGACATCATCGGCTTGCCTCCTGCGGCGGCGATTACCTCCTCGCAGACCTTGGACGACCGAAGGTCGTAGAAGCACGCGCGGCCCGGATTCGAGGAAAGGAGGTCCTTCGCGATAAGGGCGGTGACGAAATCCATCGGAATGATGTCGCCCTTCTCGTCGAGGAAGCCCGCGCGGTCCGCATCGCCGTCGTATGCGACGCCGAAGGCGTACTTGCCGGGATTCGCGCGCATGAGCGCCTGAAGGTCGGCCAGCGTCTCGTGGTGGAGCGGGTTCGCGTCGTGGTTCGGGAAATCGCCGTCGTACTCGCCGTAGAGCGCGTCGTACGTGATGTCGGAGCCCTTGAACGCGACGGACTCGGCAATGCCCATGCCGTTGGCGAAGTCGAGCGCAAGGTGAAGCGGACGCTTCATGTGCGCGAACTCCTTCACATGCGCCGCGTAGTCGGCCGAGACGTCAACCTTCTTGATCTCGCCGACGCCCGCCGCCGGATCGCCCGTCGTGATGCCCGCGACAAGACGCTCTATGTCCTTGATTCCCGTGGCGCCGGATATGGGCACCGCGTTCGCCTTGCACAGCTTGCAGCCGTTCCACTCCTTCGTGTTGTGCGAAGCGGTGATCATCACCGAGCCGTCGGCCTTGAGCTTCGCATTCGCGAAGTAGCTCATCGGCGTTGACGCGAGACCGATGTCGATAACGTCGACGCCCTCGTCCACAAGCCCTGCCGAGAACGCCGCGAAAAGCGCGTCGCTGGACTTTCGGCAGTCGCGGGCGACAACGACGCGGCCCTTGCCCGTGAACCCGCAGAACTGCGCATATGCCCTTGCGATTCTGTAGAACTCGTCGTCGCACAGGTCTTTGCCGTAGATGCCGCGGATGTCATACGCCTTGTAGATGCTCATTTCTTATATTCTCTCCGTTTCAGGATTTTCCAATATTTTACCAAAAATCGGCGCGGCGGTCATCACATTGCGAGCGCCATTGCCAGTTTTGCGCAGGCAACGGCGTCGTATACGCCGTCATGCCACGTGCGCCCTTCCATGCGCGGAACGCAGCCAAACATCTCGCAGAGGTCGCGCAGCGCATACGACGGAAGCCGCGGATAGCGCGCTTTTGCCAGTCTCATCGTGTCCGTCCACGGCCCCCATTTCGTGAAAGGCGCCGCACGAGTGAGTATCGTCCGCTCGCAGGACGCGTTGTGCGCCGCAAGCGGACGGCCCTCCACGAACGGCGCCCACGATTCGAAAGAAGACTGGATCGTGCCCAGAGAACCGCCGCCGTGCGCCCTTTCGGGCGCGCCCTCGACGTCAAATAGGAACTCCTTTGTGTCCACGACCTCGCCGCCGCTTACGAAGGCGACGCCGAGCTGCCACGGCTCGCCGGAGCGGCCGTCGCGGCACTCGGCCGTCTCGAAGTCTATCGCGGCGAAGTCCACGGACCGGGCAGAGGCGCAACCTCAGAAGAGCCCGCGGACCTTGCCAGTCTCGACATCGACATCAATCTTGCGGTACGCAGGCGACGCGGACGTGCCCGGCATCAGCTTGATATCGCCCGCGACAGGGACGATCAGCCCCGCGCCGCGGTAGAACAGCACGTCCCTCACCGGCATGCGCCACCCCTTCGGGCGGCCAAGCAGACTCGGATCGTGAGAGAGCGAGTATTGCGTCTTCGCAACGCAGATCGGCAGCTTCGCGGTCTCCGGATCGGCCTGCAGCCTCTCCAGCTTCTCGAGCGCAAGAGGCTCGAAGTCGACGCCGTCGCCGCCGTACACCTCGCGGACCTGCTTCTCGATGCGGTCCTTGAGCGGCTCGGAAAGGTCGCAGAGATACGCGAAGTTGTTCGGCTCGTCGCACACCTTGATGACCGCGGAGGCAAGCTCCAGCGCGCCGCTGCCGCCCTTTAGCCAGTGGTCGGACACCGCAAACGTAGCGCCGGCCTTCTCGGCCATGCTCCTTACAAGCTCGCGCTCGCGCTTCGTGTCCGTATAGAAGGCATTCAGGCAGACCACCGGCTGGACGCCGGAACGGCGGATGATGTCGATGTGCGCGAGCAGATTGTCGCACCCGCGCTGCAGAAGCTCAAGGTTCTCGTGCGTGTAGACCGGGTCCAGCGGAAGCCCCGCCTGCACCTTCGGCGCGCCGCCGTGCGCCTTCAGCGCGCGGACCGTCGCGACAAGCACGACCGCGTCGGGTTTCAGGCCGGAGCAGCGGCACTTGATGTTCCAGAACTTCTCGTAGCCCATGTCGCTGGCGAAGCCGCTCTCGGTGACGACGTAGTCGCCAAGCGCGCACGCAAGCCTGTCGGCCACAACCGAACTCTGGCCGATTGCGATGTTCGCGAAAGGCCCGGCGTGCACCAGCATCGGCTGCCCCTCGAAGGACTGCATGAGCGTCGGCTTGATCGCATTGACCAGAAGCGCGCACATCGCGCCGTCGACCTCAAGGTCCTTCGTCGTCACGGGGACTCCGCTCCTCGAATACGCGACGACAATCCGCGAAAGGCGGTTCCTCAGATCCTTCAGGTCGGTGCTCATCGTGAGAACCGCCATCACCTCGGACGCAACGGTGATGTAGAAGCCTGACTCGCAGGCGAAGCCGTCGAGCTTGCCGCCGTTGCCGATTGTTATGTTCCTCAGGCCCTGCGCGCAGAAGTCCATCGCCCAGCGGAACTGGATGCGGGCGGGATCGACGTCAAGGCGCTTGAGGCCGCGCTCGGCGAGCCATGCGTCGTCGTGGTTGCGCTCGTGCTGCATGCGCGAGTTGAGCGCCACCATCGCGAGGTTGTTGGCGTTGGTGATGGCGTCGATGTCGCCCGTAAGGCCGAGCGAAAGCGCCGTCAGAGGAACGACCTGCGCAAGACCGCCGCCGGCAGCGGAGCCCTTTATGTTGAACGTGGGCCCGCCGGACGGCTGACGCACGCAGCCGATCACCTTCTTGCCAAGCTTGCCGAGGCCTTCGACGAGACCAAGCGTGGTCGTCGTCTTGCCCTCGCCCAGCGCCGTCGGCGTGATTGCCGTGACGTCTATGTACTTCGCCCGCTTCTCGGGGCCGACACGTCTCAGAACCTTCTCAACGTCAATCTTGGCGAGGAACCTGCCGTACGGGTCCCACTCGCTCTCCTTGAGACCTAGTTCCTCCGCCAGACGAGCTGCGGTCTTGAACGTGGAATTCGACTCGGCCGCCTCCGCGACCTGCCAATCCGTCATCTTCGTTGGGTCGAGCTTCATGGTCGCCTCCTGCTTACAAGGACAAGGGAGACTGCGCTGCGTCACTTGGTCGCAGTGCGGTCGTTGTACTCGCCGGTCTCGGTGTTGATGCGGATCACGTCGCCCTCGTTGATGAAGAGCGGCACCGCAAGCACGTAGCCGCCTTCGACGGTCGCGGGCTTCGTCACCTTGCCGGACGCGGTGTTGCCCTTGACGCCGGGCTCGACCTTGACCACCTTGCGCTCGACGAGCTGGGGCAGATCAACGCCGATCACCTTGTCGTTGAAGAAGAGGGCCTTGACTTCCATCTCGTCCATCAGGAAGTACTTCTTGTCGCCCATCACGTCGTAGCTGACGCGTATCTCCTCGAAGTTCTCGTCGGTGAACACGAAGGCGGAGCCGTCGTCGTAGGAATACGTCACGCTCATCTGGATGAGCTCTGGCTTCTCGAACTTGTCGCCTGACCGATAGCTACTCGACTGGCCGCCACCAGTCACCATGTTGCGCAACTTGCAGTTGTATATGGCCTGGCCCTTGCCCGGCTTAGAAAACGAGAACTCGGTGATCTCCCACGGCTCCCCGTCGATGAGAAGCTTCACGCCCTTGTGGAGCTCACCAGCTCCAATGACTTCGCCCATTCTTTTACCTCTTTCAAGTGGTTTGGATTAAACAAACAGGCAGATTATAGCATATTTCATGCCGTGTTTTCAATCCGGGCCGTGAGAGATTCCGGCAAAACCGCCCGTCAGAAGCGGTAAATGACGGAAAAACCGCCTGCATGCGACAGACCGCGGTGGCATTCAAGCCTGAAATCTCCGCGCGTCGGGTCCGTGCTGTGCATGGAGCTGCTCTGCATGAGAACAAGGGAGTAGCAGAGGTCGAACTCGAGATTCTCCGTCGCCTTCCACGCAAGACCCCACGAAAGAATGTGCCGGTCGCCGGGAGGAAGCATCGTCGACTCCTGGTTGGAGCTGCAGACGTTTGTGTCGTAGACGTATGACATTATGCCCGTCCAGTTCTCGGTGAAGTCGTAGGACGGCGCAAACGAGAAACGCCACGAGTCGTGCCAGCCGAGGTGCTTCGGATTGTCCTTGCGGTTCGGGCCGAGGATGAAGTGGATCGTGTCGATCGACGACCAGTCCGTCCACGTGACGGCGGAGCCCAAATGCCACTTGTCGGTGATGTCCCAGTTCGCGCCGAACGCGATGGACTGCGGAATCTCGAGGTCGGCAGAGGCGGGGCCGCTCAGGAACGTGTAGTCGTACCCAAGCCTGCTCATGCCCTGGATAACCTGCTGGTTCGAGGGATGCAGGCGCGTCTTGCCGCGAACGTGCGTAAGAATGCGGGACTTGTACACGGCACCGACCGAAAGGTCGTCGCGGATCTTGTAGCTCGTGCCGAGCTGCCAGCCCCAGTTGCGCCCGTTGTTGTCGCCCTTAAGATGCTGCCGGGCGTGCTCAAGGTCGGTGTTCATGCCGTACGCCCTGGTGAGCCTGTCGACGCCAGTGCCGGCAAAAGGATAGGAATACTGATCGAAGTCGAAGTAGAGGCACCGCGCACCCGCCGCGACGGACCACTTGTCAGTTACCTTGTAGGCGAGATTGGGGTTGAACACGAAACCCTGGATCGTCGTCTCCTGCGAGTTCCACGACGTCGGGAAGTCCTTCGTGTAGTGCGTGCCAAGACCATAGTCCGCGCCCATGCCGAAACCGAACGTGAAGTCCATCGGAAGCGGAGCGACGATATGCGCGTGAGGCAGAACGAAGAAGCCGGGATCCATCGGCGAAGCCCCTCCGTTCGCCGTCTTGACTCTGGCGCGAGGATGCTCGGTCACGAAGCCGACCGTGACCATGAAGTTCGTGATGTCGGTAAGAGTGGCAGGGTTGATCGTGTTTGCCGAGCCGTCATGCCCCCTGCCCAGAAGCGCGCCTCCCATCGCAGTCGCATACGTCGACGGCTCATAAAGCGAAAAGCCGGCGGAGTACGCCGTGGCCGTTGTGAGTACCAGCAGAGACGCCAAACATGTTTTCTTCATCGTGTCGTAACCTTTCTTGACGAATGATTGCGACATTATACCGAAAAATGTCGCAACTTGTCAATGCGACATTTTAAAAAAGTTTGTCACAAAGCGTTAACTACGCCTTAATGCACGAATAATCTGAGAAAACCGCAGTTTCGCGGCGTCTGCACTAGTCTCCGACCTAAGGACAAGCCTCACCGTGCAAGCCTCAAAACCCGCGTAGATGGCATCTGCGATGGCGTTGACATCAAGTTCGGACGAGATTTCGCCACACCTTGAGGCATGCTTCAGAAGGCGCTTTATGGCGTTGCGAGTGCCAGCGGTGAAGTCGCCGACTCCGCTCGTCATGTCGGTTCCGGACCGAACAAGCCCGCTCACAAAGTCGAAGATCGCGATTACGAACTCCTGATGCTCGAACATCTCCTCTGCCACGGCGGCGCACACTCGCTCCAGACGGTCAAGCGCCGACTCTCGCGACAGCATTATCTCGGAACAGCGGCGCTCCACCTCTGACGTGACAAACAATATCGCCGCATCCATCACCTCGCGCTTCGAGCGGAAATAGCGGTAGATTATGGTTCTGGCGATGCCCGCCTCGTCAGCAATGCGAATCAGGGATACGTTCTCGTAGCCAAACTCCGAGAAAAGATGCATGGCGCACTGGGAAATCTCCCTTCTGCGAACCTCATGATCGACTTTCTGCGCCATAGAGACTACATTCCCTCCCTCACGACAGACGCTAACGCCGCGCACCGCATCGCAGGTGCCGCAGAGTCAGCAACTAAAGCACACTTCGCCATAACAGGCGCGTAGTATAGCAGAAAAAACGCCAAACGTCACCATCCCGCCGAAACGCACAGCCACTACCAACAGGCCGCTTGGAAATGGTATAATTCAACACATGAAAACACTAGCAACCCTCGCAACCGCCGCAGTCGCAGCGTTCGCCGCCCTCGCGTCAGACGCCGAAACCGTCAAGATGAACAAGGGCGAGAACTGGTGGGGCGTAGCCAATCAGTTCGGCCGCCAGATGCCCTTCAACGCCAAGTCCGGCATCTCTGTGGATCTGCGCAAGAGCAACTACTCCAACCAGTGCGCATCGTTCCTCGTGTCCGACCAGGGCCGCGTCATCTGGACTGATGCGCAGGCAGGGTTCGAAATAGCCAACGGCGAAATCAGGGTCAAGTCGGCCTCGCCTGTCGTCGTCGAGAACGGAGGCGCGACGCTCGCGGAGGCCTTTCGCCACGCATCGGCAAGGCACTTCCCCGCAAAGGGCCGACATCCGCCGGAACTGTTCTTCACGTCGCCGCAGTACAACACGTGGATAGAGCTCACCTACCACCAGAACCAGAAGGACGTGCTCGCCTACGCCGACGACATGCTCGCGCTCGGCTTTCCCGCAGGCGTGCTGATGATTGACGACACATGGCAGGCCGGCTACGGCGACTGGCGCTTCGAGCCCTCGCGGTTCCCAGACCCGAAAGGCATGGTCGACGTGCTTCACGAAAAGGGCTTCAAGGTCATGCTGTGGATGTGCCCTTACGTCGGCATGGACCTGCCGGCTTACCGCCGCATAGCATGGGGGCAGAATCCCGACGACGTGCGCGGATGGCCGACTCGCGGAGGCCTCCTCGCCTGCAGGGACCGCTCCGTAAAGGACCACGGCGTCCCGAAGCCGCAGGCATGCGACTGGTGGAACGGCGTGTCGGCGTTCCTCGACTTCTCCCACCCCAACGCCAACGCCTGGTTCAAGGAGACGCTCGACTCTCTCGTCTCCGACTTCAACGTGGACGGCTTCAAGCTCGACGGCGCCGACCTTGCGGCATACGACCTGTCCAAATGCTCCGCCGAAGACCCTGCGGCAACAAGCGGCTCGCTCAACAACGGCTACGCTGCCTATGCGCTCATGTACCCGTACAGCGAACTGCGCAACTGCTTCAGGTTCCAGGAAGAGCCCGTTGTCATGCGCCTGCACGACAAGATGCACGAATGGGCGGCCCTGCCGCGCATCATCGCGGACATGATCGGCGCAGGACTCATGGGCTATCCCTTCATCTGCCCAGACATGGTCGGCGGCGGAGACTGGGTCGCCTTCATCCCCGGCTCCCCTTTCGAGCAGGAGCTCTTCGTGCGCTCCGCGCAGATCCACGCTCTCTGCCCTATGATGCAGCTGTCGGCCTCTCCGAAGCGCGTCCTGGACGAACGCCACCTCGCAGCCGTGAAGAAGGCGGTCTCCGTCCGGCAGGCTCACGTCCCCTACATCATGGAGTGCGTCAGAAACGCCGCGAAGACGGGCGAGCCGATCCTTCGCAACCTGGAATACAACTATCCGGGCATGGGCTATGCGGAAGTCCGCGACGAGTTCCTGATGGGAACGGACCTCCTGGTCGCGCCTCAGACAGCCAAGGGCGCAGCGGAGCGCGAAGTGATCGTTCCGCCTGGCGTCTGGAAGTCCGACGAAGGCGAAATCGTCAACGGTCCCGCAAAGATCACGGTCAGGACCCCTCTCGACCGCCTGCCCTATTTCGAAGCGGTAAGGCGCAACTGAGACCTGCGCCTAGCGTCTCCGCCTGCCGGACTTGGCCCAGCTGGCGAGATGACGAAGGACGAACGCGAACGTCTTTTCGCGTTCGTCCTCTGTTTTAAGCGCGCATTCCCAGACGACAATGAGGTTCCACCCCTGCTCCGCCCACGCCCGCTCGTGCTCGGCGTCGCGACGGACGTTGCGCCTGAACTTGGCGTTCCAGAACGCGCGGTTGGACTTAGGCCTCGTCGCCGCGGCGCAGACGGACGTCCGCACCAGCTTGCGCCCGTCCCACTCCCATCCATGCTGATGCCAGAAGCATCCGCGAATCTCGACAAGAGCGCGGCACTTCGGTATCACTATGTCCGGATGCCCGACAATGCGCCTGTCGCACACGCGGAAGCGGTACCCGTTCGCCCACAGCATCTTTCTTACGCAGACTTCAGGCAGCGTGTCGCGCGAGCGTATCGCCGACATCACCTTCGACCGTCTCTCCGCGCTGATCGTGTCCACGGGCGGGCATCGCAGGGCTCAGTGCAGCGCAGCGCCGACAAGCTTCGACACCAGCTTGCCGTCCGCCTGGCCCTTGAGTCGCGCCATCGTCTCCTTCATGACGCGGCCCATGTCCTTTTTGGACGCGGCGCCTGTCTCGGCTATGACGGCCTTCACGACCGCGGCGACCTCTTCCTCGCCAAGCTGCGCGGGCAGGTACTTCTTCAGAAGCGCAAGCTCGCTCTGCTCGGCGGCCGCAAGCTCCGCGCGACCGGCGGCGGTGAACTGCGCGATGGACTCCTCGCGCTGCTTTGCGCCCTTCGCTATCACGGAGACGAGAGCGTCGTCAGTCATCTCCTTGCCCGCGTTTACCGTGAGGTCCTTCGCCTTGGCGATGACTCCGCGTATCGCGTTCACCGTCACCATGTCATGATCCTTCATCGCGGACTTCATGTCCGTCATAAGTCTGTCATACATCTCCGACATCTTCGTTGTCCTTTCAGGATGAGATTATACCATTTTTCCGCCGGCGCAGCTCAAGCTCGATCCACGCCATGAGAAAGTCGACGATTCCCGCCTGGCGTTCGGCGGGAATCTCAACGCCCTTCGGAACCTTCCACCATTTCGCAAGGCATCCGCGGCAGCAGCACGCGCATGCATGCTGCGCGACGAAGACGGGATGCCCCCGCATCGGAGTCTGCCTCCCGTCGTTCGGAGGGCTCGCCGGCGCAAGGCGCGTGCGGACGAAGTCCTCGCAGTGGCGGCGGATAGTCTCCAGACCCTTCCCGCCGACGTACGCGACGTCGGCGTCGGAAAGGTGGAAGCGTGAACGGAAGCGAGACCTCGCGAGCTTTGCGAACGCCTTCTCGACAGCCGTCATCCGCGCATGTCACTTCGCAAAGAAGCGGAATTCCGTCGTCGAGCGGTACGTCTCGCCCGCCTTCACGAAAGTCGAGGGCCATTGCGGCTTGTTGGGCGAATCCGGCGCGTGCTGCGTCTCGATCGCGACGCCGCAGCGGAACGACAGATGCTCGCCGCCCTTGGCGATCTTGTCGTAGGACGCCCAGTTCGCGGTGTAGATCTGAACGGCGGGCTCGGACGTCCAGACGTCCACGCCGCGACCGTTGAGCGGACACGTCACCTCAGCCGCGCGAACGAGCGAACGGGACTTCCTGCCCGTCGCCATCTCGCCCTTGTCCAGCACCCAGCAGTGGTCGTAGCCCTTGCCGATCTCGAGGTCGCGGAATCCCGCGTTGATCTTCTCGCCGATGCGCATGCCCTTGCGGAAGTCGAACGGCGTTCCCGCGACGTCCTTCAGAACGCCGGTCGGTATCTGCCCTTCGTCCGTGGGAAGGTACTTCTTGGCGGGGATCTTCATCACGTGGTCCTCGATCGTGCCGCCGGCCTCGCCCTTGAAGTTGAAGTAGACGTGCTGCGTCATGTTGATCGGCGTCTCCTTGTCGGGAACAGCCTCGTAGTCGACGCGCCAGACGTTGTCCTTCGTCAGCGTGTAGACGACCTTGACGTCGACCTTCCCGGGAAAGCCCTCGTCGCCGTCGGGAGAAGTGTGGCGGAACTCGATTCCGACGTCGTACCCGTTCACGAACGGCTTCGCCTTCCAGACATACGCGTTCCAGCCGCGCGCGCCGCCATGCAGATTGCACCCTATGCCGCCAGGAGCGTTGTTGAGAGCCGGCAGCTTGACCTTCTTGCCGTTCAGCTTGAAGACGCCCTTTGCAATTCGGTTGGCGTAGCGGCCGACAATGCATCCCCAGTAGGGATCGCCCTCGTCCCAGCCTGCCGGCGAGTCGAAGCCGACGACAACGTCCTGCAGCTTGCCGCGGCGGTCGGGAGTGAACAGCTTCACTATCTTGCCGCCGTAGTCAGAGACTTCCATCACGACGCCGCCGGCGCCGTTGAGAGTGTACTTGCGGGCCTTTTCGCCGTATTTCGTGGTTCCGAATGCGGCGACCTTGTATGATGGCTTTTTCATGCTCCGTATTATATCACACATATATGAAACGGCGCAAATCCGCCTCGCCGCTGATCGCCGCCCCGACATGGCCACTCGCACACGAAGATTGCGGCAGGTGGACATATGCTGAGACGCCATCTCCGAACGGTACCGGGTAACGTATCCAATCACCTTCTTTGATTTCTTCACCCGTTTGACAGAGAGCCAATTAACTGAACCTAAATTCGTCATTTCACTTTCTATGCACTTCGTTATATCTCACGCAGATCGGATTTCCGCTAGTTGACAAAAAGAATTTTGCCGGTTGATGGAAGATGTTTTGCCGGTTGACAAAATTTCGTTTGACGGTTGATGCAACGGTAGCGCTGCCCCGCCACGCCATCCCTGATGGAGACAATCTCCATCAAATCTACCCCGCGTTTCCACGCCCGACGCTTCCGGCGGCGGGTTATGAGCCGACGGGGGCAGACCCCGACAGTTTGCCGCAGACGCGGCGAAAACCAACGTTGGAAAATCCAAAACCTACGTAGTAGTTCCGAAAAGGTTTGGGCTCTCACTAACGTTCCGCTGGCAGGGCGTGCTTCGCCGCGCAATGCTGCAAGGAAACCACTTGTCTTGTTTTGTTTTATCTGGAGGAAGTATCCTCCAGATCTCCTCAGCCGAAGGTAGCTAAAAATACAGCAAATCAAGCCCCTTTGATATGGTTTGAAACTGCGAAGCAGCGGAACGTTAGTGAGAGCCCAAACCATCGGAGTTAAGACCAAAACCGACGGGAACCCAAGTGGTCGCGCGGGGAGCGTGCAGGGCAAAGGGTCCGCTATGCGATTCTGTCTCCCCAGACCGGAACGACGGCCCTGAATCCGGCCTCCTCGAGCTTCGCCTTCGCGGCGTCGCCCTGGGCCCAGGTCCAGCGCCACCGGTTCTTCGCGTGTCCAAGCTCGTTCAGGTGCGCGACGACGGCGAGCTTCGGATTCACCGCCTTCGCCCCTTCGACCGCCTTCATACCGCAATACGGATGGAACATCCAGAGGTCAGGGCTTGCGCACTTCGGCTTGAGCTTGGCGGCGTTCGCGCAGTCGCCCGTATGGTAGATCGTAAAGCCGCACGACTCGATCTCGAACACAGTCGTGAAGTCGACCAGATACTTGTTGTGGTCGGTGTACGTCGTGCGGATCGTCACGTCGCCGAGTTCGAAGGTCTTCTCCGCACGTGTGTAGCCGCCGATGCAGCGCCCGCCGAAGTGCGCGCCGTAGTTGTCCTTGAAGTTGGAGATGACGGTCTTCCGCTGAGCGCCGTTCATCGCGTTGTAGAATCGCTCGGTGAAGTGGTCGCCGTGGTTGTGGGTGATGAGGGCGAAGTCCAGTATCGGCGCAAGCTCCTCCGCCCTTCGATGATGGAGATCGATGGCGAAGAGCGTCTTCGGCGTCTTCACTATGAAGCCCATGTTGTAGACGAACCAGACTGCGGGACGGTCGCAGACCTCCGTGGTCATGACCTCATCCACGACCTTGTCGAACGCGTCCTCGACGCGCCCGAGAGCCGGCAGCTCGGCGCGAAGGCGCGCGGCCTCGGCCGGCGCAAGGCCGACGCCGGCCTT
>JAEEGH010007914.1_pt1 | contig 25335 bp, 25 predicted proteins | sample 9134181 | NCBI WGS metagenome assembly JAEEGH01 (sample SAMN16246544, study PRJNA631951) | gut metagenome | biome: gut microbiome; feature: rumen; material: DP-attached | host: Bos | place: Iran: Karaj | collected 2018-10
GAGCTCGAGAGCGGCGTTAACGCCGAGGTGGTGGCCAGGGAGCATGGGATATCGAAGGCCACGTTGTACCAATGGAAGTCGAAGTATAGCGGGATGGACGTCAGCCAAGTGAGACGGCTGAAGGAACTTGAGGAGGAGAACCGCAGGCTGAAGCAGATGTATGCTGACTTGGCGCTTGACAACCAGATACTGAGGGACGTCATCGAAAAAAAACTCTAGAGCCCGAGGTCAAGAGGGAGTTGGCAGGCGTCATTGTGGAGGAGTACGAAGTCAGCATCGCTCGGGCGTGCTGCTTGATGGACATCCACAGGTCATAACGGGAGCTACCGCAGGGCGGTGCTTGACGCATACATCTTCCGCACCATTGAGGAGGTGAGGCGTAAGACCGGTGAATGGAACGCATACTACAACTACGACAGGCCCCACGAGAGCCTTGGCAACATGACCCCTATGGAGTACTCAAAAAGAAGCACGGCCAACAACCCCGACGTTGCGGACCAGCTATCCGAAGGTGGCTATACAAGCGTCCTTCGGACGGCTTTGACGGAACGTCCACCAGAGCTCCTGTTTGGCATAGCCGCTCAACAACGTCCGAGAAAACAACTTTAATTTGCAACAGATGTTGAAACACAAACCTAAATCAATTATATTTGCAGTCTAATAAAAGACTGTCCTAAAAATGGGAAGTTTACAATTACAACTATTCATTATGGAATCTGTTAAAAAATATCTTATTGCCGTAATAGTATTATTTCTGATCAGTTCTTGTTCTCAAACGATACGAATCTTTGATTTGGAATCGGTTTATCTACAAAAGAACAAAGGGAAAGAGCAGAATTTAGTTTTGGAAATAACAATACCCAATGATACTATTTTCGCTGAACAAGAAACCCAGTCAAAAGTAACTGTGGTTTTAAAATATTTTGGTGATGGTTTTTACTACTTCAACACATCACCTCAAATTTGGAGAATGGATGGTGGGATTGCTACACCCAATTCTTTTTTGAGAACTTTTTTTCATAACAATGAAGAATGTCGTGTCCGAGAGGATCTTCTCATGCGCAATGACATTAATCCAAAATATTGTAATTATTTACTTCGTTCTGGGAAAAGCATGGTCTTTGAAGAGCCTTTTGATCTTAAAAGATTGATATGCAAAGGAACAAAATTTGATACTGAAAATCACAATTATGGAGAATATCAAGTTCAATTGTCTTACATCACAATTTTTGGTGACACCATTTGTTCAAATATAGTAAATCTGTGGTATGTTGAAAAGTGATTTAAAAACACACCGACTCCGACGGGAGCACTTAATTGTTTTCTTTTTGAGCATTCAAATTGGACTCAATGCACAATCGAGTTTGTCATCATGTTACCGGATGGATTTTATTCCGCAAATAGAGAGTTATTACAATTCTTTAGATAGCATTTTCCAAACTCGTTTAGGAGACGATTATCTATTCCGATTTACATTCTTGCCATCATTCGAGCCCGAATATGCAATGCAAATAGAATTAGTCGAGAAGCAATATTATCTAAGATCAATCTCATTCAACAAGAATATGTGGTATGCAAAAAGTATTGCGGACATCCATATGGACGAATGCTTAATTGAACTGGAAACACAAACCGCAGAACAGGTGTTGATTTTAAGCAAACACTTCATCGAAAACAGAATAGATAGTATTTCCATCGGGCCAACTACGGAGGGTGATTTATATCTATTTGAAACAAAAGAGAACGGGATGATCTCTTGTGGGCAAATACGGGGGCCAATTCCCGATTGTCCTTTAAAACAAATGTGTAGATTGTGTACATATTATAAGGATTGGAGTCTGGCAGAAAACAAATCCAAAATGATAAAATCAGAAATCAATAAACTTGCAATAATGCTAAATACTAAATAACAATAGTTCGTTAAAATTTCTTCAAACTAGTTAAGCCATGAAAAAGCGTATCACTATTCTAACATTTCTGCTGACGGTGCTTGTTCGGGGTTTCGCCCAGGACACCATCACCGGCGTGGTGAGCCGCGTTGCCGCGCCCTACTTTGAACAGAACGTGTGCGACAGCCGCTTTGCCCTTATCTCTGAAGGCGAGACCTATTTTGTGATGGTTGACAACTACTGGCCGAATCCCTATCTGGAAGATTTGGTTGTTCATTACGACACCATCCCAGTGTGTGCTGAAATAGAAGTGGTGGGAGACGTATTGGAGATGGATGATGAAAATGGAGTGCCTTTCAAAATCATAGACATCAAACAACAGGTCAATGCTGAAAATGTATTTTTTTATTCTTGTATCCTTTGGATGGGTGACTTTTATCCTATCTCCTACCCTGGACCTGAAACAATAAACGCCTATGCGATTGTGGATATAAATGACGACTCCCGCTCTTTTGTCGTTATCGACGGTCATCTTCAAACAAATGACACCTGGGTCGTTAACGGGGTTTCACTGAATAGATACATGCGATACCTGTTTGTGGGTTCCTATGAAACCTGGACGGATTACTATGGGGAATCTTTCAGCGTATTCAACCTTAAAGAAGCCTTTCCTTATGGCGAAGACACAGACTCGGCAGAGGGCAGGCTAACCCTTGATAATAGCTTGTGTTTAACGACTTTGAACGAAGACCCCGTTTATTTGTCCATTTTTGACGGATCAAATCATTATTATCTTACAATTAAGGATTCATTGCTATCGGATTATATCAACTCCGATCTTTATGGCGAAAACGATCCTGTTTCTGCGTCTGGCGTTGAGGCCTTGCACTATGACATGTTTGGCGGAACGTTCCGTTGTTTTGAAATAGCTGAGTTACAAAACCATGCAGAGAAAACCCTATCTGGCATCTTGCAGGATGCGCCTATGCCCAATGTCGGAATCACCCCCGTGCCAGGAATGGAAATGGCTTATTATAGTGGGAGTCACTTTTATTACATTGATAATCAAATCCTGAGTTACCCCTATTCAGTTATCATCGGAAACGATACAGTGTGTTATGGTACCGAACTAACGGCTGTTTTTACCTCAAGGACAAGAATAGACAATGGTTTTGAGCCGTATTCTAACATTCTCATCTCCGAAGCTACCGTAACCACCGGGCTTCAGGAATCTTCTTCCGTTGATATCATGCTTTATCCCAACCCAACAAGAGGAATCATAAAAATCGTTTCAGAAAAACCCATGGAAAACATCACCATCTATGATAACACGGGTAGAATGTTGCTTGACAGAATCTGTTGCTCAAATAGTTACACCCTTGATTTAAAAGATTATAAAGGGCTAGTTTTGATATGCTTTGCTTTTCAAGACGGTCAAAAAACAATCAAAAAGGAGTTGATAGAATGAAAAAGTTGTTTTCAATTGAGGAAAGGGGTGTCAGCGAGTGGATAGTTGACGGTTAAGGTTCCAACAGCACCTCGGCGGCCTTCAACGCCTCGGGGGTGACCTTGTCGTTGCTGAGCATCTTGGCGATCTCGGTGACGCGCTCACCAGCCGTCAGTAGCTTGATGTGCGACTGAGTCCTCGAACCTTCGTTGTCCTTGTAAATGAAGAAATGATGCTGCGCCTTGCTGGCCACCTGGGGTAGGTGGGTGATAGAGATGAGCTGCAACGAGGCGCCCATCCCTTGCATGATGCCTCCAATCTTGGCCGCCACCTCGCCGGAGACACCCGTGTCGATCTCGTCGAAAATCAAAGTAGGAATGTAGCTGTGCTTCGACACCACACTCTTGATGGAAAGCATCAGCCTTGACAATTCACCGCCCGAAGCCACCTTGCTGAGCTCGGCCACCTCAACGCCTTTGTTGGCGGAGAACAGGAAACGTATCTGGTCCATGCCAGTGGCACAAAACATGGTCAAAGGCTCCACGGCGATCTGAAATACGGCATGGGGCATGGCTAACTGACGGGCCAAATCGGTGACGCTCTCGCCAAAGGTCTTGGCAGCCTTCACGCGTTGCGAATGAAGCTTCGTGGCGAATTGCTGAAGCTTAAGGGTTTGTTCCTTCAAGGCCTTCTCGGTCTGCTCGATCTCCTGGTCGATGTTCTCAAAAGCGTTCACCTTGGCCTCGAGGGCGTCGCGCAACTCAATCAAAGCCTCGAACTCCTTCACGTGATGCTTCATCATCAAGCGGTTGAGCAGGTCGTAACGCTCTTGCAACTCTTGCAGCTTGCTTTCGTCGAACTGGGCATCGTCGCCCACCCGGTCGAGGTCATAGGCGATGTCCTTCAACTCCACCTGGGCGCTGTCGATGCGCTCCTGCAACTCCTCCAGGTTGGGGACGAGTTGCTTGAGCCTGTGCAATACCGACGAGAGCTCGTTGAGTTGGGGCAGGATGGCGGTCTCGGTGCTTTCCAACAGACCGTTGGCGCTGAAGAGCAACGAACGTATCTCCTCGGCGTTCTCCATCACCTTGAGGCTCTGCTCAATTTCGGAGTATTCCCCTTCCTTGAGTTGCGCTTTCTGAAGCTCATCAAGTTGGAACTTCAGATAATCGTTCTCGGCAATGTTCTTCTCGGCCGAAGTCTGAAGTTCTTTCAGGCGACGGCTGAGGGTGTTATAGGTGGCGAACTCCTGCCTGTAATGGCTTAGAAGTTCGTGGTTTTTCGCAATCTCGTCCAACAGGTGAAGCTGGAAGTCGGCATCGGTCAACAGCAACGAGTCGTGTTGCGAATGGATGTCGACCAGTTGGTTGCCGACCTCCTTCATGGTTTGAAGCGACACGGGGGTGTCGTTGATGAAGGCGCGGCTCTTCTTTTGGGGACTCAGCTCACGGCGGAAGATGCACTCCGTGTCGAAGTCGAGGTCGTTTTTCTCGAAGAGCGGTCTCAGGCTCTCATCTGAGAGGTGGAAATGGGCTTCCACCACGCATTTCATCTCCTTGTCGAACAGCACGCCAGTGTCGGCGCGGTCGCCAAGCACGAACCCCAAAGCACCAAGCAGGATGGACTTGCCTGCGCCAGTCTCACCGGTGATCACGCTGAAACCTTCAGCGAAGTCGACCGACAATTCCCCGATGAGGGCATAGTTCCTGATGTGGAGGTGCCGTAACATGGGTGGTAAGGATTATCCTCTCTTGCCGCCTTGCAGGATCTGGTCGTAGCGTGACGACTGCGACGGGTCGATCTGCTTCATGATGTTGGCGGCCTGGGTCTTTTCCTGTTGGGAGCCCTGGCTGAACACGTTGATGATCTCGTCGCGTTTGGCTTCCACGATAAGTTGCAGGAAGAAACAAGTGGGGTAGGTGGAGTGAACGGCTTGGAGGTATTCCAGCGAGCCAAGGATGGCGGCGCGGCCCTCGTCGGGTTTCTCCGACATCATGTCGAGACCCAGACGGTGGTATTCGTACATGAACTTACGAAGAGGCGCGTAGCTGTTGTTGGTCATGTTCTCCACCAGCCAATAACGGTTCTTGTTGCCATCGAAGGCTTTCCAGCCGGCCTGACCGGAGCTTTGGGCGTTGTTCACAATCTGTTGGGCGGCCTCGAAATAAGGCTGACCGCCGTTCAACGAGAAAGTGTCGAAGTCAAGGCCGAGGAACATGTACACATAATAAGCGATGGTGGAAGTCAAGTCCGACATGTGGGTGTTGAGACTGAAATCCAAAGGCTGTCCGTCGGTGTAGTCGAACGAGAACTTCTGGTCGACGTAGTTGAACACTGGCGAGGTGTAGCTGGCCTTGTAGCACGGACGGCGGAGGGCCATGTTGAGTTCGCCCGAGAACGAGTTCGCGTCGGTGCGCTCCTTGATGGTGATGGCGATGGAGCACTCAATCTTCTCGTTGGTCTTGAAGTTGACGTTAGTCCACTTGTTGTTGTTGATGAACTCATACAAAGCTGTCTGCAGGTTCTGAAACACGGTCTTGTCGGTGCCTGCCACTTGGTTGGAGTTGACTTGGATGCTGCACTGCAACTCTTGGGCGGACACGATGTTCGTAAGGAACATGCAGAGGATTGCGATGACGGATAGCCTTTTCATGGGTTTTTAGAACTCGTCCTGGACTTCTTTGTTGGGGTTACGGAAATAGATCTCGTCGTGGAGAAATTCGTGGATGGCGATGAGGGTGGGTTTGGGCAGACGCTCGTAGAACTTGGCAATCTCAATCTGCTCACGGTTCTCGAACACTTCCTCGAGGCTGTCATTGTTGGTGGCGAACTCCTCGATCTTCTTGTTGAGCTCTTCCTTCATCTCGGCGGCAATCTGGTTGGCGCGCTTGGTGAGGATGACTACGGTCTCGTAGATGTTGCCGGTGCCTTTGTAAAACTGGTCTTTCTGACGGGTAACCACCGTCGTTTCGGTTCTGACTTTCTTGAAATCCATGATGTTTGTTATAAGTTTTCTAGTTTCTTTCTTGCTTTGATGACAGAGGACTCCACTTCCTTCAGGTAGGGACTCTCGGGGTAAAGGTAGCTAAGCGTGTTGTAGCGCTCGATGCAGGCCTCGTAACGTTCCTTCTGCTTCTCGGGGACGCTGTTCTCGGCATAGTCGTAATAGGTCTTGGCCATGTCAGAGAGAATCTCCTCGCGATGCGGGGTGTTGGGGTATTTTTTCAACAGGTTCTCGAAGCTGGTGATGGCGGCATTGTAGTTCTCCATGCGGTAGTAGAGGATGCAAATGTTGTAGTCTTTCTCTTCCAGCTTGTTGTTGAGGTCGGTCAACAACTCATTGGCCCGAAGTACGCTGTCCCCTTGAGGATAACGCTCGATGTAAGCCTCTAGCTGTTCAATGGCCTTGTGGGTGTTCTCCTGGTCGAGGTTGATGTTGGGAGAAATCATATAGCTGCAAAAGGCGCTCATGTAGGCGGCACGTTCAGCTTCGGTTGAGAACGGGTAGTTGGTGACGAACTTGTTGAAATAGTAAGCGGCAATCTCGTAATCGTAGGTCAGATAGTAGCACATGGCGGTCCGATAGGTGATCATCTCGCCTTTTGGGGTGTTACGGAACGAGTTCTGCATGAGGTCGAAGAGCTGCAAGGCATGGTTGTAGTCCTTGCGGTCATAGTAATCCATGGCCACCTCGTACTTCATGTCGTTGTCGGTGCTTCTGAGAATGCGCCCGAACTCATTGCATGAGCTAAGTACAAGGAGGGCAAAACAGGTTGCTATAAGAATCCTTTTTTTCATTGGGTTGCAAAATTACACCTTTTTTGGCTAATAACGGGCCTTTTTCGTGATTATTTCTCGATAACAAGTTTTTCCACGCTACTTCCTTGCTCGCCGTTTAGTTGGATGAAATAGACGCCATGTCCAAACTTCGTCCCGTCGATGGTGACTTTACCGTTGGCTTTGCCTGACATGAGTTGCTGGCCGAGGCTGTTGACGAGGGTGTAGTTGAAGTCGCCGATGGTCTCAATGGTGAAGCTGCCTTTGCTTGGGTTGGGATAGATTCCCCATTGGCTGCTCGACTCGTTAAGGCCGACATTGCTTATTCTGACGGTGACGCTGGCAGAGGCGGTGTTACCCTCGCCATCGGTGACGTTGACGGTGTAGGTGGTCTCGGCCTCGACAGGTGTGGCAACGGGGTTGGAGATGGTGGGGTCACTGAGGGTCTCTGCGGGTTCCCAGAGGTAGGTGTAGTTGCCGTCGCCGCCGCTGGCGAATGCCATCAGCTGTGAGTTGTGACCCTCTTCCACGATTTCGGGGTCTGCAAACGCCTCGACCTCGAGAGGATCGTTGCCAATGCCGATGCAATGGATGGTGGCGACCCATCCTGAGTTGTTGACGGAGTAGTCGGAGGTGAAACGGAAGGTCAGGGCGCCTTCAGAGTTGGTGGCGGTCACGGTGCCAGGGCTGGTGGAGCCGTTGAATTGTCCCAAAGAAGGTGCGCTGGTCGATGTTCCGTCGAAGATGTACAGATGGTCGTAGCCTGACTCTGTGTTGAACTCAAGGAACGTGGCTTCGAGGATGCCGCCGGGCGTGCCGGGCATGAAGGTCATGGTGATGTCCTTGTTGTTGCCATAGTTGTTGCTGGCGCCGCCATCGTCGTAGAACAGCCCGTTGCAGGTCTCAACAGTGGTGTTCTGCATGTTATAGGCTTCCACCACCGAGATGTAGTTCGGGGCAAACTTGCTGTCGCTCTCGCCATCGGCGTTGGTCACGGTAAGGCGGACGTTGTAGGTGCCTGCGGTGTTATAGGTCACCGTCGGGTTCAGCTGAGTGGAAGTGGCAGGGGTGCCGCCTTCGAATTCCCATTCCCAACTCACAAGCTGAGCGCCCCACGAGTTGTCGGTGAAATGTACGGTGCCGCCGATGTTGGTGGCGGTAAAGTCGGATGTGAAATCGGCCACGATGCCTTCCAGGGCCACCAGCTGAGCGTTGATGTTGACGGTCTCACCATCGGCCACGGTTACCTGGGTCTCGTATGCTTCATAGCCGTTCTTGGTGATTCTCACGGTATAGGTGCCGGCCTTTACGGGACGGTGGAAATCGCCGCCAGGAAGTTGGGTGGAGACGATGGAGTATTGGTCGTCGTGACCCACCAGAGTGACAGTGGCGTCGCCGATGGGAGCTCTCGACTCAGCGTCGACAACGGTGCCGTGGATGCCGTAGAGGCATTGGTTCATGAAGGCGAAGATGGAGTTCTTGTTGATGTTCCAGAAGTTGGGCATCTGGCTGCCTGAGGGCAGTTTGGTGTTCGAGCACTCAATAGTGAGCTCACGGCATTGGTGGTAACCGTTCATGTAGTCCTGACGGCCGCCGCCGATCATGTACCACTGGGCGCCATTGGTGATGCCGTTGTTGTAGTCGGTCATATAGTTTTGGCTCACTTGGTGGGTGAGGTCGGCGTATTCATGCGAAATGAGCTGATACCACTGGTCGTCGGCGTGAAGCGTATAGGTGTTGTCCCAGGGATAGTTCATCACCTCGGCGCCGCCGTGGTAGTTGGCGCCCATCACGAAATGGTTTTCTTCGGCCAGTTGCATGAACCACAGGGTTTCCTGTTGGTAGACTTCTCCGTCGGGATGGGGACCGCCGTGGGGGTCGGCGTAGTTACGGTTCATGTCGACACCGTTGGCGTTGTAACGGGTGGCACCGTTGACGTTGGTGTTGCCGCCGTGGTAGGTGCCGTCAGGGTTGGTGTTGGGGCCGATATAGAGGTCGATGTTTTCCAGGACGTTTGCGCACTCGGGGAGGGTCGGGTTCTCGAGAAGATAGTCGATCAAGCGGAGCATCAGCATCCAGCCTGTGGTCTCGTCGCCGTGTATGGTGGAGGTGTAGAGGAACTTCGGTTTGCCTGCACTGGTTCCGTTATTGATGTGGGCGATTAATATCTTACGGTTGCTAGGCAGGGTTCCCAATTCGATGATTTCGCATTTGTCGGGGTGGTCGGTGGCAAATTGGTACATCATGGCCTCGTAGGCGGGGTAGGTGGGGTAGGCGTCCCAGTCGTATGCAGCGCGGTTGCTGCCGTCCCACATCTCGGCTTTCACGAGCATCGAAGGTGGTGTTTGCAGGGTGATGTCGTAACCCAGTTTTTGAAAGGCGGTGAACTCTTTGTTGTTGGCGTAGGCGGTCACCACATTGCCGTCGACACGGTCAACGGAGATCATTTGGGCAATCTGTGGCAGGTTGTCGTTGCCGGTCAATTCAAAAGTGAAATAGTACTCATTGCGTTCTTGCATGAGCTGGTTGAGTTCTTGTTGGCTCTTTTGAGCGAACATGTTGCCGCAAATCAAAACGGCTAAAACGATTAATAATTTTTTCATTTATTTGATTTGTTTATTTGTTTATCTGAATAATTCCGCATTCCTCATTCCTAATTCCGCATTAATCTCCTCTTCCACTTTCTCGTTCACAGGTACCAGGGGCAGACGGAGAATGTTTTTGCAGAGTCCGATATGGCTCATCAGGCATTTGATGCCTGCGGGGTTGCCGTCGGCGAAGATGAGTTGGTTCATACGCAACATGGCGTAGTGGAGTGTCAGTGCCTCGTCGGTGCGTCCTTCCTTCATGGCTCGCATCATGTGGCTAAAGGGCTTGGTGTAGGCGTTGGCGGCCACTGAGATGACGCCTTGTGCGCCGAGGGCCATCAGAGGTTGGGTGATGCCGTCGTCGCCGGAGAGCACGTCGAAGTCGGTGGGCTTGTCGCGGAGGATCTCCATGATCTGTTGTAGGTTGCCCGAGGCTTCCTTGACGGCGACGATGTTAGGGTGTTTGGCCAGTTCCACGCAGGTGGCTGCTTGCAGGTTCACGCCCACACGGCCAGGTACATTGTAGAGGATCACGGGTACGGGGCTGACGTCGGCAATGGCCTCGAAATGGGCTTTCATGCCGCGTTGGTTGGGCTTGTTGTAATAGGGGACCACGCTCAGGATTCCTTGGATGCCTGTGAAGTCTTGGGCTTTGATGGCGTCGAGCACGGCTTGGGTGTTGTTGCCTCCCATGCCTAGCAGCACGGGCAGACGGCCGTTGTTGGTTTTGAGTATGGTGTCGACGACCTGTTTCTTTTCCTCGGCGGTAAGGGTAGGAGCTTCGGAGGTGGTTCCAAGCGCCACCAGAAAATCGGCTCCGTTGTCGATGACGTGGTTGACGATACGTTTCAGCGATTCAAAATCCACGGATTTGTCCTCGTTGAATGGTGTAACCAACGCAATCCCAGTGCCTTTAAATATGTTTTTATTTTTATTTGTATTTCTCATAATTCTTAATTCCTAATTCTTAATTCTTAATTCTTAATTCTATCTCCTCCCGCCAGCGCCCTCAAGTACTTGTGTAGTGCCTCTATGTCTTTCACAGGGTCGGTGTTGTCGCCGCTGTCGATGATGAGGTCGTAAAGTTGGTAATGGTCGTTTTTGGTGAAACTGATCCTGAAGCTGGCGTTGGGTAGGGTGGCGAGGTAGTCGCCGATGTTGACGTGTTTTTTGGATAGGTTGACGAGCAGGTGGGTCATGGGCAGTTTGCGAACCTCTTCCTGTTTGTCGGCTTTCAGCACCTTCATGAACCCGAAGTCCTTGGTGGTCACTTCGCAGTATTGGTCGCTGAGCAGCACGTCGTTGGAGGCTTTTTCGGTGATGATGATGAACCGGCTTCGAGCGATGCCGAAGAGCGCTTTGATACGGTCTTCGAGGATACGAACGGTCTGCTTGTCGAGGTCGTCAAGGATGATGATGATCGACGAGAGTTTCTCGAGGTCGGGCATGCGGCATCCGTTTTTCTCGGCAACGAACTGTTTGATGGCACGGTTCAGGATTCTATATCTCAGCTTGTCGATGAGTGACATTATTCAAGAATTAATTCTGCAAAAATAATGATTTCCTATTTAATTTAGTGTAATTTTGCGCAAAAATTTAGCGATGCTGATTACGATTTTAGGAAGTGGTACGTCTCAGGGCGTTCCGGTTATAGGTTGCCAATGTCCTGTGTGTCAGTCGAAAGATCCCCGTGACAAGCGTACCCGTACTTCGATTTTGATTCGTACTGAGCAGGTGACCGTGGCGGTCGATGCCGGTCCCGATTTCAGGCAACAAATGCTTCGTGAGGGCGTTTCACATCTCGATGCGGTTTTCATCACTCACGAGCACAAGGATCATATTGGCGGACTTGACGATGTGAGGCCTTTTATCTTCAGTCAAGGCAACCATCCCATGCCGTTGTACGTCGATGAATCCGCCTTGCCAGAGATCAAGCGTGAGTTCTCCTATGCGTTTGAGGAACATCTTTATCCTGGCGCTCCCACTTATGATGTGCATCTCATTGACGAGACCCCGTTTGATTTCGGTGACCTTCACGTGGAGCCCATCAAGATGAAGCATTATACGCTCACTTGTTACGCTTTCCGTATCGGCAATTTCGCCTATGTTACTGACCTGAGCGAGGTCAGCGAGCATCTTATGGACAGGCTTCAGGGCGTGGAGTTCCTCGTTTTGGAGGCTCTTGGCCCCAAACCTCATTACTCCCATATAAGTCTCCAGCAAGCGGTTGACGTGGCAAAACGGCTCAATGTCAAAAAGGCCTGGTTCACCCATTGCAGCCATAGTATAGGCAAAGCCCATGACGTAAACGCCCAATTGCCTACAAACATGATGTTGGCCTACGACGGTTTAAGTTTCAAGGTTTAACTAATTTATTTCCTATAGATTAACGTATATATATTAATATAGGTATAGGAATAAAAGAATAGATTTTTTAAAAATATTTTTTCGATTTTTCTTGTATTATCGAAAAAGTTACTATTTTTGTGTCGATTTTCAAATTTTGACACAATATGGATTTAAAAACTATTCATCTCGGTACCATGGTCAAGAGAGAGCTCAAGGCCCAAGGTAGAACAGTTGTATGGCTTGCCCGTACAATCAACATGGAGCGTAGCAGCGTCTACAAAATCTTCGAACGCAACACCCTCGATGTCGGCCTGCTTATCCGCATCAGTCTTGTCATGGACCACGACTTTTTTCAGGATGTATCCAATAAGATACAAGAAAACTATGATGAGATATATGAGATGTTTTTAAATCCCAATAAAACAGTCTACCAAAAGAAAAAACGGCGTTAGTTGCATAACTAATGGTTCATTTGTATCTCGACCCGACTGGATGCTGCCGTGACGGCCCCATCCAGTCTTTTTTTTCTGACCGGCCTCAACCTATAGTAGCGTATTTTCCGAAATGTTTCATTTTTTCGGAAATTTTTTTCAAAGGACCAAAATAACGGTTCAGATCTTTTTCCCCAACTCCTTCGGATAGCAGATGAAATGCCTTACAGTGGGTTGCGTGAGCACGTCGAGGTGCAACTCTCCTGATACCTCACTGATGTCTCTCACGGTGCCGTCCTTGTAAAGGATGTTGATGGCGGGCTTGCCAGGGTGATAGGCGTGGTTGGTGGAGACACCTTGTAACAACATGAAACTGGCATCATAAAGGGAGATGCCGTAAAGGTCTGCAATGCGGTGCAGGATCTCGTCCTTATAAGCGGGGTCGAAAGGCTCCTGCGACATCTCGATGCGGAATAGCCGTCGATCGATGAGACGTTGGCAAAGCTCGCGCAGTACGAAATCACTGTCGGTCGACCAAAGCTTCACAGCGGTCATCACATCGTAATCGTCGAGCTGTCCGAAAGCACTCATCACCTTGTCCATGTCATCGTCAGCTGAGAAAGGCCCCTCGTGCCTCAAGAAGAACAACAGCCCAGGTGTGGCGGGTAGGTCGCGCGTCTTGCTGATGAGACGGGCTCGCTTCAAGATCTCCCGAAGCATGTATTCGGCGCTCAACACGGTCTTGTGCATATATACCTGCCAATACATGATGCGCCGCGACACCAGGAAACTCTCCACGGAATAGATGCCCTTGGCCTCGACCGCCAAGTCGTTGCCCACCACCTCCATCATGTCCAACAGTCGCTCGGCATTCACATTGCCTTCGGCAACTCCGGTGAAAAAGCTGTCGCGCTTCAAATAGTCGATCCGGTCGACATCCAACTGACTCGAAATGAGCTTGCTCAGAAAGCCTTTGTCATATTGGCCCGTGAATATCCTGATGGCCAAGTCGAGCCGGCCTCCATGGAGTTCGTTGAACTTCTCCATCATCTTCAACGACAGTTCCTCGTGGGTGATGCCTTCCACGATGCTGTTCTCCAACGTGTGCGAAAAAGGACCATGGCCGCTATCGTGTAGCAGGATGGCCAACGAGGCGGCTTCCAACTCCTCCTTGCTGATCCGATGCCCCTTGTCGCTCAACAGTTGTATGGCCCTGCGCATCAGATGCATGGCACCTAGACTGTGTGCGAAACGGGTGTGGTTGGCTCCGGGATAGACCAAGTTGGTCAGACTCACCTGCTTGATGCGCCTGAGCCGTTGGAAATAAGGATGCTCTATGATGTCGTAATGCAATTCGTCAGGAATCCTGACAAACCCATAGATCGGGTCGTTGACGATTTTCTTCTTGTTGGTTTTCATGCCGCAAAAATACAATAATATTGTTATCTTTGCGTTATAAAGAAGTTGTTTAACCCCAACTTTTATCTTTTATCTTTTAACTATTATCTATGGAAAGAACCACCATCCTCTGGGCTGACGATGAAATCGATCTTCTGAAGCCCCATATCATGTTTCTCGAGCAGAAAGGCTACGAAGTGGTCACCGCCAACAGCGGTTCCGACGCCATCGACCTGGTGCGCGAACGACATTTCGACATTGTATTTCTCGACGAGCAGATGCCCGGCGTGAGCGGCATCGAAGCACTCGAGGTCATCAAACGCGAATACCCCAACCTCCCCGTGGTGATGATCACCAAGAGCGAGGAGGAAACCATCATGGAGTCAGCCATCGGATCCGACATCGCCGATTACCTCATCAAACCGGTCAACCCCAACCAGATACTGCTCTCGCTCAAACGAAACCTCGAACACCGACAGCTGCGCGACGAAAAGTCAACCATGAACTATCAGCAGGAATTCCGTAACATCGCCATGGAACTGGGTGGCAACCTGAACTGCGACGAGTGGATATCCCTTTATAAGAAACTGGTACGTTGGGAACTCGAACTGCAAAAATCGACCGATGAAGGTATCAAACAGATTCTGGCCGACCAAAAGCAGGAAGCCGATGCCTTGTTCACCCGTTTTGTGGAACGCAACTACGTCGACTGGATCCAAGGCAAGGTCGAGAAGCCCGTGATGTCGCACACCCTTGTCCGTGAAAAAGTGCTTCCTCGCCTCGACGACAGCGACCGTCCTCTTTTCTTCGTCGTCATCGACAACCTCCGATACGACCAATGGAAAGCCATCCAACCCTTGCTGGAAAACTATTTCCGTGTGGATGCCGACGACGTGTATTACAGCATCCTGCCGACTTCCACCCAATATGCCCGTAACTCGCTCTTCGCCGGACTCATGCCTCTCGAGATTCGCCGCCGCTTCCCCAACTGGTGGGTCGACGAAGAGGACGAACGTACCAAAAACCAATTCGAGGGCGAACTCTTCGGCGAACAGCTGAAACGCTTCGGGAAAAACATCAAGTATTCGTATAATAAAGTGCTGAATCTGCAGGCAGGGAAGAAACTCTACGAACAAATGTCGAACCTCATGCAGAACAAGATCAACATCATCGTGTATAACTTTGTGGATATGCTCTCCCATGCCCGTACCGAGATGGAGATCATCCGTGAACTGGCCGACGACGAGGAAGCCTACCGCTCGCTCATGTACTCCTGGTTCGAGCACTCCAGCCTGTTCGACATGATGAGGTTCATCGCCGAAAAGGGATGCTCCATGGTCATCACCACCGACCACGGCTCTGCCTATGTCAAGAACCCGGTGAAGATTCTCGGTGACCGAGAGGTGAACACCAACCTGCGCTACAAATACGGAAAGAACCTGAAGTACAACCCGAAAGAGGTCTTCGAGGTGAAAGATCCCGAAAAGATCTACCTGCCACGGCCAAACCTCAGTACCGCCTACGTGTTCGCGGGATCAGGCGACTTCTTCGCTTATCCTAACAACTACAATTACTACGTCAATTATTACCGCAACACCTTCCAGCACGGCGGCATTTCCATGAGCGAAATGCTGATTCCCGTCATCAGCCTGTCGTCGAAACGATAAGTTTTCGTATCTTTGCGGAAAACTTGACTGAAATGGATGTAAAAGAATTTCATGTCGCAGGCATCGAGGGCCTCGCTGAGGTCTCCGATTACCTGATGTCACTGCGCGACGAGGCCGATGTGGTCGCCTTCTACGGGCCCATGGGTGCAGGCAAGACCACCTTGATCAAGGATCTGTGCCATCGCATGGGAGTCACCGACGAAGTGAACAGCCCGACCTTCGCCATCGTGAACGAATATGTCACCGAAGAAGGTGATGCGGTGTATCATTTCGATTTCTATAGGATCAAAAAATTGGAGGAAGCGTACGACATAGGGTATGAGAACTATTTCTATAGCGGTAGCCTCTGCCTGATCGAATGGCCTGAGCTGATTGAGCCCCTGCTTCCCGAACGCTATCTGCGCGTCGATATCCAGTTGGGTGCCACCGACGACGAACGAATCATCAAAATCGCATGTTATGAGGCTTGAACAACTGAAGGAAATCCTCTCTGAAGCGTCGCAGGTGTTTGTGTTGACCGACGAGAACGTGGCCCAGTACTGGCTCCCCGAGTTGGAGCACTGGCTTGGCTGTGAGCAAGCCGTAGAGATTATCGTTAAGCCCGGAGAGAAATACAAAACCCTCCGCACCGCCCAAAAGGTGTGGAGAGCCTTGCTTCGTCACAATGCCGAGCGTGACGCCATCCTCGTCAACATGGGGGGCGGCACAGTCACCGATTTGGGAGGGTTCGTTGCCTCCTGCTACCAACGGGGCATCCGCTTCGTCAACGTGCCCACAACGCTTCTGGCCATGGTCGATGCAGCTATTGGCGGAAAGAACGGGATTAATTTCGGGAATTGCAAGAACCAGATAGGCACCTTCACCGAACCGCTAGAAGTGATGGTCAACCCCATCTGCCTCAGTACCCTGCCAGAGAGGGAACTGCTCTCGGGACTGTCCGAGATGGTCAAATATGGTTTCATCGCCGACGATGCCATGCTCAAAGTCGATGAAAGCAACTACGAACAGTATATCCTCCGAGCCGGTGACCTCAAACGGGAGATTGTAGATGACGATCCCACCGACCTTGAACAGCGCCGTGTGCTGAATTTCGGCCATACTCTTGGCCATGCCATAGAAAGCTTCTCGTTGTCCTCCGAGACACCGCTCACCCATGGTGAAGCTGTCGCCCTGGGAATGTGGTGCGCATTGTACATATCCGTCAAACAATGCGGCCTCCATGAAGAGGTACTGATCGACTACGAACCCAAGCTGCGGACGCTGCTGTCCGAAGTGGAGCCATGCTTCAGCCAAGGTGATGTCGATGCCATCATGGCTTTCGTCGAACACGACAAGAAGAACAAGCATGGCCATGCCTCCTTTGTACTGTTGAAAGCCGTTGAGCGACCTCTTGTCGACCAATATGTGCCCGAAGCCATGGTAAGGGAAGCCCTCGGCCAAATGATAAACCTCATTGATTCGCTATGACCAGGCCGCTTCAGGGAACGGTCGACCTTCCAGGGAGCAAGAGTGAGAGCAACCGAGCTCTGATGATTGCGGCTTATGGCGGGTTTCCGCTTGAAGCCAACAACTTGTCGGAAGCCCACGATACGGTATTGCTCCAGGCCTTGTTGAAGCAAGTCAACTCCCCAAACATTTCGGAACCGGTTGTCGTTGATTGCGAGGATGCAGGCACCGTGGCCCGTTTCATGATGACCTATCTCGCTGGCAAACCCGGTACCTGGGTGCTGACTGGGACGGAGCGTCTCTGCCAGCGGCCCATGGCTCCCTTGGTTGACGCCTTGCGCCAATTGGGTGCCGAAATCGACACCGTGGCATTGCCTGCTGTTATCCATGGAAAAGAACTTGGAGGGGGCTCTGTGATACTTGACGCCTCGCAAAGCAGCCAATTTGCCTCGTCACTCCTGATGGCAGCACCAACATGGAAGGACGGATTGCGACTCGGGTTGAAGGGCAATCCAGTATCGATGCCCTATCTGGAGATGACTGTTAAAATGATGGAGCACTTTGGCGCTCATGTCATGCGAAACGCAAACGAGATCGTGGTTGCTCCTCAACCCTATCGTTCTCGGCTTTTTGAGGTCTCCTCCGACTGGAGCGCTGCCTCCTATTGGTATGAGATGATGGCGCTGGACGATGGAGGAGAACTGTTGCTGAAAGGCTTGAAAAGCGATTCTTTGCAAGGAGATTCGGCTGCGGTCGAAATGTTTTCCAAGTTGGGGGTGAAATCCGAATTTGTTGAAACAGGTGTCCTGATTTCCAGACTCCCCCAAGAGAAAACAACTCATTTGCAACCTGTTGTATTTGACTTTAAAAATGTTCCGGATTTATTTCCTGCTATTTTTGTAACATGTGTTGTGTTACATATTAATTCTGTTTTTAATAGTATATCAACATTATATAATAAAGAATCTGATAGAATAAATTCATTATTTATTGAATTGCAAAAACTATACACCTTTATTAATATAGTTTCAGATGATAGTATAATAATTAAAGAAATATCATTAACGGGTAATTGTTACAATAATAAAAATGTTATTTTTAATACATATCATGACCATCGGATTGCCATGGCGCTTGCTTCGCTAGGTAGAAAGTTCAAAAATGTGGCGGTTGACGATCCTGTTGTTGTAAATAAATCATATCCAGGGTTTTGGCGTCAATTCTTAAATATTATTTAGTTTTTATTTATTTTTTTTTTATACAAGGCGTTATTTTTAAGTAAATTTTTCCTAAATTTGCAGAAATAATCGCGTTGTTATGACAATTGATCTTTTCGTTCCCTGCAACATCGACCAGTTTTATCCTGATACTGCGATGAATACGGTGAAAGTCTTGGAAAAGGCCGGTGTTGAGGTCAACTATAATCCCGACCAGACCTGTTGCGGTCGTTTTGCCTTTAACGCGGGCTATGTGGAGGAGGCAAAGAAGTTGGGCGACAAATTTCTCTCGGAGTTTGTGGGCGACCGTCCTGTAGTTTGTCCCTCAGCCTCATGTGTCGCCTTCATCCGAAAACGTTATCCAGAATTGTTTTTCAACACGGCGAATCACCTTAATGTGAAAAAGCTTGAGAAAAACGTGTTTGAATTCACCGAATTTTTAGTGGATGTGCTGCATTGTGACGATCTAGGTGCCGAGTTTCCTCATAAAGTCACTTATCACGACAGCTGCAGCGCCCTCAGAGGCCTCGGTATTGGCAAGGAGGCCCGTCAGTTGCTTTCCAAGGTGAAAGGTCTTGAATTGATTGAGATGAAGCAGACCGACATGTGCTGCGGAGGCGAGCTGACTTTCGCCATGAACCACGAGGAAGTCTCGGTGGGAATGGCCTCGCATAAAGTGCGCAATGCCTTGAACACTGGAGCCGAATTTATTGTATCAACCGACATGTCGTGTCTGATGCACCAAAAATCCTATATCGATGCCAACGGCTTGCCGATACGGGTGATTCATATAGCCGATGTCTTAGCTAATTTTAACGAATGATGAGCGACTATTATATACACGAAAGCAGCTATGTCGATGACAATGTCACGATAGGCAAAGGCACCAAGATATGGCATTTCTGCCATGTCCAGTCGGGTGCCGTGATTGGTGAGCGTTGCTCGTTTGGCCAAAATGTCAACATCGGCAACAATGTCAAGATAGGCAACGGGGTCCGTATCCAAAACAACGTTTCGGTTTACGAAGGCGTCGAGATAGAGGATAACGTGTTCTGCGGTCCCAGTTGTGTGTTCACCAACGTCAACACCCCTCGGGCGCATTTCCCCGTTCATGGGAAGTATGCCAAGACCCGGATCTGCGAAGGTGCCTCGCTGGGCGCCAACAGCACAGTGGTGTGCGGACACACGGTGGGAAAGAGTGCTCTCATCGCCGCCGGTGCGGTGGTGACCAAGGATGTAAAACCATACGCGCTGATGGCCGGCGTCCCCGCCCGTCAGATCGGATGGGTGTGCGAGTGCGGCAAACGCCTCAACTCAACCTTAAAATGCGACTGTGGTAGAACTTATGAAGAAAAGGAAGGAGAATTAAGACCATGCAATTCCGTGATTTGAAGAAACAATATGCCGTCCTGAAGGACGAAATGGACCAGGCGATCCTTGACGTGGTGGCTTCAAGCGCCTATGTGATGGGACCCAAGGTAAAAGAGATGGAAAATGCTTTTGCCGACTATGTGGGCGTGAAGCATTGCATAGGATGCGCCAGCGGAACCGATGCCTTGTTGCTTGCCCTCAAGGCATGGGATGTGAAGGCAGGCGACGCAGTGTTTGTGCCAAGCTTCACCTTCTTCGCCTCGGCTGAGGTCGTGGCAATACAAGGCGCCACGCCGGTATTCGTCGATGTCGACCCCGACACGTTCAACATGGATGTCCGCGACCTGATTCATAAAATAGAACATACGGCCAAGAGGGGACAACTGAATCCCAAGGCCGTCATCGCAGTCGACCTGTTCGGCCTTCCCGCCGACTTCAAGCTGATCAGCGAGGTGGCCAAACGCTACGGGCTTTATCTTCTCGAAGACGCGGCCCAAGGCTTCGGGGGACGTATCGGCGAACGTAAGGCGTGCACCTTCGGTGACATCGCCGCCACCTCCTTCTTCCCGGCAAAGCCCGTGGGATGCTACGGCGACGGCGGTGCCGTGTTTACCGATAACGACGAGTGGGCGGCTCTGATGGACTCCATCCACCTTCATGGCAAGGGTAGCGACCGTTACGACAACGTGCGCATCGGACTCAACTCACGCCTCGACAGCCTACAGGCAGCTATCCTTCTGGTCAAACTGAAAGCTTTCAAGGAACATGAACTGGAAGAGGTCAACCATGTGGCTGCCCGATACACCGAAAAGCTAAAAGGCATTGTCAGGACCCCTGAGGTCCCCAAAGGGTTCTACTCCAGCTGGGCGCAATATACCATACAGGTTCCCAACAAGGAGGTCAGAGCCAGATTGCAGGAAGCATTGAAGGCAAAAGACATCCCGACGGCCATCTATTACCCGATACCCATGCATCGGCAGACGGCCTTCAGCTACCTTGACCCGACGATGAACCAATGCCCTGTGGCCGACCGTCTGGCTGATACCGTGCTCTCGCTCCCAATCCATCCCTACCTCTCCGAATCCGATCAAGACCTGATTTGTTCAACCCTTAACTCTCTTCTTTAAACTTTAACTTTAATTCCCATGCGCCTGTTCAAGGATTTCACATATAGCGAAGACAATGAGGCCGTGACGAGGTATCTCGCCATAAGGGAGTTGAAGCATGCCCCGGAGTTCAACATGACGGAAGCTCCTGAAGCGCTTCAGGAGCTGATGCTGTGGTGCTACATGCCTAGAGGCGAGGAACGTTCAAAATACCTCAATGAGTTTGCAGCCCGCAGTTGGGAAGTGCCCGACGGGGAATGCGAGGTGCTGTTTGCCAAGGAACATCTCAATGCCATTCGTTACGTCAACCGATATCTTCGCGAAGCCAACCGGAAATTGAAAGAAGGAGGCTATTTCGTAGTCCCCTTCGATACCGCAATGAAACGCCGTGTCCAGTTCTTTAAGAATTATTCGAAGTTTTGGGCCAGTATACTGTATTTCTTCGACTTTTTCTGGCATCGCATGTGTCCGAAGATGCGACTGACTCGTCGGTTCTACTTTCTTTGTACCAAAAGAGTCAGAAAAGTGTTCCCACGAGCCGAGATATTAGGTCGATTGTACTATTGCGGTTTCGATGTGGTCGCCGAACAATACATCCATGACCGTTATTGCGTGATTGCCCGCAAGAATGGTGAGCCTGATACCGAACGTCGGCATTATGGATTGATTGTGAAGCTTCCGAGAATCGGAAAGGACGGCCAAATCATCAACGTGTATAAGTTCAGGACGATGTATGCCTATGCCGAGTACCTGCAGACTTACATCTATAACAACAACAACCTACAAGTGGGTGGCAAGTTCAGAGACGACTACCGCGTCACCGAATGGGGAAGATGGCTTCGCAAGTCTTGGCTTGACGAGCTGCCGATGTTCCTCAATGTGCTTAAGGGCCAGTTGAAGTTGGTGGGCGTGCGCCCGTTGAGCGAGCAGTATTTTGAGTTATACGACCCCGATTTGCGCGAGATGCGCATCAAATATAAACCCGGCATGGTGCCTCCATTCTATGCCGACATGCCAAAGACATTGGAGGAAATCCAGGAAAGCGAACGAAGGTATCTCGAAGCTTACGAGAAGCATCCCTTCAGAACTGACTGGAAGTATTTTTGGAAAATTATGGGGAACATCTTGTTCCGCCATAAACGTTCGCAGTAACTATTTGCGGATGTATATGTTTTTCAGCCTCTTATGACTTTCTGATGGGAGTCAAGGGGCGAAGCTGTGTAAAGCTATGACCGAAGAAAACTGGACTACGGTAATCAAACCCAAGAACCGACTGCTTGAGGTCAACATTGGGGAACTGTGGAAGTATAAGGACTTGATTGCCCTTTTCATCAAGCGTAACATCATCACCCAATACAAGCAGACGTTATTAGGCCCGTTGTGGTTTATCGTGCAGCCTGCCTTGACCGTCATTATGTACATGATTGTGTTTGGCGGCATTGCCGGTATTCCCACCGATGGGGTGCCGAGGCCGCTGTTCTACCTAGCGGGTACTTGCATGTGGAACTATTTCTCAGAGTGTCTGACAAAGACTTCCAATACTTTCGTAAACAATGCGGGCATTTTTGGAAAAGTGTATTTTCCCAGACTCGCCACACCCATTTCCGATGTGTTGTCAAACCTCTTGCGTTTTGGTATTCAGTTCGGGTTTTTCATGATTGTTTATGCGATTTACGCCATCATTGGAGAATCGGGTGCACATTTCAACTGGTATGCCTTGCTTTTCCCCGTGTTGGTGCTGATGATGGCAGGATTGGCCTTGGGATTTGGCATTTTGATTTCATCGATGACCACCAAGTATCGCGACTTGCAAGTATTGTTCTCATTTATTGTCCAATTATGGATGTATGCCACGCCTATCGTGTATCCGTTGTCGCAAACCAAAAGCATGTTTTGGAAAGGGATCCCAGTCCACAAACTGATGTGTCTCAACCCAGTGACACCCGTCATTGAGACCTTCAAGTATGGTTTTCTGGGCGCTGGCGAGTTTGTGGGCTGGCATTGGCTGATCTATAGTTTCGTGTTTATGGTAGTCCTGTTGGCACTCGGCATCGTGGTGTTCAACAGGGTCCAGAAGAATTTCATGGATACGGTGTGATGGCAGAGAAGAAAGTATTTGTCAGTGGTTGTTACGACCTGCTACACAGCGGTCATGTGGAGTTCTTTCGGCAAGCTGCGGCGTATGGCGATCTATACGTTGGCATAGGCTCAGACGACACCATCCTTCATTACAAGAACCATAGGACGCTCTACAACGAGAAGGAACGCCTTTTCATGGTGAAAGCCATTCGTTATGTGAAAGATGCATTCATCAACGCTGGTAGTGGACTATTGGACTTTGTCCCAACGGTCGATTGGTTGAAACCTGATATCTTGGTGGTGAACGAGGATGGCGCCTCGGAAGAGAAGCGGCTTTTCTGCGAAGAGCGTGGTATAGAATACGTTGTGTTGAAACGCGACCCACATGAGGGTTTGGAAGCCCATTCAAGCACCTCGCTCAAGGAACGGATGTGCGGCATCCCGACCCGATTGGACTTGGCAGGTACTTGGATCGACCAACCCTACGTGTCGTGCCACGCCCCCGGATGGGCAATCACCATTTCGCTGGAGCCGACATTCGAAATACGTGACCGCTGCGGGTTGAGTACCTCCACCCGGAACATGATCAAGAAGATATGGCCCCTGAAGCTACCCGACATGAATCCTGAGATGTTGGCCAGGTTGGTGTTCTGCTTCGAGAATGACCCTGAGCGCAACGGCGGATACATCAGTGGCGCACAAGATTCAATAGGCATTTGCGTTCCCGGCCTCTGCCGACATTACTACAATAATCGTTTTTGGCCTGAAAAGATAGAGACTTGCTATGATGAGAGCATCCTGCAATGGTTGGAATCTCATCTCGTAATGATTCCCATTGATCCTCGTTCGCAGGGTTGCTCAGTAGTGAAGGGAAAAGACATTACCGAAGCCAAGGTGAAAGCCTTGACGAAAGCAGCCGACAATTGTTGGCAGGCCATCATGGCTCGTGACCTGGAGGCGTTTGCCGCGGCCTATAACGCATCGTTTGAAGCGCAGGTGGCCATGTTCCCAGCCATGATACAAGGCACCGTCCCTTCGTACATCGAAAAATACAAAAAACTCGTCATGGCCTATAAGATGCCTGGTGCCGGTGGCGGCGGTTATCTTGCTTGTGTTGTGGAAGACTCGAAACAGTTTAAGCAAGACCATGAAGAAGCAATTCAACTAACCATCAGACGCGCTGAGAAGTGAAACTCGTCGAAAAGAAATATTTGTTGCCATTTGTGGTGGTCACCTCACTTTTCGCGTTGTGGGGATTTGCCAATGACATCACCAATCCCATGGTGGCTGCATTCCAAACGTTGATGGAACTCTCGGCAGCCAAGGCAAGCCTGATACAGTTTGCCTTCTACGGAGGCTATGCCACTATGGCCATCCCTGCCGCCTTGTTCATCCGCAGATTTAGCTATAAGAAAGGTATCCTGCTGGGACTGGCACTCTATGCGGTGGGTGCTTTCTTGTTCATTCCTGCCGCCTCTAGGCAAAGTTTTGGGTTTTTCTGCTTTTCGCTCTACATCCTCACCTTTGGCTTGGCTTTCCTGGAGACAACGGCCAATCCATTCATTCTGTCACTGGGCGACAAGGAAAACGCAACACGTCGTTTGAACTTGGCCCAGGCTTTTAATCCAGTAGGAAGCTTAAGCGGAATGGCGGTTGCTTCGTTGATAATACTGCCCAATCTGTTGAGCGACAAGCGTGATGCGACAGGAGAAATACTCTTCCCGATGCTGGGCGAGGCAGAGAAAGCGGAAATACGTTTGCATGACCTGTCGGTGATTCGTGACCCGTATGTGGCATTGGGTGTTGTGGTGCTTGTGATATTGGTGGTTTTTGCTTTGGTTAAGGTTCCTCAAGCCCGCAACGAGGGAGCACCTGGTGCCATGAAGCGCCTATGGAAGAATAAAGTCTACCGTGAAGGAGTCGTGGCGCAAATATTCTATGTTGCAGCTCAAATCATGGTATGGACCTTCATCATCCATTATGCGGATCATTTGGGCATTAACAAGGCTACTGCCCAGAACTACAATATCGCGGCCATGTGCCTGTTCCTTGTCGGTCGTTTCTTCTCCACTTGGCTGATGAAATATGCCGACGGAAGACGCTTGTTGACCCTTTTTGGCCTTGGTGCTGCGCTTTGTTCATTAGGTGCTGTGTTGATTGTAGGCAAAGCGGGTCTTTACTGCTTGGTAGGCATCAGCTTCTTCATGAGCTTGATGTTTCCCACGATCTACGGAACGGCATTGGAGAATGTGTCGATAGGAGACTCTTCACTCGGAGCGGCTTTCCTTGTGATGGCTATTGTGGGAGGAGCCCTCATGCCACCACTGCAAGGCATGATCATCGATTGCGGGACCGTCTTGGGTCATCCCGCTGTGAATGTGAGTTATTGCCTGCCGTTGTTTTGTTTTATCGTTGTGGCCATCTACGGCATCAGATCCAGAAAGCTATGAAAAGATATTGCCAAACGCTTACGCTCGTCGATGATGAGCAGATGATAAAAAAATATGTGGAAGCCCATGCCCATGTGTGGCCTGAAATCATTGACGGTCAGCGCAAGGTGGGTATCCTAG
>JAEEGH010007916.1_pt1 | contig 25333 bp, 15 predicted proteins | sample 9134181 | NCBI WGS metagenome assembly JAEEGH01 (sample SAMN16246544, study PRJNA631951) | gut metagenome | biome: gut microbiome; feature: rumen; material: DP-attached | host: Bos | place: Iran: Karaj | collected 2018-10
CTTCGAGCTGGTCAAGATTGGTCTCCAAGAGCATCTGCCTCAAAAGCGTGGCAGCCTTGTCAATGTATGCTGCCTGCTGCTGGTAGAGCGGATAGAACTTCTTTTCCTTAGGGACGAAAAACTGGAAAAAACTGCTGAGACTCATGGCATTACTTGACTAAGAGGTGAAACAACAGATTCAAAATGCCGCCGATGATGAGCGGCACGGGGATGGTGAGGATCCACGACAGGATGATACGCTTAGCCGTGACCCATTTCACTGATTTCATGCCGTCGGTGAGACCTACGCCGATGACGCCACCAGTGATGGTGTGCGTTGTGCTGACGGGGATGCCGAGGAATGAGGTGGCGATGAGGGTGGTGGCACCGGCAAATTCGGCAGAGAAGCCACGCACGGGTGTGATTTTGGCTAAGCCGCCGCCCATGGTCTTGATGACATTCTTGCCGCCAATCAGGATGCCTAACGACATGATGATGTAGCAAATAACGGCCAGTGTGTCAGGGATATGGAAGCTTTGGCTGCTGTCGTAGAAGTTGCTGATGAAGTCTTGCATGGCGGGGCTGACGCCCTTCGTGGTGAATACGCTGGCCATCAGCACGGCGATGATACCCATGGTCTTGGGCGCATCATTGGAGCCGTGACCGATGCAGAAAGCTGCTGTGGAGAAGTGCTGTAGCACCTTGAAGATTTTGTCGACCCTCTTGCGCTGGCTGTTCTTGAAGATCCTTAGAAAGAGGCATTCGAGGAAGAAACCTAGGAACAAACCGATGAGTGGGGAAAGGACGATGAAAGCCAGGGTGATTATGATGGGTGTCATGTGCAGCACATTGCTGCCATTGACGAACCATGCAGCGCCTATGATGCCGCCGATGAGGGCGTGCGAGGTGGAGATGGGCATACCACTCTTGGTGCAGATGGCCACCCAGATGGCAGCACCGACAAGAGCCGATAGGATTAGGTAAGGGTCGATGACGCTCTGGTCGGCGAAGTTGGCCATGGTGTTACCCACGGCAAACTGCTGGTTGAGGATCAATCTGATGAAAATAAAGGCCATGAACTCCCAAAACGAGGCCCACAAGATGGCTTGCACGGGCGTCATCACCTTAGTGGCGATGATGGTCGAGATGGAGTTGGCCGCGTCGTTCATGCCGTTCAGGAAGGTGAAGATGAAGGCAAGGACGATGGAGAGGATGATGGCTATGGTCAAGAGGTTCATCACGATTCTTTTATTAAAAGGCTTTTAACGGTACCGGTCACCTCTTTGGCGCGGTCGGTGGTGTCTTCCACCACTTGGGCGATCTCCTTGGATTTCAACAGCTCAATCTCGTCCTTCTCGTTGTTGAAGAGGTAGGAAATGTAGTCGCCATAGATATCGTCGACGGCATGCTCGATAAGGGTGACCTTTTGGCACAACTCACTGATTTTTTGGTGGTTCTTTCCGAGGTCGTCGAGCAGGTTAAAGACCTCCATGATAATGGTGGCATCTTCGTGGATATTGTCCACGATTTCCTTGATCTGCTTGTCGATTTTCTTGGGGTTGTACATCAGGATGGTCTTGGCCGAATGGTTGATGAAGTCGAGGAACTTGTCGAGGTCCATGGCCAAGGAGTTCATGTCTTCGCGGTCGAAAGGCGTGACAAAGGCCTCGTTGAGTTCGATGTAGAACTCGCGCAGCAGCTCGTCGCCGGTGGTCTCTTGTTTCTTGATCATGCGGGTGAGTAGCTTGCGTTCCTCAGGATCGTCGCTTTTGACCAGCTCCTTGAGGTATTTGGCGGCAATCTGCGCCGTCTCTGCCTGCTTGGCATAGGTGGGGAAGAAGTGCTTTTCGCGGTTGCTTCCTCTGGTGAAAAGGTTGTTCAGTGCCATTTTCGAAATGGGTTTGAATTTTGGGGCAAAGATAATGAAAAATAGAACGGATTTCTTTTTTCAGAATAAAAATTTGAAAGTGTTGGCTCTATTCGTAAATTTGCAGCCTGAAATAGAGATTCATTGATGAGATTAAGGTTTTTACTTTTATTGGTATTCACCGCTTTGGCTTGGACATTGAAAGCACAAGACTACAAGGTGCTTAGCATGGAATCGCTGCCACTCGACATGACGGCGCGTGAGCATATCAAGCAGGATGAACGTGGACGGCAATGTGCCGTGTTTCGCATCGCCACGCAGAACATAACGCCCGAACAGCGTATGGGTTTCCATTTCGAGTGCGATTGGAATTCGTTTGTCGTGGAACGTCAGATTGTCGACGGACAGATATGGGTTTGGGTTTCGCCAGGCCTGAAAACGTTGAAGATCAAGCATACCACATTGGGTCAATGGGACTTGCATACTTCCAATTACGCCATCACGGTAGAGGCCTTGCATACCTATAAGATTGTGCTTCAAGGAACGGCAACGGCATCCAACACAAATGCCATAACGAAGCAATTTTTAGTGTTCGACATAACTCCAAAAGACGCTATGCTGACGGTGAATGGAACCCCATGGCCTGTGATTGACGGCATTGCGCAAAAGATGGTCGATTTCGGGACCTATGAATACCGCATTGAGGTAAAGGACTATCATGCGGTTACGGGGAAGGTGGATGTGTATGACCCTGACAATAAGGTTACTGTAAAGAAAAGCCTTGCTCCTGCCTTCGGTTACTTGAAGATAGAGGGGGATAGGGACATCCTCTCCAAGGCTTCGGTGTATATCGACAATGCCAACGGCTCCGATGCTTTGCAGTCGCCGCAAAGGTTGGGTAGCGGGCAACACGAGGTTCGTGTCCTGCATCCCATGTACCAAGCCTACCAACAGACGGTGACCATTAAGGACAACGAGACCTACACCTTGAAGGTAAACCTCAACGCCAACTTTGCCAACGTGACCTTGAAAGTGGATGCCGATGCCGAGATTTGGGTGAACGGCGAGAAAAAGGGAATCCGCAGTTGGACGGGTAACCTTGAGGCGGGCAGCTACATCGTGGAGTGCCGCATGAAAGATTGTAAACCTACACGGGTGGAAAAGGACATCACTGCCGACATGAACGGACAGACTTTGACCTTGCCTGTGCCACAACCCCTCACGGGGATGCTGGTGCTGAATTCCACCCCAGCCATGGCCGAAATCTACATTGATGGCGAACGCAAGGGCGAGACCCCGATGCGCATCAACAAACTCAATGTGGGCAAGCATAGTCTGCGGTTGGTTAAGGAAGGTTACAAGCCTTTAAACAAGTCGTTTAACATAGAGGATGGCAAGACTTTGGAATTGGAAGAGAAGATGGAGGCCGAGGCACCAGTGGTTGTGAAGCCCGAAAAGCCAAAGAAAGAGGAAAAGCTTAATCCTGAGAAAGAAAAGCCTGCCAAGCCCACCGCGCCAAGCGTATGGTTTGCCACAGCAAATGCTGCTTATTCCTTGACTCCGCAGGCCTCGTTTGGATTTAGTGTGGGGCAGGTGAAACGATTTGGGTGGTTTTTTAGTGCCATGAGCAATTTCGGTTTCAAGGCGTTGCAATACAACTACACTGCTGATGCAAACGGTTATGTGGATGGAGAGTATCCTTATTACACAGGCGAAAAATGCAATATGCGTATTTCCGTGATGGGAGGAGCCGTGATGAAGGTGGCAGGGCCGTTGTATCTCCGTGCAGGTGTGGGCTATGGGCAGCGTGTGAAGAGTTGGTACATCTCTGATGGTCGGTTGGTGAAGATGTCAGATGATAGTTGGACAGGTGTGGATGTTTCCCTTGGAGCGCAGGTGCATCTGAAGGGCTTTGTTCTCAGCCTTGAGGCTGTGACAACGAGCTTTAAGGATGTGGAAGCGAAAGTGGGAGTGGGGTATAGTTTTTAGTAGTTGTTCAGTTGGGGGACGGGAATGCAGAATGTAGAATGCTGAATGCTGAATGCAGAATGAAGAATGCTGAATGAGGAATTTTTAAATTTTAAATTTTGAATTTTGAATCTTAAATCTTGAATCCGAATATATGAAAAAACCAAACATAATCCTGTTGTTCCTCATGGTGTTGGCATGCTTGGCGGCTTGCCACAAGGACAAGGAAATGGACGTGAAAGAGGCCGTTGTTTCTAACGAGGAGATGACCGTTACTGAGACCCAAGCTCGTTTTTCGTGGCAGGTTGACTTTGCCGGGCAATTCCAGACGGGCGTGGAGGTGAGCCAAAGCGAAAACATGGCCGACTTGAGGCGCGTGGAAGCCTCGAAGCAGGAGGACAAGTTTGTGGCCGTTGTTGACAGCCTGACGGAAGGGACGAATTATTATTATCGTTTCGTAGTGTGGAACAAGTTTGGAAGCTCGGAGCAGTCTGTGGGCAACTTCAAGACCATGGAAACGCCTCCGACACCAGGTCAAGATACTACCTATTTCGAGATTACTGTGTCGGTCAACCTTCTTGAAGGCGGCACGGCAACGGGTGGCGGTCGCATTGCCGAAGGTGACACTTGTAGGGTGATTGCCACTGCCAACGAGGGCTATGTTTTCGTGAATTGGACCGAAAACGATAATCCTATTGATACCAATTCCGTTTATTCCTTTGTTGTGAGTAGTGACCGTGAATTGGTTGCGAACTTCAGCGAGGAAGGTGTTGTTTTGTATACCGTGATTACGAAAGCTGAGCCAGTAGAAGGCGGCATGGTGACAGGCGGCGGTACATACGAGGAAGGCAGGGAGATTGAACTGAAGGCAACGGCGAACCTGGGCTACACCTTTATCCGTTGGAATGACGGCAGTACCGAAAACCCACGCACCATAACCGTGATGGCAGACACGACATACATCGCTAACTTCCACCATGACGAATACGAAATTAAGGTGTTGTGTCAGCCTGAAAATGGCGGAACAGTTTCTGGTGGCGGTGATGACTTCCATTATGGTGATGAATGTTCGTTGACGGCCACGGCTGCTTCTGGCTATAGATTCGTGAATTGGACAAAAGATGATGCCGTTGTTCATGGGGAGCCTACCTATTCGTTCCCAGTGAGGGAATCGGGGGAATATGTGGCACATTTCGAAGAGATTGCCTTCGACCTTGTTGTTTCTGCCCAACCGACGGTAATAGCCCAAGGCGGCAGCTCCCAACTTAAAGCGGAGGCTTCGGGAGGCACTGGCAGCTTCAGCTATAGCTGGACTCCAAATGCTTCATTGAATGATGCTTCGATCCATAATCCCATTGCTTCGCCTACAATAACCACTACCTACACCTGCACGGTTACCAGTGGCGGACAAACGGGAAGTGGTAGCTGTACCGTCAAAGTGGTTTGCCCTCCAACTGACCTTACGGCAACAGTGCAAAACACCAATAACGTACATTTGAATTGGACCGCAGCCAACCCTGCCGAAAGTTACAACGTGTATAGAAACGACACGCTGATTGGGCAGGGTGTAACCAACAGCAATTATGATGACAACGGCCTCGGTTCGGGAACCTATCATTATCGGGTGTCGGCTGTGTATCAAGGTGTTGAGTCGCCCAAATCAAATGAAGCATCGGCTACCATCTATTACTCGTTGAGCGTTACGGCTTCGGCCACTCCCGTCACCATTCCAGAGGGCGGTAGCTCTACGTTGACGGCCACTGCCACGGGCGGAGATGGCAATTACACCTACAGTTGGACACCTTCAACGGGGTTGAACAATACCCATATCCAGTCGCCTACAGCTACGCCAAGCTCTACAACGACTTACACTGTCACGGTTGAGAGTAACGGGCAGACCGCTTCGGACGATGTTACTGTGAACGTGGTGAAAGCCCCTACGAATCTTACAGCAACGGTGCAAAATACCAACAACGTGCACTTGAGTTGGAATGCAACCACCCCTGCCGACAGTTATAAGGTGTACAGAGGCAATACGATGATTGCGCAAGGGATAACCAACACCAACTACAATGACAACGGTCTCAGTTCGGGAACCTATCATTATCGAGTGTCGGCTGTGTATCAAGGTGTTGAGTCACCCAAGTCAAATGAGGCTTCGGCTACCATCTACGCTTCGTTGAGCGTTACGGCTTCGGCCAATCCCGTCACTATACCTTTTGGAAGTAGCTCCACGTTGACGGCCACTGCCTCGGGCGGAGATGGCAATTATACGTACAGTTGGACACCTTCGACAGGGTTGAACAATACCCAAATCCAGTCGCCTACAGCCACACCGAGCTCGACAACGACCTACACTGTCACGGTTGGGAGCAACGGCCAGACCGCTTCGGATGCCGTTACCGTGAATGTGGTGAAGGCCCCAACGGGACTTGCTGCCACGGTGAATGGCAATAATGTGCATCTAACATGGAATCATGCCAACCCACATACAAGCTACAAGGTATACAGAGACAACACGGTGATTGCGCAGAATATCACAGCTACAAGCTATGATGATAATAACCTTAATTGGGGAACAACCTATAATTATCAGGTTTCCACTGTATATTTGGGAGTGGAGTCGCCAAAATCGAATACTGCGCAGGCGGTTATTCCTTCCCAAGTTCCCACAGGCGCGATAGACGGCAAGTTCACTATAAACAGTAGCGGCGCCAAGGTGTACTTCTCGAATGGTAACCTGCAATACATAGGCAGTTCGCAAACTTGGAAGTTTGCCGACCACCAGTGGGAGGTGATTGGCACAAGCCAAGGCAACACATCCCAAACCACCACGCGCGACCTCTTCGGCTGGGGCACGAGCGGATGGGACAGCGGCAACACTTACTATCGCCCATGGGATACCGACAACAGCAACGGCAGTCTGTACGGCCCTCCAGGCCAATATAATCTGACGGGTACATACGCACAAGCAGACTGGGGTGTCAACAACTCCATTAATGGTGCAACTGGCTCTTGGCGCACGTTGACCATAAGCGAGTGGGAATGGATTTTGGGACCATCTAATCCCAATCCTGGAACGAATTGTCGTACATCGTCAACGGTGAACGACATAGCTAATGCCCGATATGCAAAGGCGAAAGTGAACAACGTACAGGGTGTGATAATATTCCCCGATAGTTACACGCATCCAAATGGTGTGGCGCAGCCGACAGGCATCAACGAAACGGGCAGTGCAGGCTGGAACGGGAACAATTACACAGCTACCGACTTCGGTTCGATGCAGGATGCCGGTGCGGTCTTCCTGCCTGCCGCTGGCAGCCGCTATGGGGCTTCGGTCGGCAGTGTGGGCAGCGGCGGCTACTACTGGTCGGCCTCGTGCAACTTTAGCAGCCTCGCGCGCCTCGTGAACTTCGGCGGCACGAACCTCGACACGGGCAACGGCGACCGATGCAACGGTCGGAGTGTGCGCCTCGTTTGCCCTGTTGAGAATTAGTTCATGTGTCGACAGAGGCAGGGGCAAAACGGAATGTCGGTGGCGCGGTGGGCCCGGGCGCGCACCGAAGCGCGCCGTTCTCCCGAATTTGCAATTTGGCAGGCTAGAACATCAGCATTTGCAATGCGGGAAAACAACGATATGCGGCTGCGGTGGTACTTCGACCCTTCGAGGAACCTCAGGGGCCACAAGCTCTGTAACCATACGACAGGCCTGCAGGGTAGGTTGTAGGGCTGTCACACCGGGGCAGCTGCAGGATTAATGGCAAATTGACTGCGTCGAAATGCTCAGCATTAACTACGTTGAATCTTCGATTTCGATGAAATCAATCTTCGATTTCGTGGGGGAATTATGGAGATTCGTGTTTGTTATGTTTGGTGTTGGGTGGCAAGCGATGAATCATTGCGCGAGTTTCCATGAAATTGTCATTAGTGACAATTCTCTATTAAATTCCTCACATGTGAAAGAAAAGTTTTACTTTTGCATCCTAGAAAGAGTAAAAGAGAATAAAGAAGAATAAAAAAGAGTAAAAGAAAGTAAAAGAGAATGAAGAAGGGTGATCAAGAGACAATACGCAGGCTATTTCAGCCGACGTTTGGGAACCGTCCGGTACAATATATTGGCCGCGATGGTGTGATTGAGCAGTTCATGTCTGGGTTGAGGGAACCTATTGGTTCGCGTAATCGCTGTACGCTTTTTCTGGGGCAACGCGGAATGGGCAAGACCGCGCTTCTGCTCGAACTCAGCGACCGCGCATCCCAAGCAGGCTATGTCGTGGCTCGTGTTACAGCTCATGAGGGAATGCCAAATGCCATTATTGAGCAGTTCCAATTGAACGGCTCTCCTTATTTCGAGGATGATAAGCGAAAGCTGACAGGGGTGACAGCCGGTGTGTTGGGATTCACATTCGGCCTTACTTTCTCCGATGCGGCAGAGCGGCAGTATGGTTTTCGAGCCAAGATGTCGCTGTTGTGCGACAAACTTGCCGAGAAAGATAAGGGGGCGCTTATTCTCATTGATGAGGTTCGAACCTCCACCGCTATGCGCGAGGTGGCTGCCTCATACCAAGAGCTGGTTGGCGACCGTAAAAACATTGCAATAGCGATGGCAGGACTTCCCCATGCCGTTTCCAGCGTGCTCAACGATAGCGTACTTACTTTCTTGAATCGAGCCACCAAAGTGGAGTTAGGGCTAATCTCAACCAACCTGATTAGGGCTTATTACGAACGAGCATTCAAGTCAATCGGGATAAAGGTTTCGGATGACAATCTTGACCGCGCGGCGTTATCGACTCGTGGTTTTCCATATCTCATGCAACTGATTGGCTACTATATAATTCAATATACTCCAGAGTGTGGTACGGTAACGGATGATATTATGGATAAGGCAGAGAAGGCCGCTAAAGCGGATATGGAAGATAACGTGTTCAAGCCTATCCTGGCTCCGCTTAGCGATAATGACATAGTTTTCCTGAAGGCGCTTGCACATTGTGGGGAAACGGTGACCACTGCCAAGTTGCAGACGGCATTAGGGAATAAAGGGCCTGCTATACAGCCTTATCGTAAGCGTCTTATCGAGTCGGGTATCATAGAAGCCCCAAGACGAGGTGAGTTGGTGTTTGCTGTACCCTACTTGTCGGATTACCTTTTGGAACATTAATAAATCCTTTTGCAAGTGTTACGTATTTTTACGTAAATTTGTCGCCATAAAACACGATGGCCATGCAAGCAAGAAAATACCAGACCGAAGGAAAAAAAGTCGTCAAAGTCGGTGTGCAGTTCGACCGTGAGACTATGACAATTGAGGACTACATTATCGCCTAATTTGCACGCTCAATAGTGTGAAATTCTATTGATAACAATATTGATTTAATGGTTAATTTGCAGTATATGAAGAAATTATTACTCTCTTTATTCCTTTTTCTAACCGTTGTTTCGGCTTCGGCCCAAGATGTGAAGCAGACTCGCGCCGCCATGAAACAGGTGCAGGCAGCCTCCGACCGTTATCTTTTTGCCTCCGCTACGGCTGATTCGTTGGATCAGGCCAAAGCCAGTGCCGTTCAGCAGTTGGCCAGCCAAATCATGACCAACGTGACATCGTATTCCAATTACGACCTCAGCCACCGCCTCGAAAACGGCGACATTGATGAGACCGTGCTGTTCAATCAAGTTTCGGAGACCTTTACCAATGTCCGCCTCACTGAATATCAGACACTCGTCGTGGGCAAGCCCGACAAGAAAAACAAGACATACACGGTCTTCGTCTATATCGACAAGGGCAAGGTCAGGGAAATCTGTGAAGAGTTAGAGGAACGCGAGAAGGAGGCGCAGAAGGAAAGAGAGGAGACGCTGACCACTAATGTTCGCCATTACTATTCCGAAGGCTGCAAGGCGGTGAAGGATGTCAGGATAGGCGATGCCTTGAAGTATTGGTATTGGAGCTATGTACTCAGTCTCGGGACGAATATCACCATCGAGCAGGGGGGTAGGAGAGAGCCCGCTGCCCGCCTCGTTGAGACCCAAATCGAGAACCTGCTGAATGCTATCCGCGTGACGCCCGTTGCCTACCAGCAAGTGCCCATCAACGATTTCCAGAACAAATACACGGTGATTTTGAATATCGAATATGTCGATAAAGGTGTAACCAAGAAGGTGACCAACCTCGACTACAAATACAACGACGGCATCACCTCCGACCAAGGCGGTCCTCGCGTCAGAGACGGTGTGGGCACTTTGGACTTGCAGTACGAAGACATCAATGAGGTTGATTTCTACATCACCTACAGATATGATGAAAACGAGACCCCAGACGACATCTTCAAAATTGTCAAGACCAAAGGCAACAAGACCTTCGCGGCGGCCACTAAACGTGTGGTCATCCCTGATTCGTTACGCGAAAACTCAGTTGAGCCTGTGGTGGAGTCGGCTGAGGAATCCCAACTGATTGACACTCTGGCCGCCGAGCCTACAAGCGAAAAGTTTGAAACTGTCGCTCACGACCATGATGAAATCTTGAAACGTATCCAAGCCATCGAGTTGGCCATCAGGACCAAGGAGTATGCCTCGGTGAAGGACTATTTTACGGATGAAGGCTACGACAGCTTCAACAAGCTTGTCAAATATGGCAAGGCTTCTATCATAGGAAAACCGCAATACCGTTTGCTGGACTTTGGCCCCATCACGCTCTGCCGCAGCATCACCATGCAGTTCAGCTTCCTGAACAACAAGAAACAGTTTATAGAGGACGTCACTTTCCGTTTCAATGCCGACAACCTCGTTGAGTCGTTGGCGTTCACCTTGTCGGATGTGGCCGAGAGCGACATCTTGGGCAAGGGCAACTGGGACCGCGACTCGCGCCTGCTGCTGATGAGCTTCCTTGAAGACTATCAGACGGCCTACGCCCTTGGAAGAATCGACTATCTGGAGCGCATCTTCTCCGAACAAGCCCTGATTATCGTGGGCAACAAGCTGATGCAGCGCAAGATGGACAACGACCGTATCATCATTACGGAGAGCGTGAAATACGACACCTTGTCGAAGGTGCAGTATATGAGGCGTTTGCGCGAACACTTCGGCAGGAAGAAATACATCAACCTGAACTTCACCGAAACCGATTTTGAGCGTTCATCGAATGGGAAGAACTTCTACGGCATTCGTGTGAGACAGGAGTATTTCTCCGACACTTACGGCGATGTGGGCTATCTCTTCCTGCTCGTTGACCTGCGCTTCGACGAGCCTGTCATCCACGTCCGTGCCTGGCAGAACGACAAACTGCCCATGGAGGATTTGTTCGACTTGTCGGATGTGTATTGACCACTTTCATTTATTTGTAAATTTGCAGTCGAAAATAAACCCAAATATATGAGAATACGTTTACTACTTTTATTGGCTTTCGTTCTTTCGGTTTTTTCGCTGAAAGCCCAAGACTATAAGGTGCTTAGCATGGAGTCGTTGCCGTTGGACATGACGGCGCGTGAGCATATCAAGCAAGACGAGCGTGGACGGCAATGTGCTGTGCTGCGCATCTCAACCCAGAGAATTACGCCCGAAGAGCGTCAAGGCTTCCACTTTGAATGTGATTATGCTTCTTTTGCGGTGGAGCGTCAGATGGTGGAAGGTGAAGTGTGGGTTTGGGTGTCGCCGGGGCTGAAGACTTTGAAGATCAAGCACGCACAACTGGGGAATGTGGAACTCCATACGGCCAACTACGGCTTGACAATTGAGCCTTTGCATGTCTATAAGATTGTGTTACAGGGGACTATGACTTCAAACAATGAGGTTGTGCAACAGTATCTGGCCTTCCAGATTTCACCTACCGATGCCGAGTTGGAGGTGGATGGCGAGATTTGGCCGCTGTCGTCGCGAGGCACCGCCCGCCGAAGGGTCAACGAAGGAACGTATCAATATAAAGTTACTGCTTTAGACTGTGAAGATGTGGAAAATACGGTTACAGTGGCTGACAGTGCTGTGGTGGTGTCTGTGACGCTCAAGCCAGTTTCTAAGAAGCCTGTAAATCAGCAGCCTGCCGCCCAAACCTCTCAACCCAAGATAGAGCAACCCAAGGTAGAGCAGCCCACACCACAAAAGACCGTTGGCAGTGCATTCTTCGTGATGGCCAATGCCGCCTATTCTCTTGCGCCGCAAGCTTCATTTGGGCTGACTGTGGGTTCGGTGAAGAAGTTGGGCTGGTATGCCAGCCTGGGCAGCAACTTCAAGTTTGTGAAAGCCGAATACGAGTGTGATTATGAAGGAAACATCAGCGGGTTGTCGTCTGAGTATTCCTATTCGGGCCAGAAGCACACCTCGCGTCTTGGAGCCACGGCGGGCATGGTGTTTAGGATATACGACCCCTTGTATGCCTACGTAGGTGGCGGCTATGGTTTCCGAAATGTGTTTTGGCAATTGGAAAACGGCAGTTGGGCCAAATGCACCGACGATTCCTACCAAGGCATTGCCATAGATGCAGGTCTCATGCTGCATTTCAAGGGCTTCGGCTTCTCGTTGGGCATGCAGACCATGGGAGTGAAATATTTGGAGGCGAAAATTGGAATAGGTTACACATTAAAAAGATATTAAACCATGAAAACGAAGAATATACTTTTTGTTGCACTCATAGTGCTGCTAGCAGGCATGGGTTCATGCAAGAAAGACCATGATATTCCTACGGGGAAGGTGTTTAATGCTAATGATTTGGATGCCAATGATTTTGAAATTGTTGGCACATGGGGCGTTGAAAAGATTGATTATTACGATATCGACAATGCTGGCAATCCAATTGCTTCTACATTGCAAAGCCATGAGTATGACCCCAATGATATTGATAATGGAATACAAATGGTGTTTAGGGAAGATAATACTGGCGAATTATACGATAAAACCAGTGTTGATTCTACAAAAGTGAATCCTTTCGCTTATACTTACGTTAACGACACCCTTTTCTTAGAAATAGACTATGGAACAGATACGAGTACATACAGTTGTATAATTGTTGAGAAGACTAACGACTCATTTATTTATGAAAACGAATATTTTCTCAACCATGTGGAGAAAGCATATCTTAAACGACTTTCCCATGAACCTATAGTTCTTTCGGATGGTTTTACCGTCAGTGTTTCCGCCAACCCAGCCAATGGCGGTACGGTAATCGGCGGTGGCTCTTACCAAGGAGGCCAAACCTGCACAGTGACTGCCACAGCCCAAGCAGGCTATACTTTTGTTAACTGGACGGAGAATGGCAATCAGGTTTCAACCAGTGCAAATTATACTTTCACGATAGATGGTAATCGGAATTTAGTGGCAAACTTTAGTGGTTTTGGAGGAGGTACTGGCAAGACGGTACTTATCAAGGACTTCACAGGTGCCCGTGGCGTCAATTGCCCTGCCGCCACCGAGTATGCTTACAACCTTCAGCATCAGTTGGACGAAAACCATATCTTCATTATGAATGTTCATGCGGGTTACCTGGCCCAACCTATAGGCAGTTTCCCCAATTTCCTCACTGATGAAGGCACTGAATGGTACAACAACCACGACTCGAATCCATTGTTTGCTGTCGATCATGTGGCCTTGACGGATGGTAACACGCTCAACGAAGGACAAATCGATGCTCCAGTGACTGAGTCATTGTTGGAAGAACAGTCGTTCGAGATTTTGGTTAATCCCCAATATGATGAAAGCAATCGACAATTGCAGGTTGAAGTTCAAGCCATCGCATTGGAGAATCTTGATGGGCAATTCTACATAACGGCTTGTTTGGTTGAGGACCATATCATAGGTTGGCAAACTACTCCGGGAGGCGTTGACAAGGAGTATGATTTTCGCAACGTCTTCCGTGGCACGCTCAATGGTGCATACGGCGAGGAGTTCGGAAGTTCCCATGTCAATTCTAACGACAATTACAATTTCAACTACAATTGTGAAATCAATGCTGATTTTAATGCTGACGAGTGTTATCTGATTGTCTACGTTTATGACAAGAGCCAAGGCGACAAGATTTTGCAGACGGCGATAGCAAAGATTAAACAATCAGGTTCTTCGAATTTTACTGTCAGTGTTTCCGCCAATCCGAGTGACGGAGGCACGGTGACGGGTGGAGGCATTTATCAACAAGGCCAAACCTGTACGGTGACTGCTTTAGCCGGGATTGGCTATACTTTTGTTAAATGGACGGAAAATGGCAGTCAGGTTTCAACAGAGGAGAGCTATACATTTACTGTGACGGGAAACAGAAACTTGGTGGCTAATTTCACTTTTTGTGATTATTCCTATATTATTCTCAACGAAATAAATGGTGACACCAAGTTCATTGAGATTTACAACAAGGGTGACCTTGACCTCTCCATGGAAGGTATGTACATCATGAAGGATGATTATATTGCTGGAGCTACATGGACTGCTGATGCCACTATTGTCGCTCCCGCAGGCGGCTATGTGCTGCTCTACAGCGAGGATGTCATCCTCGACCATCCCGAGCACCCTGAGGCGTTAATCTTCCATAGCGGTCTCTCCTCCAAGAAGTCCATTCGTGTAACGCTTTTCATGCCCGATGGCACGGAGAGAGACGTGTTTACGAGAGGTGCTTCAGGCGAATGGGGTCAGACTGTTTCCAATGTGGCTCCTCAATCATACGCCCGTACGCCTAATGGTGGCGATTGGAAGTTAGCCAATCCTACACCAGGCGAAGCCAACCCCTCCACAGGTGATGACATTCCGCAGGAGTAAGGCGCATTATATACGATTGTTAAGTTTTTTGGACTAATTTTTTGTCCAAACCGCCTCTATTTGTAAATTTGCAGCCTGAAATAAAAGATTCATAAATGAGGATAAGGATTTTACTTTTGTTGGCTTTCACCATTTCGTTGCTAACGCTGAAAGCCCAAGACTATAAGGTTATCAGTGTTGAGCCTCTGCCATTGGATATGACGGCTCGCGACTACATCAAACAGGATGAGAGGGGACGGCAGTGCGCAGTGTTCCGCATTGTCACCCAAAACATTGCGCCCGAACTGCGCGAAGGCTTCCATTTCGAATGCGATTGGGGCTCATACGTGGTGGCGCATACGCTAAATGAAGGTGAGATTTGGGTTTGGGTGTCGCCAGGCATCAAGACCTTGAAAATCAAGCATGAGAAATTGGGGCCTTGGGACTTGCATTTGACACAGCATGTGCCTAATGTGGAGTCGTTGTTCACCTATCGGATTGTCCTACAAGGAACCGCAAACGAGAACGAGGAAGTCGTTCCCAAATATCTGACTTTCCAAATCAGGCCGGCCGATGCCACACTTGTAGTGGATGGCGAGGTGTGGCCTCTTTCAGAGGACGGCATGGCACGCAAGAGTGTCGAGGCAGGCACCTATTCTTATCTTGTCCAGGCACCGAACTATGAGAATGAAAAGGGAGAGATAGCCATAGAAAAAAACTCTATAGTCGTCAGGGTGAATCTGAAAGCCCTTCCGATGGAGAAGAAGAAAAAGGAACGTAAGGGGATCTTTGTTACGCTGAATGGTTCCTACGCCCCGTTTTCGATGGGCTTCAGTGTGGGAATGGTGAAGCGATACGGTTGGTTTGTCTCGGCCATGACCAACGGCAGCTTCACGGGCATGAGCAACCTCCCGCAAGTGGATGCTCAAGGGTTCCTTGAGGATGGACATCTGCCCATGTACAATGGCACGAAGGCCACTGACCGCTTTTCCGTCATCGCCGGCGGGATGATGCGGGTGGTTGAACCGCTCTATGTGCGTGTAGGTGTTGGCTATGGAGCACACAATCTCTGCTGGCAGGACAAGGAACAGAATTGGTACAAGATAAAAGGATACAGTTTCCAAGGTGTGGATGTGTCGGCTGGAGTGCAGGCGCATTTGGGCGGTTTCGTGCTTTCATTAGAGGCCGTGACCACCAATTTCCAGACCGTGGAGGGGAAAGTTGGAGTGGGGTATGCTTTTTAATGCTGAATGCAGAATGTGGAATGCAGAATGTAGAATGTAGAATGCAGAATGCAGAATGCTGAATGTGGAATGCTGAATGTGGAATTTTGAATTTTAAATCTTTGAATTTTAAATCTAACTTGATATGAAAAACAAGACTTTATCCATACTACTTTTAGCCGCTTTCGTGCTGGCCTTCTCCACCTGCAAGAAAGAGCCTGACCCGAACATCCAATCGTTTGAGCTGAGCAAGGAAGACCTGACGGTAGGCACCACCTCGGCGACGATTGAGGGCACCTATTCTTACGCTGGCGTGATTGACGGCATCAAGGTCTGCCTGTCGGAGAATGGTGCTGATAAGGGCGAGTTTGATGTGGAATTGGAAGGGAATGACTTCTCCGTGACAATGACTGGACTGAAACCCGCCACGGAATACCAATACCATTACACCGTCGACTACGGTTTCTCGAAACCTTTCAATACGGAGACGAAGACCTTCACCACTACTTCCGAAGCACCCACGGTGAAAATTTTAGAGGTGCGAGCCTCTGAAGACAGCACCTCGTTTCGTATCGTGTGCAAAGTGGAGGATGACGGTGGCTCAGCGGTGATCTCACGAGGCATTTGTTGGAGTATTAAGTACGACCATCCGACCATGAATGACGATACTATCTCGGATACCAACGGTGGTTCGGGTGAGTACTACATAGACTTAGGCCCTGAAGTTTTATCGTCATCCACAAAACACTATGTGCGTGCATTTGCCAGAAACGCCAGAGGTCTTGGCCTTAGCGAGCCTGTGGATTTTCGTACACCTGGTGAAACCACGAAACCCGAAGTGACGACCGTTGAGGTGAGCGAAGTGACATACAACTCGGCCTACTGCCTATGCAATGTGAGAAGTGATGGTGGCCTTGACCTCATAAAGCGCGGTGTTTGCTATGGTGAGAGCGCCACCCCGGGCGTGACCATCAATATTGATGCAGCGGAAGCTACATTAGGCGAGTATGGTATACGGTTGACTGGACTTGAACCTAACAAGGACTATCATGTACATGCCTACGCCACCAACGATGAAGGAACGAGCGATGGCGAAGACATAACTTTCCACACCACTGATGGTCGCCCCACGGTGACCACTTTGGGTATCACTGGCATAACGGAAACGACGGCCACAGGTGGCGGCAATGTGACCGACCAAGGCTATAGTCCCGTGACTGAACGTGGCATCTGCTGGAGCACACACCCCGAGCCTGAGATTAGCGACTACACTTACCCGAACGGCACGGGCGAAGGCAGCTACCCAGGATATATGACCGACCTGACACCCGACCAGACTTATTACGTGCGTGCCTACGCCAGAAATGCCCAAGGCTTGTCGTATGGCGAAGAGGTGCCGTTTACCGCTACGGACGGCCTTCCCGAAGTGCGGACGCTTAACGTGACCGACATAAACGCCACAAGCGCAAAAACCCATGGCGAAGTGACCGATGAAGGAGCCAGCCCGGTGACCGAACGCGGCATTTGCTGGAGTGCGACCAACCCCATACCGACCATTGCCGACGAACATGAGGACCATGGCACGGGTTTGGGAACCTACGAGGTAGACTTGACCAATCTCACCCCAGGCACGAAATACTATGTGAGAGCTTACGCGAAAAACAATGAAAGCGATGAACCTGTTTATGGCACCAGTGTAGATTTCACTACAGAAGCCACTTGTCCTACAGTGGAAACCGTTGGCATTGACGGCACCACGGTGAGCGGCAACGTGACCGACGACGGTGGCGCTTCCATAACCGAACGTGGCGTATGCTGGAGTACCAATGACGACCCGACCTTACACTATGCCCCTTATCCAACGGCAGGCACAGGACCTTACTCCGTGGAACTGACCGACCTTGAGCCAGGCAAAACCTATAAGGTGAAAGCCTACGCCAGAAACAGCGTATGTCCTGCTTATGGCGAAGAACTGACCTTGACCATGGAGGCCGACCCGCCAACGGTGCAGACCCTTGAAGTGAGTAATCTTGGCCAGAACTCTGCCATGGGCAACGGCAACGTGACCAACGACGGCGGTGCTACCATAACCGAGCGAGGCGTATGCTGGAGCACGAGCCCCATGCCCGACTTGAACGATAGCCATGCCGTGAACGAGGAGACGCCTGACATAGGAACATTTACCGCAATGATGAACGGATTAATCCCAAACACCCATTATTACGTTAGGGCTTACGCCAAGAATAGCGCGGGAAAAATAGGCTATGGCAATGATAAAGACTTTACCACCTTGCAAAGCGTGAGTGCCCCGACAGTGATTACTTTGGAAGTGACTAGCCCAACACAAACCACGGCCACGGGCAACGGCAACGTGACCGATGATGGCGGTTCGCCCATAACCGAACGCGGTGTGTGCTGGGGCACCAACCACAACCCAGACTTGAATGGAAGCTATAACAGTTGCACCACCAACGGCACAGGCACCTACCCGGTGAGCATGACAGGACTGACTCCTGGCACCCTCTACTATGTGCGTGCCTACGCAAGGAACGAAGCAGGTCTTAGTTATGCCGAAAACGAGGTGAGCTTCAGCACAGGTACACAGCAATACACCATTACGGTTTCTGCTTCGACAGGTGGCTCTGCGCACGTGGGTAGCACCACTGGTCCGACCTCTGGCACATATAACCAAGGCGAGACCTGCACGGTATATGCCACAGCTGCAACGGGCTATAACTTCGTTAGGTGGACTGAAAACGGTAACCAAGTCTCGACCAACGTGAACTATACCTTTACCGTAACAGGCAATCGAACTTTGGTGGCGAATTTCACGCAGCAGAGCTATGTGATAAGTGTATATGCCAATCCAACAAACGGCGGTAATGTGACAGGTAATGGTAATTATACCTACGAACAAAGTTGTACGGTGACTGCTACTGCAAACAATGGCTACACTTTCACTAATTGGACGGAGAACGGCGAAGTGGTTTCGGCCCAAGAGAATTATACCTTCGCGGTAACTAGGGGTCGCATTTTGCATGCGAACTTCACTGCGCAACCCCAAGTTCCCACAGGCGCGATAAACGGCAAGTTCACCATAAACAGTAGTGGCGATAAGGTGTACTTCTCGCAAGGTAACCTGCAATACAACAAGACAACACAAGAATGGTCGTTTATGGATCACCAATACGATATGGTGGAAACGCAAGGACAGAATGTTGGAGAGAACTATGCAAACCAAAACGTCATTAGTCTCTTCGGATGGGGCACGAGCGGATGGGATGGCAGCGGTGCCACATACTATCGCCCATGGGATACTGACAATAGCAATGGTAGTTTGTATGGGCCTCCTGGCCAATACGACCTGACAGGCACATACGCCAATGCCGATTGGGGTATGGACAATTCGATAAGCAACGGTGGCGATCAGGTAGGTCAGTGGCGGACCTTGACAGGCGGTCCCTATGGAGAATGGGCTTACGTATTCGACAGTCGACCGACCGCTACAGGCATACGCTACGCAAAAGCCCAGATAACAGGGACCATCTATGGAACGGTAAACGGAGTGATTCTATTTCCGGATGATTGGAACACAGGCATTTATTCTCCAAGCAATTACAACCATTCCCAACAAGCCGATTATAGTAATAATTCAATTCCTGCTTCGCAGTGGAATGTACTTCAAGATGCTGGAGCAGTCTTTCTTCCTACCGCAGGTTTTCGCTTGGGGACTTCGGTCAACAATGTGGGCAGCATCGGCTACTACTGGTCGGTCTCATGCTATGGTCCCAACAGTGCGTGGTTTGTGGATTTTTCCAGCATTCTTCCTGGCGATGGTAGCAACAATTTACGATTCTATGGTCGAAGTGTGCGTCTCGTTTGCCCCGCTCAGTAGTTGCTTCTTGTGTTCTCACCCACGGGCAATGCCCTCTGTTTTTCGGGGGTGGGGATAGGGGTGCCCCTAGACACCCGTGGATATCAGGAGGCGAGAATATCAGCATTTGCAATGCGGAAAAACAACGTTTGCGGCTGCCGTGGTACGACAGCCCTACATGGGTAGGTTGTAGGGCTGTCACACCGTGGCAGCCGCAGGATTAATGGGAAATTGACTGCGTCGAAATGCTCAGCATTAACTACGTTGAATCTTCGATTTCGATGAAATCAATCATCGATTTCGTGGGGGATTTATGGTGATTCGTGTTTGTAATATTTGGGATATATGTATTACAATAATAAAATTTGTATTATTTTTGCAGTCTAAATCATACACAAACCTATAGAATATGTCCACAGCAACATTACAAATCCGTGTAGAAGATAGCCTCAAGGAGCAAGCCATGGCCTTGTTTGAGCGTCTTGGCCTCGACCTTCCGACGGCCGTCCGTATTTTTCTGAAGAAGTCCGTTGCGGAGAATGGTGTCCCTTTCGAGATCAAAGAGAAACCCCGTGTTTCTGCAAGAGGATTGGATGCCTTGTATGCGCTTAATGAAGATGCCGTGAAGAATGGCAAATCGGGCATGACAGAAGAGGAAATAGAAGCGGAAATTGCCGCAGTTCACGCTAACAATTGAGTGTCATGCGTTATGTAGTCATTGACACCAACGTCATCGTTTCTGCTTTGTTGGCGCAAGACCGTCAACGTTCTGTGCCTTTTGCCATACTCGAATCGGTCTTTTTGGGAAAGCTTACCCCAGTGCTTTCCAAGGAAATAATGGCAGAGTATGTTTCGGTGCTGAATAGAGAAAAATTTGGATTCAACCAGGAGTTGGTGAAAACGATCTTGGAGGAATTGAAAGTGCAAGACGTTTGGGTCACTCCCAATAGAACAAAGAAGGTGCTACCAGATCCCAAGGATGTTTGTTTTTACGAAGCGGCAGTAATATATGAAGACCTAGGCGTTTGTTTGGTGACGGGTAACATGAGACATTATCCCGATTGTTCGTTTGCAGTTACGCCAGCCCAATTGAAAGAAAGGCTTGACGTTTGAAAAACACCTTGTTCTCCCGAATTTTGCAATTCAGGAGGCGAGAATATCAGCATTTGCAATGCGGAAAAACAATGATAAGCGGATGTGGTGGTACGACAGCCCAATAAGGTAGGTTGTCTCATTCTTTAAAATCACAATACTTTTGGGAAAGCTGAAATGGAATCCCTCGAAAAAGTGTAAAAGATGGTTGTGTTTTCTGTCAGAAATCAGCGAAATGTGGAAAAAATAGACAGATTTCGCTGGTTTCTGACATAATATGGTGGTTTGTGTTTGTAAAGTTTGGCGTTGGGTGGCAGGATGAATTATGGAGGAAACGATGAATTGTGGGAGACGCGATAAATCGCGTCTCTACAAGGATGGATGGTTTATGGAAACGATGATGTTTCATGAATGAACATGTGTATTTTTCCCTAAAACATGATATTTCTTTTTTATTTAAAATATTTGGACTAATTTTGCACACCGATAGCCTCTATGTTTTTGTTAATAAAGCAAAGTGTATATGAAAAGACTGACATTGACAGGAATAGCCTTGTTGCTGGCTATCGCATTGCAAGCCCAAGTGGAAGACGATTGGAAAAAAGCAATCCAGGATTCGCAAAACGCTGCCTTTAAGGAGTTTGAGCAGTTTCAACGGCAAGCCCATCAGGAGTATGAGGATTTTCGTCGCAAAGCCAATGAGGAGTATGCCAAATTCATGGAGAATGCTTGGAAGATGTTTGAGATACAAGCCGCCGAGGAGCCTCCCACCAAGCCTAAGCCTCCCGTCCCCTTGTTTGACGACACAGAACCCGATCCAACCCCTAATCCTGAACCTGGTCCCGATACACGACCTGAGGTAACTCCCATGCGAATTCCTGACCCGATTCAAATCTTGGAGTTGTCGGGAAGTCATTCGAGTCCCAAGCTGGAGCGTCCCAAGCCCTTGGAACCCATCAAACCAAACATTGCACCTTCGTCAGCTGCGCAGAATGTGTTTCTCTATGGCTCTCCTTTTGCCTTTCATTTAGAGCGTGAACAGACGTTGCATCTGGATGATGCCTCTGAGAAGAGCGTGGCGAAGATGTGGCGGCAGCTGTCCGACTCGAGTTTCGACCCCATCGTTGCGGAGTGTCTGCAACAACGCGACAAATACAACCTCTGCGACTGGGCATACGTCAAGCTCACCCAGCAGGTGGCCGAGAAACAGTTTGGCGAAGGCACCAATGAAGCCGTGGTGATGCAGATGTACCTGCTCACCCAATCGGGCTATCAGATGCGCATCGGGCGCGATAAAGAGGATCGGCTCTTCTTGCTCATCGGCTCAAAAGAGCAAATCTATCGTTACCAGTGTTTCAAGAAGGAGGAAATCCGGTATTATATCATCGACAGGTCGTTCAACAAAAAGGAGATGTTCGTCTATGACCATGCATTCCCACAGGAAACCTCGCTTTCGTTGGCCTTGACGCAGCCAAAGCTGCAGGAAACTTTGACGGAAAAACGGACCGTGGCTTCGTCGCGTTATCCTGAGGTTGAGGCCACTGTGCAAACCAACTCGAATCTGATTGCTTTTTACAACGATTATCCGCAGAGCTCGATGTGGAATTATTACACCAAGGCATCGATGAGCGATGTGTTGAAAGAATCATTGTATCCAACATTGCGCCAAGCCATTGAAGGGAAAACGACGTTGCAAGCCGCCAACATCCTTCTGAATTTTGTGCAAACCGGATTCAAGTACCAAACCGACGACGTGCAGTTTGGTTACGAGCGTCCGCTGTTTCCCGACGAGACGTTTTATTATCCCTATTGTGATTGTGAGGACCGTTCCATCTTGTTTTCCTGCCTTGTCCGCGAGTTGCTAGGTTTGGATGTAGTGTTGCTGAATTATCCCGAGCATTTGGCTACGGCGGTATGTTTCAACGAAGAAGTGAAAGGCGATTATTTGCTTGTTGGCGACAAGACCTATATCATTTGCGATCCGACCTATATCAATGCTCGCGTTGGGGAATGTGCTCCAAAATACAAATCTGTCAGTCCCACAGTTGTGGTGCTATAGAAAACCAGTTGTTATTGAAAACAAATAAAATACGCGTATATGAAAAAGCTGACATTTACACTTTTGGCATTGCTTTTTACAGTTGCAGCCACAGCCCAGGTTGATGACGACATGAAAAAAGAGGCGAAAAATGCGAAGGAAAAAGCCATGGACGAATTTGATAGATTCGTGCAACAGGCCAACGAGGAGTTTGAAGACTTTCGTCAGAAGGCCAATGCCGAATATGCCAAATTCATGGAAGAGGCATGGACACTTTACAATGTCAAGGATGCTGAGGAACCTCCGATGCAGCCGAAGCCGACGACCATCACTTTTGAGCATGAAGCCGTTGTGACCAACTCCAAGATAGAGTATGATGAAATCGAAGCCTCTCCCTCGGAGCGATTGCCAAAGACTCGTTTGCCTTTGGGCTCCACTTCTAATGAGAGTCTCGTGCTGTCAGGTCAGCCCGAGCCACTTGACCCGATTATGACGACTTTTGACGCCGACGCCTCTATGCAGTCGTTGTCACTCTATGGTTCGCCAATCAAGGTGCGTGTCGAGCCAAAGCCGAAAAGTCCCATCAAACTCAAGAACGTTTCTGAGAAAAGTGTGGCCAGAATGTGGAAGAAGTTGTCATGCTCTTATTACGACAATATTGTGGCCGAATGTTTGAGACAAAGAAAAGCTTGCAACTTATGTGACTGGGCATACGTTAAGTTGGCGGAGGAGATGGCTGGCAAGTATTTTGGCAAAGGCACCAATGAGGCCGTGGTACTGCAAATGTACATTTTGGTCCAGTCGGGCTATCAGATGCGTATCGCAAAGGTTGAGGACCAGTTGACTTTACTGATAGGCTCAGATGAAAGGATATATCATTATAAGTACACGGTGATGGATGGCATCCACTACTATATCATTGACAAGTCTTTGCAAGACAAGTCGATGCTTGTGTTCGACAGGGCGTTTCCACAAGAGAAATCGCTTTCCCTGGCTATGGTGCAACCCAAGTTCAGTCTTGATAGGACCGAAAAACAAACATTCTCGGCGCAACATTATCCTGAGATTGAGGTCACGATTGTAACGAACAAAAACCTTATGGCGTTTTATGACGACTATCCGGTCTCTAGCCAGTGGAACTATTATTCTTACGCCTCGTTGAGCGAATGCGTGAAGCGTGACCTCTATCCGGTGTTGCAAAAGGCAATTGAGGGAAAAACGGAAGTGGAGGCGGTTGACATGTTGCTGAATTTTGTCCAAACGGGTTTTGGCTATTCTTCCGACATGGATCAGTTTGGCTACGAGCGCCCGCTTTACCCTGACGAAACATTCTACTATCCCTATTGTGACTGTGAGGACCGTTCCATCTTGTTCTCCTGCTTGGTGCGTGAGTTGGTAGGTCTCGATGTGGTGCTGTTGAGTTATCCTGCCCATGTGACTACGGCTGTGCATTTCAATGAGCCCGTGAAAGGTGATTATCTGATGGTTGACGGTGAGAAGTATATGATTTGCGAACCGACATGGTTGAGTGGAGCACCGGTGGGCCGTTGCGCTAACCAATACAAAGATAAAAACCCTAAGGTGATGAGGCTCTGAGTCTTGCTGACTAAGGGTGGCTTTAATTTTTTGAATGAATATGAGTACATTACTTGGTAGAAAAAAGTGGTTATTCATGGCATTTTTTGTCATGTTTGGAAATTTTTTGTCGGCTCAAATGGTTCAATACGGTTGTGTGGTGGAGATGAATTCAGGAGGCAAGGCCTTGTCGGGCGTTGCCATTACTATTCCATCGGCACACGATTGCCAGCCTACGTCGAGCGATGCCTTCGGTTTGTTTCGCCTTAGTTTCGGTGAGCATAAAGTAGGTGATGTGGTGCTCGGATTGAATGCCAAGAAATATGGCTATGAGATGGTGAATCATCACGTGTCGCGTGAAGGCTACACTTTGACGGACAAGGATTCCCTGCGGATAGTGATGGCCCCTGTTGGAAAGGTTGCCGAAGCGCGTACCCGTTATTACGCCTTGCTCGAGGCGGCATCTATTCGTCGTTACGATTCCACGATTTCGTTTTTTAACCGTCAATATGCGCAACAGTTGATAACGGAACCCGAATTGAAGTATTGGGAGTCGCAAGCCGAGGCGGAACTGAAGACCGCCTATCTGCGGATGGATGAATATGCCGACATGATGGCTCGCATCAATCAAGACGACCTGAAGGGAACGGAGCTGCCGTTGTACGAAAAGCTCCTTTCGGGCGAGGTGTTTGACGCTTTGGCTCTTGTTTGCGATGAACCCGAGACGGACGTGTTGGAGGATTATCTGGTCTTTTCCGGTAGCTATCCCATGTCGAATCCCGAAATCCATGTGGCCCAAGGTAAATACGATTTGGTCAACATCCCCGACTCACTTTATTCTGATGTGATGGTGCTTGACAGTTATACCCAACAGTACGAAAGCGGTTTTGCGGCGGATGGACCAAGGTATGCCAAGAGCTGCTATTACCTGGGCATTATCTTTAGGGAGGCCCAAGACGGGGTGATGGCAGAGAATTGTTTCCGTAAAGCCTTGAGAATGTATGAAATGTTGAATGAGATGG